>CECF01046116.1_pt1 | contig 14888 bp, 8 predicted proteins | sample 554751 | NCBI WGS metagenome assembly CECF01 (sample SAMEA3182099, study PRJEB8094) | gut metagenome | biome: human; feature: gut; material: Stool; isolation source: human stools | place: Canada | collected 2012-06-12 | reverse complement strand
CCCGCCCCCTGCGCATCAACCTATAAAAACGAAAACCAAAAAAAGAGAATTAAAAAAGATGATAATCGTACAAGTAAAAGAAGGCGAAAACATTGAGAAAGCACTCAAGAAATTCAAGCGTAAATTCGAGCGCACAGGCATCGTGAAGGAGCTTCGCAGCCGTCAGGCATTCGAGAAGCCGTCGGTGACCAACCGCAAGAAGATGATCAAGGCGGCCTACGTGCAGCAGCTGCGTCTCAACGAGCAGTAAGAAAGGGCGTGCGGACGGGAGTCCGCGCGACGCAGTAGGCAGACATTGGTGGCCTGCGGGCCGCAAGTCTTCGCTAACGACGATAATCATGACTCTCATAAGTGTAGGCGGCCTTCCGGCCGGCTACACTTTATTATGTCGATTCATGCAGGCAGATGGGCGAGATAGATGATTTCCTCGAGGGGCTGGAGCTCGAGCTCCGCCGCTCCCCCCACACGGTGACCGCCTACGGCAATGATCTCCGTCAGTTTGCCGCGTGGCTCACCGGAGGCAGGCCGGAGGAGTTCCGGGCCGACGATGTCACCACCGCCGACATACGCGCCTGGCTCGCCTCGATGGCCCGCGCCCGTGAGAAGGCCACCACCATACGCCGCAAGACGCAGAGCCTCCGCGCCTTCTACCGCTATCTGCTGCGCTCGGGAAGCGTCGACGTCAATCCCGCCGCGGACATCGTGCTCGCCAGAACGCCGAAGCCGCTCCCGAAGTTCGTGGCCGCAGCCGATATGGAGCGGCTGCTCGCCGACGCCCCCCCGGCCGACAACCCGCTGGCGCTGCGCGACCATCTCATCGTGACGCTGCTCTACGCCACCGGCATGCGCCGCGCCGAGCTCGCCGCCGTGCGCGACTCCGACATCGACTTCCACTCGGGAGAGATACGGGTGCACGGCAAGCGCGGCAAGGACCGCCTGATCCCCGTGGCGCAGCAGCTGCTTGACGAGATCGGCCGCTGGATGAAGGCCCGCGACGAGCTCTGGCCCGACATGGAGGAGCCTCGCGCGCTCATCGTCAACAAGGGAGAGCCGGCCTCCGGATGGGTGATCTACGACGTGGTGCACCGCGCACTCGCCGCCACGCCGGCCGCGAAGAAGAGCCCCCACACCCTGCGCCACACATGCGCCACCGCCCTGCTCAACGACGGCGCCGACCTCAACTCCGTGAAGGAGCTTCTGGGCCACTCCTCGCTCGCCACCACCCAGATCTATACCCACGTCAGCTTCGCCGACATGAAGCGCGCCTACTCCGCCGCCCATCCCAGGGCCCTCGGCGCCAGACCCGGTGACGGCGGGAAATCCCGCTGAGTGCAATTTTTCCCGTCAGACATAAGCAAAAATCGCATTTTTTTGTTTATCTTTGTAAAAAGTCGGAGTCCCGAAGCCCTCCTTTCCGTGAGGGAGGCATCCCACGGGAGCCGGCCCAACATAAATAAACCCACAAAACCAGCAGCTTATGGAACTTTCAATCAAAGCTATCCATTTTGACATCACCGAGAAGCTCACGGCTTTTGTCAACAAGAAAGTGGAGAAATTCTGCCGCCGCAACGAGATGGTGAGCGACATCGACGTGAATCTGCGTCTCATCAAGCCCGAGACCGCGATGAACAAGGAGGCCGGCATCCGTGTGATAGTGGCCGACGCTCCGGAGTTCTATGCCTCTAAGACCGCCGACACCTTTGAGGAGGCAGTCGACCTGGCACTCGCAGCCCTCGAACCGCAACTCGAAAAATTCAAATCACGCAAATGACACAGACGGGCGACTCTGCCACGCCACACCACCGCCGGGTCTCCAATCTCCCCGCTGTGGTGCTCTACGCCACTATCGCTTTCGCGGTGATAGCGTTTTTCACCGCCATGCCCATGGTGTTCTCCGGCGCCGACAGAGACGTGATCATCAGGATTCCAAAGTCGGCCACCAGCCAGATGGTGGCCGACTCCCTCGCGAAATATCTTGGCCAGAGCTATTCCGACCGGGTGATGCGCCTGATGCGCATCCGCCACGTGGACTATGACAAGCGCCACGGGGCCTACCTGATTCCAAAGGGAATGAGCCCCTTCATGGCGCAGCGGCGCCTGCGGCGCGGCGCCCAGAATCCTGTCACCCTCACCTTCAACGGATTCCTCAGCCGTGAGGTGCTCGCCGAGAGGATAAGCCGAAAGCTCGACTTCCCGGCCGACTCGCTGCTCGCCCTGCTCAGCGACCCTGCGGTGCTTGCCCCATACGGGCTCACCCCCGAACAGGCCCTCTCCCTATTCCTCGAAGACTCCTACGAGGTCTACTGGACTTCCTCTCCCCGCGATGTCATCAGGAAAATCGGCGACAACTACCTGCATGTATGGAATCCCGACCGCCGGCAGCTCGCCGACAACATGCGCCTCACCCCCGCCGAGGTCATGACGCTTTGCTCTATCGTCGACCAGGAGACCAATAAGGAGAAAGAGAAAGGGCGCATCGGAAGGCTGTATGTCAACCGTCTGTGGGCAGGCATGAAGCTTCAGGCCGACCCTACAGTGAGATTCGCGCTCAACGACTACTCCATACGCCGCATCAACGCGGAGCATCTGAAGGTCGACTCCCCCTACAACACGTATCTCCACGAGGGACTCCCCCCCGGGCCGATACGCACCACCAGCGTGGCCACCATCGACCGCGTGCTCAACTCCGAACAGACCGACGAGTTCTATATGTGCGCCCGCGAGGACTTCTCCGGCTACCACAACTTCGCCGCCACCTATAAGGAGCATCTCGACAACGCCATGCGCTATCAGCATGCCCTCAACAGGCGGGGCATAAAGTGAGGATCAATAAGATATGACTGAAATCAATCAATATTCAAGCGAGCCCGAGGCCTATATCGACAAGGGCATGCTCGAGAGCCACGGCATCAGGGCCGTAGTGCAGGCCAATGCCCTCTCCGAGCTCTTTCCGGCCCCCGGTTCAGGCACCGGCTCCATAGTGCTGCTCGTGCCCGACGCCCAGGCCGCCGAGGCGCGACGCCTCCTCTTCAGCCGCCAATGAGAATATCGCTACCCCCTCGCATGGCGGCGGCCGTGGCCTTTCTGGTCATGGCGTATTGCTGCGTCAATACGCAGGGGGCGCCTCTCCCCTCCTCTCCCGACTACGTCACGGCCCCCGTCCCCGCCGACTCCGTGGCTCCCCTCCCCTCCGACTCCGTGAGGCCGCAGAAGAGCGACACCGCGTGGTGGCGCCTCATCATCGACGGCCGATTCGCCATGAAAGACACCTCCATCCGCGCCCCGAAGTTCGTGAAGCTATGCATGAACGTCTACAACTGGGGCGACCGCGTATTCAACTCCTACGACACCGCATATGTGGTGGGCACCGGCAAGCGCTGGAAGTTCCGCTTCGTCTCCGACAACTGGGTCGACTCCTACGCCATGCGCTTCCAGGATGACGTGCCCATCCGCATGATGAGCAACATCTACTCCAACATCGGTGCCTATCTCCAGTATATGGCCGTCAGCATCGGATATACCGTCGACATCGCCAACCTCGTGGGCACCGAGTCGGTCAACCACAAGAAATTCGAGTTCGGCTTCAACTGCGCCCGATTCAACGCCGAGGTCTACTATCAGGAGAACACCGGAGGAACCTTCCTCCGCAAATTCGGCGACTATAAGAACGGGCGGCTCTTCAAGAAGGAGTTTCCCGGCCTCAGCCTGCGCACCTCCGGCCTCGACATCTACTACTTCTTCAACAACCGCCGCTACTCGCAGGGAGCGTCCTACAACTTCTCGAAATACCAGAAGCGTAGCCAGGGCTCCTGGCTCATCGGATTCTCCTACTGCAACCTCGACCTCTCGCTCGACTTCAACAAGCTTCCCCCGGCGGTGCTCCCTTATCTGAAGCATGACCCACGCGAGTATGAGTTCCATTACGACAGCTATGCCCTGCTCTTCGGCTACGGCTTCAACTGGGTGATCAACAGCCGGCTCCTCTTCAACATCAGCGCCATGCCGTCGGTAGGGCTCACCCACTGCCGCGAAGACAACTGGGAGGGGCGCCGCGACATGCTCTCGCTCAACATAGCCGGGCGCTCCTCGCTCACCTACAATATGGGCGACATCTTCTTCAGCCTCATAGGCAAGCTCAACGGCCACTGGTATAAGAGCCGCACCGTGAGCCTCTTCAGCTCCATCGAGAACCTCCAGGCCAATATCGGGCTCCGCTTCTGACCACGCGTCCGTGTCCTGTTATTTTTTCGCGGGTTTTCCTCCGATTTTACAGCATATTACATAATTTTTCATTATATTTGCAGAAAATACAGACTCACCGTTTCCCGTGGACCTGTATCACCCAACCAAACGATTTCAGCTTAGCGTTTAAAACGACTACCATTATGAAACTACCCGACATCAGAATCACGGTCGCGGCAGCCTGCGCGTTCCTCGCCCTGCAAGCCACGACCACACCTGCCCATGCCTACACCCTCGAGATCAAGGGACGCCATGAATGGAATGGCTTCTTCTACGGCTGCAACAAAAACCAGCCAGACTCCGCAAAAATCTTCGTCTCATTTCACGACACACCCATTACAGGAGATGACGGCAACGAGACCACGACACGCATATTTTACATTGCCGGCATCGATGCCGATATCTGCTCCGATATCACGCTCCCTGAGTCAGTGCATTTCCCGCAAAACGATGACTACATCGAGCTTTCCGATAAAACCGTCGCGATGACGGGTTGCGGTTATCAGGAATCGGGATTCTCCTGGACAGATGATAATGACAGCTACCTTACGATTACTGTTCCCGGCTGTTATACCCACATGACGGGTGATTTTTTGATGAGCGGTCGAATCCGGGAGATAACACTTGAGGCCTCCGCTCCGGCCACAATATGGGGATCCAGCTACAGCAGCTCTCCGAAAATCCTTGTCAACGACAATGCGGTTGCGGCATATCGCGTCAAATGCGACAACAACGAGGATGGATGGCAGTCATCATTCACGATCTTCGCGAAAAGCCACAGGACGAAGAAAACAGACGTCAACAGCAACGCCGGGGGTCTGTATGATGCCCTGAAAGCCGTAGCAGGCGATGACCTCCGCGATGTCTACAATCTGAGGATTACCGGCACAATCCAGCCCTCCGACATGAATGTCTTCCCCATGCTCTCCAATCTCCTCTCGCTCGATATCAGCGGGGCAACGGTCGAGATGAGCGATGCGGAAACAGCTCCCTACATATGGGATTGCGGAGGTCTCTCGTGGCTTGAGTCCGTCACCCTCGGCTCCGACATCACCGAAATCTACGATAATGCCTTCAAGGGCTGCCGGAGTCTCCGTGAGATAAATCTCGGAAGAATAACCAAAATCGGAAGCGGAGCCTTCTCTGGTTGCGGGAGCTTGACAGGCATAAATCTGGACAATACCGTATCCATAGGCGGCAATGCCTTTGAATCCTGCGATGCTCTTGAAGAAATCAACATCCCGAAGATTGAGTCAATTTCGGGTTATTGCTTTTGGTATTGCCATAATCTGCGTAAGGTCAACGTAGGGACGGCCTTGAAATATATAGGTAATTATGCATTCAGTGAAACGGGACTCGACTCTTTCGACATTCCCTTCGGATGTCAGGTTTCAGACAATATCTTCAGAGGATCTTCTGTAAAGGAGCTGACCGTACGCGATAATTCAGGCATTGGCGAGCAGTCTTTCCTGGGAATGAACGCTCTGGAGTCTTTCAAATGCTATGACCCTTATCCCTATCAGGGCACGCTCGACATGAGCCGCGACAACAACACCGCCCCCATGACGCTCTATGTGCCTGAATTCGCCCTCGACTTCTACAATACCGAGACTTACAAGGGCTTCCTATCACATAAACCGCTTGAGGAAGACATCGACTATATAGATGTGGTAAGGCCGATGGAGATAGCCACAACCAAAGGCATCGCTGATCCGGTCACTTTCAGACTGCCCGATTCCACGACATACAGTGACTATTACAACAGCGACAGTCGGTACGGCAGCTTCACCAACAAGTCCACGGAGCCCATACACATCTCCAAGCTCACCCAGAACGCCAGCTACAGGCCGGCCTACAATTACGGCATCGAGATCCAGATCGACCCCACCTCCACTTTCATCTCAGACGGTGAGGTGACTGCCGACAATATGGAGGTCAACCTCCGGCTCCTCAATGGTTCGCAGACTCACGAGGCATGGAATTTCATCTCCTTCCCCTTCAATGTGAACATGAAGGACATAAAGACTCCTGAAGACGCACTATGGACCGTGATGCGCTACGATGGCGAAATCCGCGCCACACGCAATGAGTCGGAGGAACAGAGCCAATCGGCATGGGTGAAGCTGCTTCCGGAAACCAATTCCACCGACGCAGTGCTTAAAGCCGGCCAGGGCTACATACTCCATTATGTGCTGACATCCGACAACCATGCCGATCCCGCCGACGGCCCCTTCACTTTCAGCTGGAACAGCGCGATGGGCTCCAACACAGCCTTCTCCAACGAGGATGTCAAGGTTGCCCTCGTGAAGAACGACGCTGTAGAGGGCTTTGAGCACAACTCCTCGTGGAACCTTGTCGGAAATCCCTACGATGCCTTCTTCCTCTGCCGCCACAACATCAAGACTGACAGCGGCGGCGACTACATGACGCCCATCACCGTGTGGCGCTATCTCAACGGCAACTATACCTACGAGGCATTCTCGCTTGTCGACGATAACTTCGCGCTCCGGCCCTTCGAGGCATTCTTCGTGCAGAAGCTCAACGGCAGCGACATGATCTTCAGTAAGGAGGGTCGCCACGACGCCACCAGGATACAGGAGCTCGTCAACGCCCCCAACCAGACGGAGATGCCGGCGCTCAGCGCAGGCGGCTACACCCGCAGCATCTTCAATCTCCACATCACGGGGGCTTCCGGCGCCGACCGCACACGCTTAGTGGTCAACGACGAAGCCTCTGCCGACTATGAAATCGCCTGCGACGCCTCGAAGTTCTTCTCCATGAGCGACGCTCCCCAGATCTTCACGACGCAGGGCTCCGTGAGCTACGCCATCAACGAGCGACCGTTCGGCAACGGCGAATATCCCGTGGGCGTCCGCATCTCCTCGCCCGGCTCCTATACCGTCAGCGCCGACTCCCGCAATTCGGCCGGCTACACCGTGGAGCTTGTCGACAACAGAAGCGGCGAGGTGACCGACCTCAACGAGCATGACTATACCTTCACTTCCGAGGCCGGCTCCGACAACGCCCGCTTCACGCTGCGACTCACCCGTGGTTCCGGTGTCGAGACCGTGGATGCTCAGAATGCGGGCGTCTCAGTGGAAGGTTCTCAGATATCAGTGACCGCCCCCGGCGCCATCGCCATCTTCGCCATCGACGGCAAGACAGTGGCCGAAGGCTTCGGTTCAATCAGCACTACCCTCCCCGCAGGGGTCTATGTGGTGAAGGCCGGCAATATGGTGAAGAAAGCCGTCATCGCCCAGTAAACCGCTGTTCTATCTCGTTTTAGCTATCAGTCAATCTCTTAATCATCGTTTTGAGAATGAAAAGAAACCTATGCCTTCTCGCCGGGCTGATGTTGGCGGCCGTCTTCGCGACGGTGGCCGGCACCTACAACAGCGGCGACGGCAACGACATAACCCCGCCTCCCGAGCCGGGGGTGAAATACCGTGTGCAGCTGGCCACAGCGCCAAACTATCTGCGCAACACCTCCTACTATGATTATTATGAACCGGGCGACGGGAACGGCGACTTCAGCAATGAGTATGAGCTCTATGGCGACGGCGCACTCTTCGATGCCGGAAGCGTGGTCAATATCCGCGCCCGAAGATACCCCAACTATATCTTCAGGGAATGGCGAGACGGGAAAGAAATCATATCCTCCAGTCCCTGCTTTCAGTATAAGGTGCCCGCTAAAAGCTCCGTGCTGACTGCCTGGTATGACTACAATCCGGAGGCTCCCGAGGAGCCTTCCGACACCATCCACCGCGTGAGGATCTTCATCACCCCCTCCGGCGGAGGCACGGTCGATGAGCAGTACTTCATCATGCGGCGCGGCGAGGAGCGTCAGGTGTATGCCAATCCCAATCCCAACTTCCGCTTCTCCGGATGGGAGATGGACGGCACACCTGTAACGCCACGGCCCGACGGCACACCGGTCAATCCCCTCACCATCACAATGGGCGATGACAACATCGACTGCGTGGCCCGTTTCGTCTACGACCCGACGACGCCTGACGAGCCCGGCACCAACAAATTCAACCTCGCCACCGGCGAGCTGATCATGGACTGGTTCAAGCCCGGCCAGCTCCAGCAGACCATCCAATCCGTGATGGAGCAATACCTGCATCCCGGTGAATCCCATTCCCTCTCCACTGTGAAAGACGCGATAGTGGTGGGCGCCATTGAAGGTGATGACGAATGGTTTGCCCAATATATGGATTGCTGCAAGCGGATCGACATCCGCCGAGTCAGCGGCTTCCCGACCGTAAGGGAGGGGATGTTCCCGGCCTCTGTCGAGACGCTGATGCTCCCTGCCTGCACGGAATCGGTGGAGGAGCGGGGACTCGAGGCTCAGGCCGCCAGTATGAAGACCATCTACTGCGATGCTGCTGTGCCCCCGACATACACCAATCCGGATGCCACGGGCCCTGAGGATGATTTTTTCAAAGGACTCGAAGAGGTGAGCAAGAACATCCGCTGCGTGGTCTCACCGGAGTCTGAACCCCTCTACCGCAATGCTCCGGGATGGCGTCATTTCTTCTACGCGCCACACCCCGGCAACAGCGACCCCGACAATCCGGATAACCCCGACAATCCGGATAACCCCGACAACCCCGACAATCCGGATAACCCCGATAATCCGGATAACCCCGATAACCCCGATAATCCGGATAATCCGGATAACCCTGACAACCCGAATCCGGATGACCCCGACAATCCGGATAATCCGGATGACCCCGTAAATCAGACGGACACCATCTACGGCACCGTCACCTTCCTCCTTCCCTCCGACCGCCTCGCGGATCTGAAGGGCTCGAGGATTGTGCTCCGCCAGCTCCAGAACAACTACACCCGTGAGTTTCTCGTTAAGGAAAACGAGCAGAGATACACGTTCTCCAACGTGCTGAAATCCACCGGCATGGTGAAGACCACCTATTCGGGGCAGCTGCGCAGTCAGAGCAACGACATACTGTCGCAAGAACTTATCCTCCTCGACAAGGAGGAGAACGACATCGGCCCTGTCTCATATGTGGAGGTGACCAACACCCGCATGCATCCCATCTACCGCTTCGACAACATCATGTCGAGCCACGACCTCTCCGTCACGGTGCTCACACCCGACGGAAAGGACGTGACCTCAAGGACGTCCATCTCGTGGTATGACGGCTCCCGCTATCTCGGCTACGGAGCGATGCGCCGCAACGTGCTCGAAGGGAAGACCCTCGGAGTGAGGATCTCGCTCTACAGCGACCTGGCATGCTCGTACAAGAAGCCCGACAACGCCACCATCACCTCGACCGATCCCGCCGGTTCCCCATATGCCAACCATCTGACAGTGACGCTCAAGCCACACGACACCATCAAGATTACCGGCACCATCACCTATCCCGCCGACGATGATGACGACACCCCCGGCGGCACTGATCCCGACAATCCGGATAACCCCGACAATCCGGATAACCCCGACAATCCCGACAACCCTGACAACCCTGACAACCCCGAAAACCCTGAAAAGAGAAAGCCATTGAGTGATGGGAACGTTACAATCACCCAAAAGATACCGGGAGTTTCAACGCCGATAATCACCACTGTCAAAACCGACTCCCTCGGACGGTTTGAAGCGGAGATTATAGTTCCATCCGAAAAAACGGAGATTACCATTGAGAAGGACGGATATTTCCCTGTAACTGAAGAAATAACTCCTCCTGATGTCAATCCCGGCGGCGGTGACAATCCCGGCGGCGACAATCCCGGCGGCGACAATCCCGGCGGCGGTGACAATCCGAATGACATTGTCATCGACAAGCCGATAGTAGTCAAGAAGATACCGAAGACAGCCCTCCTGCTTGACCTTCAGTGGAAGAAAGCGGTGAAGGAAGGCGAGACCGCCACTACGGAGACCTTCCCCATCTCACAGGTCGGTTACCTGCGGTTTGCCGTCAAGGACAACTCCGGCAAGACGCTCAATATAAGGAACCGCTATCCGTATCTGCAGATCACCGACGAGCTTCCCACCGGCGAGCAGGACATTACACTCACCGTCTCCAGCTCACTCTCGAAGTTCGAGCCGATGACACAGACAGTGCAGGTAACACCTAACGATACCACCAATGTGAAGATGACGCTCGTGGAGCACGGTGGCATAGCCGTGACGATGACCCGCGCCGACGGAGTCGACCCCTCGAAGGGCTATGTGGCCATCCTCTATAATAGCGAGGGCTATCTGATGAGACGCTATCAGTTCTACAACGACGCCACACAGTTCTCCGACCTACGCGCCGGCAGCTATACAGTCGTGGCCATGTCGGAGAGCCGTTACTACAACGGCATCAGCCATATTGACAAGTATGAGCCGGCCGGCCTCGTGGAGAACGAGCATTACATGAAGAAGGAAGTGACCGTGGAAGACGGCAGGATTGTAAGCTGCAGCTTCGACAAGGTTCCGGCGCTCGACGAGGAGTCGCTCTACCGCATCAAGGTGCTACAGCTCGACCTCAACCGCACGCACGCCCTTGTCGGCGAGCCCGTGACTCTCCGCGCCCGCGCCGTCAAGGAGACATCGGACAACGTGGAGATCAGCAACCTCCGTCTCCGCTTCGAGCTTCCGGAGCATGTGAAATATGTGCCCGGCTCCCTGATGCTCAACGATAATGTGCTGGATAACGTATGGAGATACACTAACTCACGCTCATACACTCTCGACTACGAAGGCAACGCCACCGGCAGCCTCGTGCGCTTCTGCATGACGCCCGACCACGGCGGCGACATGCTCATCTCCGTCTACGCCGAATATGAGGTAGGCGGCACACGGATGGAACAGCCACTCGGAACGCTGCTTTTCCGTGGCGAGGACTATTCGCTGATGTCGCCGTCGCGCACCTGCCGCGACTACATATATGCCCGCGGAAGCGCACCGTCGCTCAAGAACATGACCCTCTTCGCCAACGGCTACTCCAACGGCTCGGCGTTCACCCTCCCCAACGGTTCCTGGACGTCGAAGGTGGAGCTCCAGAAGCGCGGTGGCATCCCCGTCACAACGCAGCGCATCTGGGGCGAGATCAACACGCTCAATCCCCGCTACTCCACGTCCGTCAACATCGTGGAGTATGACAAGGACTACCCCGAGCTGACATACGTCAGGATGATCCACAACGGCCAGACCGTCGACTTCGACCACACGAGGGTGAAGACCTCCACGAAATCGTATTCCTACAATCCCGAGGCAGACATCTTCTCGCTGATAGCCACCTTCGAGGAGAACAAGGACAACGTGAGGAAACTCAAATTCCATATCCTCAACAACGACGGCACGGAGAGGATCATCGACGGCGTCTACGCACCCTCGCGCGACAGCTGGATCGCCGCCGTCGACTATCCCGACTCCTACCGTCTCCCGGTCAACGTGACCATCGAGATAGTCTACAGCCGTGGCAAGGGAGCCGCCGCGACACGCGACTACAGCATGGGCTTCGTGGCGCCCGACGTGGTGCCGATCATCGACCCCTCCGGCTTCGTCTACGAGGGCGTGGAGAGCAACCGCGTCGAAGGGGTGGAGGCCACCATCTACTACCGCGAGGGGGAGACTAACCCCGCCACCGGAGAGATCGAATGGCACGCCGTGAAATGGGATGCGGAGGAATACGCCCAGGAGAATCCCCTCTTCACCCGCGAGGATGGCAGCTATGCCTGGGATGTGCCTCAGGGCCAGTGGCAGGTGCGCTTCGAGAAGGAGGGTTACGAGACGGCCGTCACCGCATGGCTTCCCGTGCCTCCGCCGCAGCTCGAGATCAATGTCGGGCTGAAGCGTACGGGCGCCCCGTCGCTCTCCAAGGTGCTCGCCTACACGGAGGCTGACGGCGTGGATATTGAGTTTGACACCTACATGAACGCCGCTACCCTCAACAGCGACAACATCTACGTCACATACGAGACCAACGGCACAGACGGCACAACAAAACCCTCGATACTTAAAGGATCTGTCGCCCCCATAACCGACGGCGAGTCCACGGCAGCCGACAACGCCACCCAAGGCAATGCGGCAAAGCCCGGGTATTACAAGCGTTTCCATTTCCAGCCGAAAGATAACCTCCCGGCAGCAAGCAGCTCCCTCAAGCTCTTCGTCAGCGGCAGGGTGCAGTCTTACGCCGGCGTCTCGATGAATGGCGACGTATCCCAGGAGTTCTCTATTCAGCGGAAGATCGAGGCCATCACAGTGCAGGAAGCCGAGAAAGGCGACAACTCGTACGTGATCAACCTCGAGATGGATACCGACAATGTGACCCTCACCGTCAACGCCACGCCGGGAGACGCAGCCAGGGGCAGGACGCTGACCGTCACCAACGACTCCCCCGACCTTCTCTCGGTCGGCGGGGATGGTGTTACAGCCGCCTATACCCTCGACGAGAACGGTCAGGCCAAGATTACGGTCGACGCCATCATGAAGGGCAACGCCTCGCTGACATTCGCCATCGAGGGCACCGACGCCTCCATCGTGTATCCAGTGGAGATCCTCGCCGAGAAGATCGGTGTACTGAAACCCTCGGCTGACATCCTCGGAGAGGTCTACTATGGCTCGGAAGTGAGGCTCTCCAATGATGACTCCGGCAACGAGATCCGCCACACCCTCGACGGCTCGGAGCCGACAGAGCTGAGCGAGCTCTATAAGGACGCTATCGCAATCGAAGGGGATATGACGGTGAAGGCCATTTCCGTGGTGCCTGAAGGTACGGAAACGGAGGAGGGCGCCTCACGCGTCTCCACCGTGGCCACCTTCCCCTACACCGTGAAGAAGAGCAATCTCCAGACGATGACCCTCAACAGCTCCGCTTCGGGCAGCGGGGGTAAGGGATGGACATGGATTGCCCACGATATAGCTTTAGGTCTTGGAGTGCAGCAGCTCTTTGGCGATGTCACTGCCGTGACCCGCATCCTCTCGCAGGATAAGGAGACGATCCGCGACAGTCAGTATGGACTCGTCGGTACACTGGAGACCCTTGAGCCGGCCGTCAGCTACAAGGTTGAGAGCACCGGCGCTTCGGTGCCGGTGGAGGGGGCGGCCTTCAATCCCTCCAATACAACCTCCATCGAGAAGGGTTGGTCATGGATTGGTTTCCCGCTCTCACAGCCGGTGAATGTGGCTGAGGTGCTCGCCGACGGCGTGGCCACACAGGGTGACATGATCGTGGGTCAGGGAGGTTTCACTACCTACGGCGACAACGGATGGACAGGCGACCTCACCTACGTGACGCCCGGACTCGGCTACCTATACTTCAACGCCGGCTCCCCGAAGGACCTCCGGCTCAACACCTCCACCGCATTCACGCCGGTGAGCAAGTCGCCGTCACGCTCTTCCGACGCGCCCTGGCGTCCCGACAGATACGCCTATCCCTCCGTGATGCCGGTGGTTGCCGAGGTGGTCCGCATCGACGGCGGCATTGCCGGGCGCGGCGATGTCGAGGTCGGCGCCTTCTGCGACACCGAGTGCCGCGGCGCCGGAGTCTTCGTCGACGGAATGCTGATGATGAGCGTTTACGGCAATCCCGGTGACGCGCTCTCATTCCGCGTGCTCGACAAGGAGACAGGCGAGACGATGACGCTCGCCCAGACAGCAGTCTTCGGCGACGAGCCGCTCGGCAGCCTCACCGCTCCATACGTCTTCGACATGCGCCGCTCGGGCATCGACGCCACCGGCAGCGGCCTTCCCGAGGGATTCCGCATCGACGGCGGCATTCTCTTCGCCGACGGCGCACTCTCGGTGACGCTCTTCGACACCGACGGACTGAAAGTACTCTCAATGCGTGGCGAGGCATGCCGCTGCATACCTCTCGACGGCATACAGCCCGGCATCTACATCGTGGCCGTCGAGACCCCCGACGGCTGGAGCTACACCAAACTCAGACTCTAACCAGGATATGAATATGAAATCTTTATGGCGGACGATGCTGCTCCTCACCCTGCTGATGTGGGGTGTGGGGCAGGCATCGGCCGGCAATTGCCCATGGACTCCTCCCAATCCTCACGACTATAGGTATGACATGAGCCTATATCTTAAGGTCACGCTGCATGATGCCGAAATCAATTACGGCGACTACACCGTCGGCGCGTTTATCGGTGATGACGGGGCATGCCGCGGCATCGGCGAGGTTTTGACTTTCGGTGATGATTCGCAGTCGGTGCTCTACCTCCGTGTCAGGAGCAACGAGCCCTCAGGAAAGGTCACTGTCAAGGTCTGGGATAACTCTACCGGCGAAGTCTATGCCTGCACACCTCAGTTCAATTTCTCCGACAGCGGGTTAGCAGGCACCCCCTCTTCCCCTTCGGAGGTTGAGGTAGTCATTCCTGTCGAATCCATATCTCTAACGGCTTCGCCGACGGAGATATTCGTCAACGGCTCCTCTGTCGCGAGCGCCATACTCACTCCCTCGAATACAACGCAGACCGGCTTGACGTGGGGCAGCAGCGACACGACCGTGGCGACTGTGGATGCAGACGGCAAGGTGACAGCCACCGCAAAGCCGGGAACTGTCACCATAACCGCCACCTCCACTGACAACAGTTCTGTCTCCGGCTCTGTGAATGTCTCGGTCAAACCGATTGAGGTTGAGACCGTCACTGTCACTCCAGCCAGCACCGAACTGACAATCGGC
>CECF01028779.1_pt1 | contig 14915 bp, 11 predicted proteins | sample 554751 | NCBI WGS metagenome assembly CECF01 (sample SAMEA3182099, study PRJEB8094) | gut metagenome | biome: human; feature: gut; material: Stool; isolation source: human stools | place: Canada | collected 2012-06-12 | reverse complement strand
CCTGCAGCACTTCGCTTTTTAGAGTGAAAAATGGATAATTAGGTGTAAATAAAATTTTAGGGAACTGATAAACTCAGTTAATTAAAGCGCATGGCGCCCTCTACGTCGGGAGACGCAGAGGGCGCAAAATATTTTTATAGGTTATTGCTGTATAGAGGAAGGGCGCGGCTCAGACGCTGACAGTGCCCTTGATGGCCGGCCAGGGATCGTAGCCCTCGATGCGGAAGTCGTCATACCGGAAGTCGTAGAGGCTCCTGACATCCCGGTTGAGGATCATGCGCGGAAGGTGTCGCGGGGCGCGGTTCAGCTGCTCATGCACCTGCTCGAGATGGTTAAGGTAGATATGCGCGTCGCCGAGCGTATGGATGAAGCTGCCCGGCTTCAGGCCACACACCTGCGCCGTCATCATGGTGAGCAGCGCGTAGCTGGCTATATTGAACGGCACTCCCAGAAAGCAGTCGGCGCTCCGTTGGTAGAGCTGCAGCGAAAGACGGTCGCCGTCGACGTAATACTGGAAGAAGGCGTGGCAGGGGGGAAGGTTCATGCGCTTCAGGTCGGCCACATTCCAGGCGCTGACGATGATGCGCCGCGAGTCGGGATTGTGCCTGATGGCCTCCACGGCCTCCGTCATCTGGTCGATGAAGCCGCCGTCGTAGTCGGGCCAGGAACGCCACTGATAGCCGTAGATATGACCCAGGGAGCCGTCAGGGCCGGCCCATTCGTTCCAGATACGCACGCCGTTGTCCTGAAGGTATTTCACGTTGGTGTCGCCGGCCAGAAACCACAGCAGCTCGTGGATGATGCTCTTGAGATGCACCTTCTTTGTGGTGAGCAGAGGGAATCCCTCCGAGAGGTCGAAGCGCATCTGATAGCCGAAGGTGGAGATGGTGCCGGTGCCGGTGCGGTCTTCCTTCCTGTGGCCGTCGGCGAGGATATGGCGCAGCAGGTCGAGATATTGTCTCATAGTCTTATGATTCCTTTACTTTACGCATCAGCGGGGAGGCGGGGCGGAAGCGCGATGACGTGAACCTGACGGCCTCGTTCGGGCATATCTCCACACAGTCGAAGCAGCGCACGCAGCGCGAGTTGTCGACATCGCGGGCCGCCACCTTGATGCAATGGGACGGACACACCTCCTCGCATTTCATGCAGTTGATACATTTGTCGGGGTCTATGGCGATCTGCCACACGGGACGCCGGGCCACGAGGGCCAGGGCGCTCCCTACCGGGCACACGGAAGTGCAGAAGCCGCGCCCGGTGAAGAGGGCGCAGAGGGCGATGAGCAGCAGCCCCACCACTCCCGAGAGGATACCCACCGAGGAGCTGATGCCGAGGTTGAGCCAGAGGGCCTCCGCCTCCGAGGGATTGAGCGAGTGGCAGATATTGCGCATGATGTTCCAGGGCTCGAGCCACAGGGGCACAGCCGCGAGCCCCGCAACAAGGGCCACAAGGTAGATGGCCAGGATATGCCATCTCACGCGTGTGGGGGGCTTATAGCCGAACGGGCGGTCGAGAGGCCGGATCCAGCGGCGCAGCGGGATGACGAAGTCATGCACGGCCCCTATGGGGCACACCGTGGAGCAATAGACACGCCCGAAAAGAAACGTGGCCACAAGCCACACGGCCACCACCCCCATCGACACTCCGAGCGCCGAAGGCACAATCTGCACCTTCTCGCTCATGGCGGCCACGGAATTGACGTGGCGGCTCATGGTGAGATACACGGCCGCCAGCACGAAGAAAAGCGTGGCGAGCAGCAGGCGTATGGATCGTAGCCGTCGTTGCATGGCGAGGAGGGAAGAGCGCCGCCGTCAACGACGCCCTTTGCGCTGCTGCTCCTTCAGCATCTGCTGCTGCTGGCGCTGCATCTCCTCGAGACGCGCCATGAAACCGCTCTTCTTGCGGGGCTTCTTGGCATTCTCGGCCATCGTGCGGCGCACGTCCTCCTCCTTGATCACGAAGCGGAAGGCGTAGGTCTGCGCGATGGTGATGAGCAGCGACAGGAAGTAATAATACGAAAGGCCGGCGGCGTAGTTGTTGAAGAACACCAGGAACATCACCGGCATGAGATACATCATCCACTTCATGCCCGGCATCTGGGCGGGCTGGTTCTGGTTGTTGAGATGGATGTAGATGATGTTGGTGACGGTCATCAGGAGACAGAAGAGCGAGATGTGGTTGCCGAAATACTCGGTCACCAGAGGGATGTTGCCGCTCCAGGAAATGATGGCGTCGGGCGCCGAGAGGTCGTGGACCCACAGGAAGCTCTGTCCCCTGAGCTCGATGCAGGAGGGGAAGAAGCTGAACATCGCAAGAAGGATAGGCATCTGGAGCATCATCGGGAGGCAGCCGCTCATCGGGTTGGCGCCGGCCTTCGAGTAGAGGGCCATGGTCTTCTGCTGTCGGGTCATGGCGTTCTCCGTGCCGGGATATTTCTCATTGATGGCCTTGATGTCGGGGGCGAGTATCCTCATGCGCGCCTGGCTCTTGTAGCTCTTATACGTGAGCGGGAAGAGCACGAGCTTGATGAAGACGGTGAGCAAGAGGATGATGATGCCGTAGTTGGAGATGAATGAGCCGAGGAAGTTGAATATCGGGATGATGACGCCGGTGTTGATCCAGCGGAATATCGGCCATCCGAGAGGAATCATCTTGGTGAGTTTCAGGTCTTCGCCTGCATCAATCTCGCTGTCGAGATGCGACAGCTGGGGATAGAGATTGGGGCCGATGAAGAGGCTGAACGATGCAGGGTTGGCGGCGCGCCAGTCGTAGTCGTTGACCACGGCCTGGGTGGCCATGTTCTTCAGGTAGTCGGAATTCTTGACCACCGTGCTCTGGAAGTCGGCGGTGTTGAACGACTTGCCTGCCACCATCACTGTGGAGAAGAACTGGTTCTTGAAGCCGATCCACTTGATCTTGGCCTTGCGCTCCTCGCTGTCGTTGTCGTTCTCCTTGAGGTTTTCCACTGAACCGCCGGCAAACTTGTAGTAGAGGGCGGAGTTGCGCTCCTCAAACATGCGGCCGCGCTCCTGACGCTTCACCTCCTGGCTCCAGTTGAAGCCGAGGGTGCGCACATTGCTCTGCACTATGTCGGCCATATTGCGCTGCACGATCTTCACGTCGACCACGTAGCTGTCGCCCTTGGGAAGGGTGTACTGTATACCCCAGTAGGCGTCGGGAGCCAGGTCGAGGGTCATCAGCACCGTGGAGTCGTTGACCACGCGGGGATTGAAGTATAGCTCGGAAGTCGACACGGCCTGCGGCAGCGGCAGCTGGAAGTCGAAGGTGTTGGTGCCTTTCTCAAACACCACTACCTTTCGCTTGGTCTTATCGGTCTCGTCGGCGTTGTATTCGGTGTCGTATTTCTTCAGCTCGGCGCGCGTCACGCTTCCGGAGAGGGCGCTGAGCTCGAGCTTCACGGCCTCGTTCTCAAGGGTGACGGTCCGGTCGGTGCCGGTGAGGAACCGGGCGAAGCGGCCGTATCGGCCCACGGAATTGCTGAGGGCCTTCACGGCCTCGACCGCCTTGCGCTGCTGGAGGGCGCTCATCTTACGGAGGTCGCCGGCCTCGATGTCGCGCCACTGGAGGGTGGCGCCGTCGACGACGACGGTGCCCCAGAGGGAGTCGCCGGCGGCGGTGAGCGACACAGCGCCCTGGGTGAGGCGCGCGGCACGGGTGCTGTCGGCCAGCACCACCTGCTCGCCGGTCTCCGCGATATTCTTCACTAGCCACTCACGCTCCGTCTCCGTAAGCGAGTCGGCGGCGGGCGCCGCTGCCTCTGCGGTCGCGGTGTCGGCGGCGGTATCGGTGGGAGGCTCGGGCGTCTCACGCGGTGTCAGCCACATGAAGCCAAAAAAGACAAGGGCCATGAGTATCAGGCCGTAGATGGTGTTCTTATCCATACTGATGGGTGGGTGGTTACTTCTTTTCTTTAGATTCCTTATAGCCGATGGCGGCCTTTATAAACGATATGAAGAGAGGATTGGGGTTGAGCACTGTCGACTGGTATTCGGGATGATACTGGGTGCCGACAAACCATCTTAGGGAGGGCACCTCCACCACCTCCACCAGGCCGGTGTCGGGGTTCTTGCCCACGCATTTCATGCCGGCGTTCTCGAAGCGCTCGCGGTATTCGTCGTTGAACTCGAACCTGTGGCGGTGGCGTTCCGAGACCTCCGTGGAGCCGTATGCCTCCGCGGCGCGGCTGCCGGGCTCCAGACGACACCTGTAGGCGCCGAGGCGCATCGTGCCCCCCTTGTCGGTGACGCTCTTCTGCTCCTCCATGAGGTCGATCACGTTGTAGGGCGTGGCCGGATCCATCTCGGTGGAGTTGGCTCCCTCAAGGCCGAGCACGTCGCGGGCGTACTCAATCACCATACACTGCATGCCGAGGCAGATGCCGAAGGTGGGCACGTCGTGGGCCCTGCACCATTCGAGAGCCACAAACTTACCCTCGATGCCGCGGTGGCCGAAGCCGGGGGCCACTACCACGCCGTCGAGCTGTGCGAGCTTCTCGTCGACATTCCCCTTGTCGAGCTTCTCTGAATGCACGTAAATCAGCTTCAGCTTGTGGCCGCAGTAAGTGGCTGCCTGCATCAGCGCCTCGTTGATCGACTTATATGCGTCCTGAAGCTCCACGTATTTCCCCACGAGGCCGATGCGTACCTCCTCGCCAGCCGTCTTGAGGCGGGTGAGGAAGTCGTTCCAGGGGCCGAGGTCGGGGTCGCCGTCGGAGGGAAGCCCCACGGTGCGGAGCACTATGCGGTCGAGCCCTTCGGAGTGCATCATCAGAGGCACCTCATAGATGGAGGGGGCGTCGATGCTCTGGATCACGGCCTCGGGCGAGACGTTGCAGAACTGGGCCACCTTCCTGCGCATGGAGGCGGGAATCTCTTTCTCCGTGCGGAGCACGAGCACGTCGGGCTGGATGCCCAGCTGCTGGAGCTGCTTCACGGAGTGCTGCGTGGGCTTCGTCTTGAGCTCCTTGGCAGCGTGGAGATAGGGCACGTAGGTGAGGTGGACGCACACGGCGTTGCGGCCGAGCTCCCAGCGGAGCTGGCGCACGGCCTCCAGGAAAGGGAGCGACTCTATGTCGCCCACGGTGCCGCCTATTTCTGTGATTACAAAATCGAAGTCACCGCTGTTGCCGAGAAGCTTCATGCGGCGCTTTATCTCGTCGGTGATATGGGGGATGATCTGCACGGTCTTGCCCAGATAGTCGCCGTGACGCTCCTTGTCGATGACGCTCTGATAGATGCGTCCGGTGGTGACATTATTGGCCCGGGTGGTCTGGATATTTGTAAACCGCTCGTAATGACCCAGGTCGAGGTCTGCCTCGTGGCCGTCGACGGTGACGTAGCATTCTCCGTGCTCGTAGGGATTGAGTGTGCCAGGGTCGATGTTGATGTAGGGGTCGAATTTCTGAATGGTGACCTTATAGCCGCGTGAGAGCAGCAGGCGCGCCATTGAGGATGAAATGATGCCTTTGCCGAGCGAAGACACCACTCCGCCGGTGACGAATATATACTTGGTTTCCACGTCGCGTTGTAGTTATTGCCGTAACGACATATTTGGGTGCAAAGTTAGCAAATAGTTTTGTTATTTCCCCACTGTCGTTTCAAAAAAACGCGTTCTGCCTCCAGTAAGGTTTTCATGACGTCCATTGTTGACTGACTCGACGCCGAGGTTGCCGTTGTTGACGCAAGAGATTTTGAAATGGATATAAATTTTGAAATGGATATAATGTGAGGGGCTCCTAATGTAAACCCGGCTCAAATTCCTTTAAATATCGATTCGTTTGTTCAAGTAGTAATGGTAGATCCTCTCTAACAGTACGGATTATGTTCTCTTTGCTGATTTGAAAATATCCATGCACCAACACGTGTCTCATGTTGATGATTAATTTCCAGGGCGTTTCTGAGTGACGTTCCTTAAAGTCGTTAGTAAGCTTATAGGCAGCCTCTCCTATAATCTCGATAAGCTTTACCGCTCCGTAATACCTGAGGTCCCGTTCTCCGATTCCTTCCAATGGGCTTTGACTGTCAAACTCCAGAAGCCTCTCTATTGCGTCTTTTATATGGTCAAGACGTAGCGGGTCTCTAAGTTCCTCTCTCATAGATATGGACTTTCTGTCGTTCAACTTCCTTTTCCACACGAGGGTAGAGTGTGCCTCGCTCCACGAGATCTACTTTGATGCCAAGCAGCGACTGCAAACTGTCTATGATACGACACATACCCAATATACCCGGACTTTTGCCGGGTATATAGCTCACCATTATGTCGATATCACTCTCAGGCGTTTCTTCCCCACGGGCATAGGATCCGAATACCCATGCCCGCTCTACTGGCTGCGTAGAGAAGAATTCCTTGAGTTGCTTGGTGATATTTGCTTTCATGCCGGAAGATTTCTGCAAATTTAGCTTATTTTATTATAATAACAAAAATCCTGCCATGAAATCTCTTGAGGGGGTGGAGTAGGACTGCTATAAGGCGATATCGGTGGAGGCGAGATACGCATGCATCTCGGCCGGCGAGACGCTGAATCCGAAAGCGGCGTCACTTACGGAGCGCAGCATGGTGAGCGCGATCCGGCCGGAGCCGGTATTCTTCTTGTCGTGGGTCATCAGTTCCACGAGGCGCGCCGGAGAGAGGTCGACGCCCTCCAGACATCCGGCATAAAGACCGGCCACGCGCTCCGCATACCGCTCCATCTCTTCCTGCGGGAAGCCGAGCAGACGGCTGCTGAGGCGCAGCTCGTGGAGCATGCCGAGCGCCACGGCATGGCCGTGGGGAACCGGTCGCCCGTCGAGCATCGCCGCCGTCTCCATGGCGTGGCCCACGGTGTGGCCGAAATTCAGGGTCTTCCTCACTCCGTGTTCCTCCGGGTCGGCCGCCACCACCTGCATCTTGCGCTCCACACACCATGAGGTCAGGGCCGTGAGACGCTCCGGGTCGGAAGCGAGCGCCTCGAAGTCGAGCATCTCCTCATAGACGGCGCGGTCGGAGATGAGTGCGGTCTTGACCATCTCGGCATATCCGGAGAGGAGCTGTTCGCGGGGGAGCGTGGCGAAGAGAGAGGCGTCGACCACTACGGAGAGCGGATGGTGGAAAGTGCCGATCTCGTTTTTCAGCCCGAGGAAGTCGATGCCTGTCTTGCCGCCGGCGGCGGCGTCTACGGCGCCGAGCAGCGTGGTGGGCACGTTGACGGTGGCTATGCCGCGCTTGAATGTGGAGGCCGCGAAGCCTCCGAGGTCGGTGACGACGCCACCGCCCACACACACCGCGACGTCATGGCGCGTGAGGCCTGACGCCACCAGGCGGCGCCATATCTCCACGGCCCCCTCCACCGATTTCGACGCCTCACCCGGCGGAACGGCGATGACGCAAGTCGCTCCGGCTGCAAGACGCCGCAGACGCGGGAGCACTGTCTTCTCAACCGTGGTGTCGGTGATTACGACGTATCGGCCTCCCCGCTCAACGAGGAGTGCCGCTGTTGCGGTGTCGGCATCGGTAGCCGATATGATTCTTGTAGCTGGTGTCATTTTCTATTGACCGCTCATGGGCTGCCGTGGCCTGTCAGATAAGCTGGAGCAGGTGAAGCTCATCCTGGATCTCCATGCCGGAGAGCACCCGGCGCCGCGAGAGCACCCTGACAAACTCCTCGATAGCGGGATGGAGCCGCGGGTTTGCGAAGATGCGCCTGGTATAGCTGAGGGTGCGGTTGTAGAGGTTGTCGATCTCGTCGCGCTCGAGGCCGCAGGTCTCGGTGCCCTCGCTGATCACCTCCTGATGTATCTCGTCGAGGATCTGGCGCGGCGCCTCGCGCTTCATTCTCACGAGAGAGCGGGAGAGCACGTTGGCCATCACCATGGCGGTAGTGATATGGAAATTCTGTATCAGATTGTCCCACGTGGCCTTGGGCGAGATTGAGGGCGAGCCGGCGAAGTAATAAGCGTGAGAGAAGCTCACCATCGGGCCTTCGGCGTCGAGCGACACCTCGGCCACCCTGTCGATGGCGTTGAGGGCGGCCAGCGAGATGGCCATGCCCGCAAGCCCGTAGGCGCGGTCGTCTTCGTTCTGATAAGCCAGTGTTACCTTGTTTGAATCCATGTTGCTTAGATTTTGAGTCTTCATCTTTAAATGTAACGGCGGAAAGCGGCCTATGGTTTAGAAAAGCCACTGGAAGCCTGCCGTGACACACACGCCCTCGGAGGGAAGGCCGGGGAGGATTGCGTCGTGGCGTCCGAGCAGGTTGTCGCCGCGCAGCGAGACGCTGAAATCGGGAGTGAATCGCCATGTGGCGCCGGCGCCGAGCAGCGTGAGGTCGGGCAGGCGCATACCCACTGCCACGGGGCGCAGCGAGGAGCCGTTGATGCTCACTCCGCCGAGCTCCGGCGAGGGGTCGTAGTAGTTGCAGTATATGGTGCGCACGCCGCGGTAGCGGTAGTCGACAGTGATGGTGAGCGGCTCCATGGGCATCACGGAGAGGGCCACCTCCGCGAGCCAGCGCGGACGGTCGTAGCCGTTGAAATATCCCTTCCTGCCGTTCTGGGGCTGATAGGAGAGCGCCCCTCTGAAGTCGACGTAGCTTCCCGGAGCGTAGCGTAGCTCGCCGCCGAGACTGAAGCCGTGGAGGCTCATGCCTGCCGCGTCGAGCGAATAGGAGGGGACACCGTCGCCCTGAAGCCCGTCGACAGGCTCTACGCCCTGGGAGACCATCGGCATATACCACCCGCGCAGGGGTACCCGGTCAGACTTCTTCCAGGCCACGAAGAGGCTGGCGTCGAACCCCTTGAATGGGCCGAGGTTGATGCCGAAGCGGGCGTCGAGCGGCGAATAGACGGGGCGCGTGGTGGCCAGGCGCGGCATCTGGTAGTAGTCGAGCTGCCAGAGCGACGATAGGGTCTGGAGCTCGCTGCCGCCGAGCAGGTCGAGGCTCAGGCCCACGGCTCCGGTGCGCACGGCGAACCTCACGTCGGGAGCCACATGGAGGAAGCTGTAGCGGCTCCCTTCCGGGCCGGCCTTGACGGCAAGGTCGAGGTCGACGCCGGCCCTCACCTGAAGCAGCCCGCGGGTAAAGGAATAATAGGGGGTGATGGTCACCATCCCGTAGTCGTCGATGGCCGGGAGGGTGACGCTGCCGAGCTTCATCTCCTCTCCCTGAGCGTAGAGGAGGGCGTCGGCTGCGAGCTCGAGGCCGGCCGATGAGCCGTCGCCCCAGGGCGCCGACACGCCTGCGTGCAGGCTGAGCTGCGTCTCACGCAGCCCCTTTGCCGTGGTCTGGCCCCATCCGGTGAAGAAGGGGAGGGCCCGGTAGCCGAAATGGCGCACTCCGAGGCCGGCGTGGTAGGAGAGGGCCGGGGTGGCGGTGAGCGGAGAGCGCCAGCCTATGTTGAAGTCTATGTCGTTGAGGGTCTGGGTGGGAGCCTCTAAGGGCCTTGCGCCTCCGATAAAGAGGGTGGGGTCGTAGCCGTAGTAGTTGAAGAGTCCCAGATGATAGTCGAGCGAGGCGTCGAGGCGGCCGATGCCGGAAAAGACGTGGGAGGCGTATAGTCCTACCGACTCGTCGTAGCGCCGGCGCCTCACGTCGGAGCCCTCGAAAATGTCGGGCTTCCAGAGCGACGTGGAGTTGTGCTGGAGGCGTATGCCTGCGGTGGTGGCTCCCTCATCGATTATACGGTATCCGGCGGAGATGGAGCTGTTGAGCCAAGAGCCGGCGGCTATGTCGAGATATCCGCGTCGCCCGTCGATCTCCCTCACGGAGCGCCATCCGGTGGCGGGCATCGGCAGGGCGGCTGGCATGAAGGAGGCGGGCACGCCGCTCTCCTCGTAGTTCATCTCGGCTCCCTTGAAAAGGGGTGAGAATGGCGAGGGAAAGGCGTTGATACGGTCGGCGCGGATTATTTCGGGCACGTAGCGCCCCTCCACCTCGACGTTCTCATGGAGCTGGGCGGCGGCAGGAACGGCCAGGAAAGCTCCCATAGCCAGCGCCAGTGCGCCCTTTATTATAGATGTCATTTGTTTTTCCATTTTTCAAGACGGGTGCTGATCATATCGTGGATGTCGAGCTCTGTGCCGGGATAGTTGTCGCGCAGGCTCTTGAGGTATTCCTTGGCGAGATAGGTCTTTCCTGAGGCGTGGTTGGCGTCGGCGAGGGCTATGAAGCCCCGGGCGAGCCAGTAGGCATGCGGGGAACCGGCGTCAGTGAAGGCCGTGAGCACGTCGATGGCCTTCTTATACTCGCGGCAGTCGATGAAGTGCTGGCCGAGGGTCACGGCGGCTCTCGCCCCGGCGAGCGACGATGGATTGGCGGCGAGCCTCTCGAGCTGCTCCTCCGCCATCACCCTCTGCGGGCCGGAGAGCAGCGACTCGGCCTCGAAATATTCGGCCTCGGCGGCCACGTCGGCGCTGATGCCTCCGAGATGCTGCACGGCGCGGGCGTAGCGCAGTCGCTCTTCGGAGTCGGAGGTACACCTCATGATTCCGGCGTAGGCTTCCGCCGCCATGTCGGCGCCACCCGCGCTCTCGAGGCGGCGGTAGGTGTCGAGCGCCTCCTTCTTATAGGGAGCGCCACGCCCCTCGAGGATCCGGGCCTTGAGCAGGAGGGCCTCGGGAGCCTGCGGAGAATCGGCGCGGCGGTCGAGCAGGCGTTCCAGATAGTCAAGGGCGGCTGCCGCATCGCCATCCTCATCGGCGCTCTGCGCGAGGTCGAGGAGCGCGGGAGCCAGATAATGGCCGTCGGGATAGGAGGATATATAGTCTTCGAGCCTCTTCTCGCCGGCAGGGTCGCTGTCGCTCCAGAGGGTCTCGGCGGCCTCGAACTCGAGGCGCTCCATGTCGCCGCGCTCCAGACGAGGGGCGCCCGGTATCGACTCGAGGAAACGGGCGTAGGCCGGTAGCTCGCCGCGGTTGGCGTAGAAGCGGCGGAGGTCCTCGTTGGCGAGCGTGGCCTCCTCGCTGGTGGGCCATGTCCTGAGTATCTCCTTGTAGACCTCCTCGGCGTCGGCCGGACGTGAGGTCTCCATATATGTGATGGCGAGGGCGAGCATTCCCTTGCGGGCCTCTGGAGAGTCGCGGTGGGTGGAGCGGAGCTGCTCGAAAGCCTTCACTGCCTCGCCGGTGCGTCCGAGGGCGGCGAGGGTGCGGGCCTTCTCGAGCATGGCGGCGGCCACCCAGCGCGACGACGGGTAGAGTCGGGGAAACTCGGAGAGCTGGCGTATCTTGGAGTCGAGGTCGCCGCCGAGACCGGCCATCACGGCCCTGCGGTAGTGGGCGTAGTCGGCATCGGAGCCTCCGGCCTCAACTGCGGCGGAGTAGTTGGCCTGGGCGCTGCGGTAGTCGCCGGAATAATACTGGCAGTCGGCGAGCCTGACGCGGCAGTCGGAGAGTATCGAGGAGGGGAGCGAGCCCCCCTTGAGCAGCGAGGAGAAGATGTCGGCGGCCGCCTGATACTTCTCCCTCTTCATGAGGGTGTAGGCGAGATTATAGCGGGCGAGGGGAAGGTCGGCACGCAGTGCGGAGCCGCCCTGACGCGACTCGGCGCTCTTGATAAACGAGCGGTAGGCCTGCTCGGCGCCGTTCCAGTCCTCAAGGGCATAGAGGGCGTCGCCGAGCCACAGCGAAGAGCGGGCGGCGAGCTGCCGGTCGGGGGCCTGGGAGGAGGCGGCATTGCGGAGCGCCCCCGCGGCATCGCCAGGGCGCCCGTTGGTCATCGCCTCCACTCCGATCTGGTAGTAGGTCTTCTGGATCGCCTCCCTCACCTCGGCCGACGGGCTGGAGATGCGCTGGAGCATACGGAGGGCCGAGGAATACGACTTTTCGTTGTAGTAGGCCATGGCGAGGTATTCCTCGGCATTGTCGGCGTAGCGCGAGTCGGGATACTGCTCGAGGAAGCTCTCGAGCATCGGGATGGCGCTGCTGAAAGGTATCTTGCCGCCACGGGTGCGTGCGGCCACATAATTATATAGGGCGGCCTCGGTCACCTTGGCGTCATAAGTCATCTTCGATGCCTTCTCAAACGAGAGGGCGGCGGCGGTGTCGTCGCCCTGCTTCACGGCAATCTGTCCGAGATACAGATATGCGCTCTGCGCGAGGTCGTCGTGCTTGTCGGTGAGGGGTCCGAAGAGACGTGCGGCCTCCTCATAGTCGCCGTCGCTGTAGTCGATCACGCCGAGGGCGTAGAGGGCGTCGTCGGCGGGAGCCGTCTCCTTGGCGTCGACATATCTCTCGAGCCAGCGGCGTGCCTCGCCATAGCGGTCGAGCTTGAAGCAGGAAAGACCGGCCACACGCTCCATCTCCGGGCGGAGCTCGGCGGGGGAGCGACCCTCGAGCAGCGACTCGGCATGCTCGAGCGCCTCGTCGTAGCGCCCGCGCGCATACTCTATCTGCGCCATGTAGAAGAGAGGGGCGAGCCCCTCGGCATCCTCTGCGTCGGCGCCGTCGGCGAGACGGTCGGCCACGCGGCCGAATTCGCGGTAGGCCGTATCGAGGTCGCCGTCGATATAGTCGAGATACGCAATATAATAGCGTGCGGCGAGCTCGAAACGCGGGTTGGCGGCGAGGATCTTGAATATAGGGCGCGCCTCGCCTCCCAGACCGCATTTCACCATGGAGAGGGCCTTGCGGTATTCATAGAGCGGCAGCGATGCGGGGGCGATCAGCGAGTAGTCGATGTCTTCATAGGCTGAGCAGGCGGTGGGCCAGTCGTGGGCGAAGAAGAAATAGTCGGCGGCGGCGAGCCTTGCCTCTATGGCGAGGGGGCTTGCGGGATTGGCGTCGGCGAAGCGGCGGAGCATGGCCACGCATTCGGCGTCGCCGCGCTGATAGAGGGCCATGGCGAGCATGTAGGCACACCGGCGGGCGTCATCGGCGGTAAGGGCGCCGGATGCCTGCTCGCCGGATATCACGGCCAGCTGGTCGATGACGCCGGCATAGTTGCCGGTGGCGAGCATCTCGGTGGCGCGCTCGTAGTAGCCTCTGGCGAGGGGGCTGAGTGCCTCCGGAGCCATGAGGGGCTGCGCGCAGACGGCGGAGGCGGCCACAAGCACGGCAGCCGCCGAGGCCAGCAGGCGCCGGTGTGTGCGCGGCCTCGGCCACGCTTTCTTATATGGAGGATTCGGTTTCATCTCTCTGCGGATTGATAAGGAAGTGCAAAAGTAGCAAAAAATCACGAGCCGGCATCCACCCGCTCCAGTACAAGCTGGGGAGTTATGGATTTCAGGCATGCATAGTCGCCACGGCGGCAGGGACGGTTGCCATACACGGAACAGGGGCGGCACGCCATGGCGAGCTGCACGGCGTCGGCGTCGCTCTGCCCCACGCCCATGAATCCGGCGTAGGGATGAGTGGCGCCCCATACGCTCACCACCCTCACCCCGACGAGAGAGGCGAGGTGCATGTTGGCGGAGTCCATCGACACCATGACGTCGCAATGGCTTATGAGGGCGATCTCGGAGGCGAGCGTCAGCCCCAGCGAAGGCACGACGGTGACGTTGCTGCGGGCTCCCGCCAGCAGCTTGAGCTTCTGCTGCTCCTTCTCGCCGCCGCCGAAGAGGAGCACCCTGTGGCCGCTTCGGACAGCGAGGGCGTCGACCACCTTCTCCATCTGCTCCAGTGGCCAGCACTTGCCCGGATGGGCCGCGAAGGGGGCCAGTGCCACCCAGCGCTCGCCCTCTGCGCGCGGCCTGAGGCCGCACTGCGGCAAGGGGAGGGACCCTCCGGGCGCCAGGCCCAGGAAGCGCGGGGTGAGCCCGAGTCCTCCGGCCCGGAATACATCATAATATCTCTCCACGGCCGGCTTCAGCGCCACCAGACGCTTGCTGCCGGCGCGCGTGAGCGCCCGCTTCTCGCGACGCCCCTTGTCGATGTGGCGCGTGGCCACCCCGTGGAGGCGCAGGAAGAGGCGCAGCAGACGGGTGCGTATCACGTCGTGGAGGTCGACAAGCAGCTCCGGGGCGTAACGCTCGCGCAGCTCGGCGGCGAGACGCCACATCCCCGCGATGCCGTGATATTTATCAAGGTCGACGCCTTCCACCACAAGATTGGCGGGGGGATTGATGAAAATGGTGGCGGGGTGGGGCCTGGTGACGAAGACGAAGCGCACGTCGGGATGCTGGGCGCAGGCGTCGTAGATGGCGGGCACCGTCATCGCCACGTCGCCCAGCGCCGAGAAGCGCACGGCGAGCACCGTCCGCGCCGGCTTATTTTCCGGCAGCGCCGCCATAAAGCACGGGGTTGGTGGTGGGGTCGTTATACATCTTCATCTGCCGGTAGACCTTCATGTAGCGGCGCCCGGCGGCTATGTCGTCGAGCAGGGTGTCGATGGCCTGCGAGAGGTCGGCGCGCTGCTCGACGAGCACGTCGAGCCTGGCGCGGCAGCGCGCGCGATGTTCCTCATCGGCGTCGGCTCGTGAGGCCTGCTCCTGCATGTGCCATATCTTGAGGGCCAGGATCGACAGGCGGTCGATGGCCCAGGCCGGCGACTCCGTGTTGATCACCGCCTCCGGGAGCACCTCCACTCCGGCGTATTTCTGAAGGAAATAGGAGTCGAGCTCCTCCACCATGTCGGTGCGGTCCTGGTTGGAGCGGTCGATGCGCCGCTTGAGGGCGAGCGCCTCGACGGGGTCGATGGCGGGGTCGCGGATTATGTCTTCAAGATGCCACTGCACGGCATCTATCCAGTTCTTGGCGTAAAGCACCTTCTCCACGTCTCCTCCATAGGGGTTGCGGATAGGAGTGTCGACGTTGTCGGTGGTGTGGTAGTCGGCCACCGAGCGGTCAAACACCTGGTTGGCGAGTTGTGAGAATGTCATAAAAAAATTTGCCGTTGTGATTCAACGGCAAATTTAAAAAAAATAGTTGATAGTTCAAAGTTGATGGTTCACAGTCTTCACTCTTGACTCTTCACTCTTGACTCT
>CECF01058334.1_pt1 | contig 15014 bp, 13 predicted proteins | sample 554751 | NCBI WGS metagenome assembly CECF01 (sample SAMEA3182099, study PRJEB8094) | gut metagenome | biome: human; feature: gut; material: Stool; isolation source: human stools | place: Canada | collected 2012-06-12 | reverse complement strand
GGCTTCCGGTGTCGCCCATGAAGACCTGGGCCGGGAAGGCGTTATACCACAGGAAGCCCACAAGGGCGCCGATAAACGCTCCCGCATAGACCACCATCTCCTCCGAGCCGGGGATATACATGATGTTGAGGTAGCCTGAATATATCATATTGCCGCCCAGATAAGCCATGACCGCAAGCGCCAGGCCTATGATCGCCGAGGTGCCCGCGCATAGTCCGTCGAGCCCGTCGGTAAGGTTGGCGCCATTGCTGACGGCCGTCACCACGAATATCACCACGGCCACAAACACGAGCCACCCCAGAGTCTGGGCGGTCTGCTTGTCTTTGATCCAGCTGGTCAGCCAGTTGTAGTTGAAGTTGTTGTTCTTCACAAACGGGATTGTGGTCTGGGGCGACTTCACGTACTGCGTCGAGTGCACCACCTCCGTCTGATGGCTGTCGGCATTCTCCACCTCGGTGTTCTCGCTCATCACCACGGTGGGGGAGAGCCACATCGTGATGCCCACGATCAGTCCCAGACCCACCTGGCCTGTCACCTTGTATTTCCCTTTCAGTCCGTCCTTGTTGTGGTATTTCAGCTTGCGGAAGTCATCGAGGAAGCCGATGGCTCCCATCCACACCGTGGCCACCAGCATCAGCACCATGTAGATGTTGGAAAGGTTGCCCACGAGCAGACAGGGGATGAGAATCGCCAGGATTATGATGATTCCACCCATCGTGGGGGTGCCCGTCTTCTTCATCTGCCCCTCGAGCCCGAGGTCTCTCACCACCTCGCCCACCTGCATCTTCTGCAGCCTGCGGATAATGGTGTGGCCGAACACGAGCGCTATGAGCAGCGCGAGCGTGAATGTGGCGCCTGAGCGGAAGGTGATGTAGCTCATGAGATGGGCGCCGGGGAAGTCGGATTCTATTATGTGTTGGAATAGCGAGTAAAACATTTGTCGGATGGATTGGTAGGGGAGATGTTGCTGTGTTTCAGAGGCGTGAGAGAAGCTCGGCGGCTACTTCGCGGTCGTCGAAATGATGTCGCACTCCGTTTGCTTCCTGATAGGGCTCGTGGCCTTTGCCCGCGATGAGTATCACGTTGCCGGGCTTTGCCATGGCCACGGCCCTGGCGATCGCCTCGCGGCGGTCGGTGATGCAGAGCGTGCGGCTGAGCTCGTCGGCGTTGAGGCCGGCCTTCATGTCGGCGATTATGGCGTCGGGATCCTCGAAGCGGGGATTGTCGCTGGTGAGGATCAGCTGGTCGGAACGGCACGCGGCCTCCTGGGCCATCATCGGACGCTTGCCGTGGTCGCGGTTGCCGCCGGCGCCCACCACCGTGATGATCTCGCCCTGCGGGCCCACGATCTCCCTGATGGTGTCGAGCACGTTGACCAGGGCGTCGGGGGTGTGGGCGTAGTCGACGATGGCTGCCACCCCGGTCTTCGACATGAAAGGCTGGAAGCGTCCGGCCACAGGCACGAGACGGCTCATGTTGACTATCACCTCCTCAGGGTCGAAGCCGGAGAGGATGGCTGCGCCGTAGACGCCGGTGAGGTTGTAGGCGTTGAAGCGTCCTGTGAAACGCACCTCCAGCTCGCGTCCGTTGAGGGTCATCAGGGTGCCGTCGAGGCGCGTCTCAAGCACTCGCCCGCGATAGTCGGCGTCGCTGCGCAGAGAGTAGGTGAATACTTTGGCTTTGGTGTTCTGCACCATATACCGGCCTGCCTTGTCGTCGATGTTGACCAGCGCGAAGGCGTCGGAGGGCAGCATGTCGAAGAAGGCCTTCTTGGCGTTCATGTAGTTTTCCACCGTGCCGTGGTAGTCGAGATGGTCGCGTGTGAGGTTGGTGAAGATGCCGCCGAGGAATTTGAGGCCCGCCACGCGTTTCTGGGCCATGGCGTGGCTCGACACCTCCATGAAGGCATATTCGCAGCCGGCGTCCACCATTCTGGCGAGCAGAGCGTTGAGCGTCAGCGGGTCAGGCGTGGTGTGGGTGGTGGGTATGGCCTCGTCGCAGACGTAGTTGCAGACGGTCGACAGCAGGCCGGCCTTGAAGCCCTCGAGCTTGGCCATCTCGTAGAGAAGGGTGGCGGTGGTGGTCTTGCCGTTGGTGCCGGTCACTCCCACCAGGCTGAGCCTGCGCGAGGGGTGGCCCCACCATGCGGAGGCGAGCCGGCCGAGCGCTTCGGCGCTGTCGGCCACCTTGATATATGTGATGCCACGCTCTATGGCGGAGGGGAGCTCCTCGCAGACGATGGCCGCCACATGGGCGCTCGCCACTACGGGTATGTATTTGTGTCCGTCGGTCTGTGTGCCCCTCACGGCCACAAACAGCCCTCCCTTGCCCACCTTGCGTGAGTCGCTCTCTATGCCTACTATGTTGATGTCTGTGTCGCCGATAACCTCCACGACGCTGATGTCGCTGAGCAGTCGCGATAATTTCTCTGTCATTTCTGCGGATGTATAATGGGTCTATATTTTCAGATATATTGTGATCGGTGCGCCCTGGGTGAATGGCTGGCCCGCGGCAATCGACTGGCCCACCACGCGCCCCGCTCCCTTGATTCTCACGTTGAGTCCCTTCGACTCCAGGATCCTGACGGCCTCGCGCACGTCATAACCCTTCACGTCGGGCACTGTGACGCTCCCCGGCGCCGGCTTCGTGGTGCGGAGGCGGCGGCTTCCCGAGGCTCCTACCGAAGCAGCGATGCCGCGGCCGCCCTCACCGCCGCTCACCACCGGCTTGCTGTCGGCCTTGGTGAGCGTGTAGGTCGACACATTGTCGAGCATCCCGCGGGCATACATCTTCACGGCCATGTTCTTCACCACCTGGCCCGAGGTGCGGTTGGCGCTGGTGCCCGAGGGGGCCAGGATCAGCGCAATGCAGCTGTAGCGGGGATTGGAATACGGGAAGAAGCCGGCGAAGGCGTAGCGCCGCTTGGAATGGTCGTAGACGCCTCCCTCCACGGGATATGCGGTGCCGGTCTTGCCGGCGACCTCCACGCGGTCGTCGCGCACCATGCGCGCCGTGCCGTGCTCGCCCCACACCACCTCACGGATGCATTCCCTCACCTTGGCGGCTGTGCTCGGCGAGCAGATGCTGTCGCGGATGTAGGGGATGGGCAGTATGGAGTCGCGTCCGTCTTCCGAGATGAGCGACTTCACGAGATGCGGCCTCACGTAACGTCCGTCGTTGGCTATCGCGTTGTAGACGGAGAGGGTATAGAGAGGCGGAATCTCGGTGTTGTAGCCGTAGGCCTGGCGCGCGAGGTCGAGATGGCGCGCCGTCATCGTGATGTTGTTGCCCCGGCTGTCCCTGTCCACAAGGCGGCGTATCCTCGGGGTGCATTCTCCGGCGATGCCTGAATGTATCGGCTCGAAGAAGCCGATGGAGGCCAGCCGGTCGTAGAAGGCCTCCGGGTGGCTCGCGTAGCCCCGGAATATCACTCGGGAGATGCCGGTGTTTGACGACTGCTCGATCACCTGTTTCATGGTCTTGGGCCCGGAGCCGTGTGGGTCGGACGTGCGCTGGAAGGGGCTGCAGTCCACCATGTCGGTCACGTTTCTCACCAGCCCGTCCTCGAAGGCGATCATCAGAGAGATGGGCTTCATCACGGAGCCGGGCTCGAAGGGGAGCACGGCCCGGTTGAGCGCCTCGCCGTAGGTGCCGTCGTCGAGAAGCTCGATGTTGGAGATCGCCTTGATCTCGCCGGTGGACACCTCCATGAGGATGGCGGTGCCCCATTCCGCCCTCGCCTCGCTGCAGATGTTGTGGAGCTCCTCTTCCAGCATGTCCTGGAGGTCGATGTTGATGGTGGTGTGTATGTCGTAGCCCCTCACCGGAGCCTTGGCCACCCAGTTGGTGATGCCTTTTGTGAGGGCCACTTTCTTGGCACGTCCCGGCTTGCCGTAGAGAAGGGTGTCGAGGTCTTTCTCCAGCCCGGAGTAGCCGTGGAATTCTCCGGTCTCGAAGTTCTCGTTGACGCGGCCGATGCTTCGGTAGGCCATCTTCCCGTAGGGATAGATGCGCATGTTTTTCTCCTCCTTATACACCGGAACACGGAAGCCCTTCCCCTTGAAGTCTTTGAAATATGGGAAATTGCGTATCCTCGTGTAGTCTTCCTCGGTCTTCTTGCGCGCTATGCGGAGCGCCCTCGCCCTCTTGGCCGGCTCCTTCTCGAACTCGCGTCTGAGGCGCGTGTGCCAGGAGTGCGGGCTTTTCGGGTCTACAGGCTGCTCGAGGTCGGCGCGCTGCGGATAGTAGCGGTCGAGCGAGTCGGCGAGCGAGTCGATCTTGTCCCAGGGGAGCACCTTCTGCCTCAATACGCGCTCGTGGCGCAGGTCGACCTTGATGTCATACACCTTCAGGTTGCAGGCCAGGATGTTGCCGTTGTCGGCGAGGAGGTTGCCTCGCTCCGGAGGTATAACGCTGACCTTGGCCAGCTCCTTGCGGGCGCGTTCGTTCCAGGCGTTGGCCTGCACCACCGTCGTGGAGAAGAGCTTGACGATCACGCCTATCGACAGCAGTATGAAGCCGGCGCATATCACGCCGTAGCGCATGAAGATCGTCTTCTTGTTATTGGTCTTCTTTTTCTTTCTCGTTATCGCTGTCATTCTGTCTCAAGTTCGTATGGTGGCTGCTCCTGAAACTGGAGCCCGAGTCCTTTATTTTCCACAAGACGCTTCATCTCGGTCTCCCTGATGAGCGACATATAGGCGGCCTTCTCCTGTAGCTTCTCGCTCTCGGCGTGTTTGAGCTCCGTGGTCAGGTTTTTGATCTCCAGCATCTTGGTCTTGTTCTTATATCGGAGACCCATGAGGGAGATGATCGCCACGATGAATATCATGAGCACCCATGCGTTTCTGCGGAAGAAGTCCACGCTCAGCGAGCGGCCGTAGCGGATGTCGTCCATGAAGGCGTGCAGAGCCGTCTTCTGGCGCGAGGCGGCTTTTGCGGCGGCATCCTCCTCTTTGCGGCGGCGCTTCGCCTTATTCTCTTTTCCCATTCCCGTAGGCCTCCTTTCTGTAGATGGCGGCGCGCAGCTTGGCACTGCGTGCCCGGGGGTTGGCCTCTGTCTCGGCCTCGCCCGGCTCTATGGGTCGCCGGGTGATCACCTCCCAGGGCGTCTGGCTGCGCCCGTAGAAGTCTTTCTCCTCCCGCCCCTCGGTGTTGCCGCTGCGCATGAAGTTCTTCACAATGCGGTCTTCCACGGAGTGATAGGTGAGCACCACGAGCCGCCCGCCGGGGCGCAGCACTCTCTCCGTGGCCTGAAGGAAAGCCTTGAGGTCGCCCATCTCGTCGTTGACGGTGATGCGCAGGGCCTGAAACACCTGGGCGAGCTCCTTCTTCTCCTGGCGGGGATTGATCGCAGGGGAGACCGCCTCCACCAGGCGGAAGGTGGTGTCGACCGGAGCCTTGCCGCGTGCGGCGACTATGGCGTCGGCCACGCTGCCGGGGCGCTTCAGGTCGGTGTACTGGCGGAAGATATCCTTCAGCTGCTGCGCTGACGCCGAGGCGATAAGCTCGGCGGCCGTGGTCTGGCCGGAGGTGTTCATGCGCATGTCGAGCGGCGCGTCGGTGCGGAAGGAGAAGCCCCGCTCCGTGGTGTCGAAATGATGGAATGAGACTCCGAGGTCGGCGAGAATGCCGTCAACCTTGTCTACGCCGTGGAAGCGCATGAAATTCTCTATATATCGGAAATTGGAATGTACAAATGTAAACACCGGAGTGTCGAGCACGTTGGCGGCTGCGTCAAGGTCGCGGTCAAACGAATACAGGTGGCCTTCAGGCCCCAGACGCTCCGCTATGCCGCGCGAATGGCCGCCGCCGCCGAATGTGGCGTCGATATAAATGCCAGAGGGCCTGATATCTAACATTTCGAGTGCCTCTGGCAGAAGGGCCGGAATATGATATGGTTGATGCGACATTCTTGCCTTTTACGTAGTTTATGGATTTTAAGGGTGTAAAGTTAGTTAAAATTGTAAACAATTTACATATCCAAATTCCAAAAAATTGAAATATTTCCAAAAAAATTATCTACAGCCTTCCGGCCGGTTCCCTTCGGCCAGACACCTGTAGAGGCCCTCCAGCCTCTTGGCGTCGCCGCCCCCGATCACTGCGACACGGTCTTTATCCACACCGTAGAGCCCGGCTATCCTCTCCTTTGCTGCATCACTCCCGGCGATGATCAGGGAAGCGGAGCGGCATGCCTTTCCCACGAGCACCCGCCTCGCCCATACCTTCACTCCGCCGCCCGGCCCGAGGTCGTCGTCGGCGACACTCACCACTGCCTCCACGCGGGCGCTTGAGATGTTGAGTGGCAGGCGCCCGAAGGGGCCGTGGAATAGGTCGGCCCTGTCGGCTGCGAGATGGTTGGGGATGCCCCACAGGCGCCATGTCTGCCCATGGAAGCCCTGCGGAGCCGGCAGGCGAAACTCCACGTTATAGGGCAGACCGAGACGCTCTACTGCATCGCGTCGCGGCATGCGCGGTGTATATAGAAGGAAGCTGGAGCCCGGCATGGCGCGGGCCACCTGCCGCAGCGTCTCCCGCGCGGTCTCCCCCCTGGCTGTCGTGTCAAACAGCAGATCGAATCCTTCGATAGCTATAGTCATGGTCTTTTTCCTTATTTGCTCTGCAGAAACGTGGGTCAGTGGGCGTCGAGCCAGTTGGTGGCCACGCCGGAGGAGGCCGTCAGCTTCACGCGTCCGTTGTAGGCCCCTTCCATCTCCTCCTCGACGATGGCCTGGAGACGCGGAAGCTCCCCGGGCACCACGTCGAAGTTGAGCTCGTCGTGGATCTGCATTATCATGCTCGAGTGCAGGTGCTCCTCACGGATGCGGCGGTCGATGGACACCATCGCCTTCTTTATCACGTCGGCCGCGGTGCCCTGCACAGGCGCGTTGATGGCGTTGCGCTCCGCATAGCCCCTCACCACCTGGTTGCGGCTGTTGATGTCGGGAATCTGGCGTCGGCGCCCGGTGATGGTCGTGGTGTAGCCGGTGGCCCTCGCCTTCTCCACCGACTCTTTCATGTAGCGGTCGATGGCGGGGAAACGCTCGAAATATCTGTCGATGAGCTCCTGGGCCTCGCCGCGCGGTATGGAGAGGCGTGAGGCCAGACCGAATGCCGAGATGCCGTATAGGATGCCGAAATTGGCCGTCTTCGCATGGCGCCGTTCGTCGGCCGTGACCTCCCCGGGCGTCTTATGATAGATCTGGGCCGCCGTGATGGCGTGGATGTCGTCGCCATTGGCGAAGGCCTCCATCATGATGGGATCGGAGGCGAAATCGGCCACGAGGCGCAGCTCTATCTGCGAGTAGTCGGCGCTGAGGAAGAGGTGGCCGGGATCGGCGATGAAGGCACGGCGTATCTCGCGTCCCTGGTCTTCCCTTACGGGAATGTTCTGGAGATTGGGCGACGTCGACGATATGCGGCCTGTGCCCGTGGCCGTCTGGTTGTAGTTGGTGTGGATCTTGCCGGTGGCGGGATTCACGTTTGCCGGCAGAGCCGTGAGATAGGTGGTCAGCAGCTTGCGCAGCTGGCGGTATTCCAGTATTCTGCCCACGATGGGATGCTTGGCGGCCACCTTCTCGAGCACATCCTCGCTCGTGGAATACTGCCCCGTCTTCGTCTTCTTGGCCTTCGGCTCGAGGCCCATCCTGTCGAAGAGGACCTCTCCGACCTTCGACGGAGAACCCACATTAAACACCTCTCCCGCCATCTCGTGGATTTCCGCCTCGATCTCAGCGAGCTTCTTCTCCATGGCGCCGGCGGCCTCCTCGAGGGCCTTGCCGTCGATCCTCACTCCACGTATCTCCATGCGGGCGAGCACGGGGGCGAGGGGCATCTCGATGTCTTTCAGGAGGCTGTCCATCCCTTGCGAGGTAACCTCGGCCTGCAGGGGGTCGCGGAGCATGAGCGAGAGCATGGCCTGCTCGCATGCCCATTCGGAGAGGGGAGCGACGCCTGCCTTAAGCGGCGAGAACGTCTTCTCGCTCTTGCCGCCGGGTAGCGGCAGCGCCTCGTAGCGGAGGTATGCCAGGGCCGCCCCCTCCACGGTGTTGCGCAGGTCGGGCTGGAGAAGATAGTAGGCGAGCGAGACATCGTAGAAATTGACGAGCGGCGTCTCGGAGTCGCCTCTCGCACACGAGGCCACCACGTAGTCACGCTTCGAGGCCGGCGTAACCTTCTCGATATCGGGGCGCGCCATGAGGTCGAGCACGAAAGCCTTCCCTTCGGCATACGAGGCGGGCACATACCATGCCTTGCCGTCGGCCACGGCCACGGCGGTGCCGACCCAGACGGCGCCCATGTCGTTGTCGCCGTCGGCCACCATCACCAGGCCGCAGCGCCGCGTGCACCCCGTGGCCTCGTCGAGAGCCGACAGTTTCTCAGGAGAGTCTACGGTGATGAATGTGTGGGGAGTGCCGGCGAGGCTGGCCGGTGTTTCGCCGGCTTTCCCGGCATCGTCCGAGCTTCGGGCGGGTTCGGCTTCGGTGTCGAAAAGGGGGAGTGCCCCCGTGGTCTCCATGCCGATGCGCTTGCTGACACGCTCCGATAGATTGCGGAACTCGAGCTCGCGGAATATGGCGAAGAGCTTGCCGGTGTCGGCCTCGCGGCAGCGCAGCTCGTCGGGCGTGACCTCCACCGGCGCGTCGGTGCGTATGGTGGCCAGCACCTTCGACTGGCGTATCATGTCGGCATTGTCTTCTATCTTCCTGCGCAGGGCGCCCTTGAGGCGGTCGGTGCCTTCCAGGAGATGCTCCACGTCGCCGAAGTCGGCGATCAGCTTGACGGCCGTCTTCTCGCCCACGCCGGGGCAGCCGGGAATGTTGTCGATCTTGTCGCCCATCAGCGCCAGAAGGTCGATCACCTGCGACGTGCGGCTGATGCCGTATTTTCCGCATACTTCCTTCTCGCCGCGTATCTCGAAGTCATTGCCCCGGTAGGAGGGCTTATACTGGAGCACCGACGGGCTTACCAGCTGTCCGAAATCCTTGTCCGGACTCATCATATATGTGGTGAACCCCTCCTTCTCGGCCCGGCGTGCCAGCGTGCCGATCACGTCGTCGGCCTCGAAGCCCTCCACCTCCACGAGGGGTATCCTGTAGGCGCGTATGATCTCCTTGATGATGGGTATGGAGAGCCTGATGTCTTCCGGCATCGCCTCGCGCTGCTCCTTGTAGCTTTCCATGAGGCGGGTGCGGAAGGTAGGACCGGGAGGGTCGAAGCAGACCGCGATATGTGTGGGGCGCTCCTTGCGCAGCAGCTCCTCGATAGTGTTGACGAAGCCGAAGACGGCCGATGTGTTGAATCCGGCGCTCGTCACCCTCGGCATCTTTATCAATGCGTAGTAGGCGCGGTAGACCAGCGCGTATGCGTCAAGAAGAAACAGGCGTTTTTCTGTCATAGTCATCGATTGGTTTGGCGGCACGAGCCATCCCGAAAGGAGGTCGCAGCGCATATTTTTTGCTAATTTAGCAATTTCCATCGGTTGAAGTGGTAATAATCAACAAATATTTTATTAATTTTGCTTTTGAATTTGAAGAATCATCATAAATGGACATTCTCAGCAGTATCCAATCACGGCTTGGCGCCGAGCTCGCGGCGATGAATGAGATCATTCGTCGCTCGCTCGCCACTGACAATCCGATGATGAACGCAGTAGTCACCAACTATCTGACCACCAAAGGCAAACAGCTTAGGCCCATCATGGTGATTCTCAGCGCGCGCTTTTTCGGCGAGGTCAACGACCATGTGCTCCATGCCGGAGCCGCCCTCGAGATGCTCCACAACGCCTCCCTGATCCACGACGATATCGTCGACGAGACCGACACCCGCCGTGGCCGGCGCACCATCAACAGCATCTGGGGCAACCATATCGCGGTGCTCGTGGGTGATTTCTTCGTCTCCAACGCCCTTTCGGCAGGAATCCGCACCGGAAACATCAACATCATCTCCTCCCTTTCCGAGCTCGGCGTGGAGCTGAGTCTCGGCGAGATCGACCAGATATGCAACGTGCGCGACCATAATTTCGACTACGAGTCGTATATGAACATGATCCGGAAAAAGACGGCTTCGCTCTTCAGCAACTGCGTCAGGATGGGCGCCGAGGCCGTGGGCGTGTCGTCGAGTCAGTATGCCCCCCTCCTCGAATACGGCGAGAAGCTCGGTCTCTGCTTCCAGATCAAGGATGATATCTTCGATTATTTCGACGACGAGCGAGTGGGCAAGCCCACCGGCAACGACCTCCGCGAGGGAAAGGTGACGCTCCCGCTCCTCTATGCCCTCGCCAACGGCGACTCCGTCACGGCGCAGGCCTACAAGGATATGCTGCGGCGAGGCAATCTATCCAACGACGAGATCGCGGAGCTGATAGATTTCGCACGCGCGTCTGGCGGCATCGAGTACGCCGTTGACCGCATGCGGCAGATCGAGGCTGACGCCGACCGTCTCCTCGACGCCTATCCCGACTCCGAATGGAAGCAGACCTTCCGCGACCTCTTCGACTATATCATCTCCCGCGACCATTGACATGCTTCTTCCCTACATGCTTCCCGACGTCATCGAGGCCGGCTGCGACGAGGCCGGACGCGGATGTCTCGCCGGGCCGGTGAGCTGCGCGGCCGTGATCCTGCCTCCCGGATTCTCATGCCCGGGTCTCGACGACAGCAAGAAGCTCTCGGAGAAGGCCCGCGAGTGCCTGCGTCCCATTATAGAGGAGAACGCCTTGGCATGGGCCGTGGTGATGGTCGATGCCGAGGAGATCGACCGCATCAACATCCTCAATGCCTCCATCCTCGGCATGCAGAGGGCCCTCGACCGTCTCTCGATCGCTCCGCAGCACGTCATAGTCGACGGAAACCGTTTCAAGCCCTATAAGGTGCCCCACCACACGGTGGTGCACGGCGACGCCACCTATATGTCGATTGCCGCGGCTTCGGTGCTCGCCAAGACCCACCGCGACGAGCTCATGAGGCAGCTCGCCATCCAGTATCCGCAGTATGGCTGGGACAGCAACATGGCATATCCTACCAAGGCCCACCGCGCCGCAATCGCCGAATACGGCCCCACGCCGGTCCACCGCCGCTCGTTCCGATGGTGACATACCCTCTGACATGCGCTTCCGCTATCGCATGCCCGGAAATAACAAAAAACCCGCAAAAGCGTTATAACTTATATTAAAGCATGCCCGGCATGCTCCGTTTTTTTGGAATCAATGTTAATAACAATAAGATTATGGACCAGTTAAGCTACGCATGGGGCGTTGCGATAGGCAAGCAGCTCCGCGCTATGGGTCTCACCGACATCGAGTATTCCGACTTCGACCGCGCTCTGCGCGCCGCTTTCGAAGACAAGCCTCTCGAGATGGATGATGCAGAGGCCCAGAAGATCATCAACGAGTATCTCCAGGAGCTCTCCAGGAAAGCCGCAGACGCCGCAAAGGCCGTCGGTGAGAAATTCCTCGAGGAGAACGGCAAGAAGGAGAATGTGCTCACCACTCCCTCGGGCCTCCAGTATATCATCGACCGTGAAGGCACGGGCGAGAGCCCCGAGGCCACCGATGAGGTCACTGTGCACTACACCGGCAAGCTCCTCGACGGCACTGTCTTCGACAGCAGCGTGAGCCGCGGCGAGCCCGCCACTTTCCCCCTCAACCGCGTCATCCCCGGGTGGACAGAGGGCGTGCAGCTCATGAAGGAAGGCGCCAAATACACCTTCTTCATCCCCTCCGACCTCGCCTACGGCCCGCAGGGCATCCAGGGCGCCATCCCGCCCCACGCCACCCTCATCTTCGAGGTCGAGCTCATCAAGGTCATCAAGAAATAATTTTCCAACCCCAAAGTCAATCCATAATAATTGATGAAAAAGACCATTCTCAGCGTCATGGCTCTCGCAGCGGGAGCCATGATGCTCGTATCGTGTGGCGGCAACAAGGCCGCCGACGCCGACAGCGACACCCAGGCTGTCGACAAGCTGGTGGAGGAGGTCATCGCCGACACTCCCGACTCGGTGGCTACCTCTCCCTACACCGCACAGTTCTTCAGCGACGAGACCAGGAAATCCGACACTCCTTCCGACTCCACCTACGCCGTGACCGCTTCCGGCCTCAAGTATGTGATCGTGAAGAAAGGTGAGGGCAAGGCTCCCAAGGCTTCCGACACTGTGACGGTGCACTACCTCGGCATGCTCACCAACGGCGAGGTGTTCGACACATCCTACACCCGCGGCGAGCCCACCACATTCCCCCTCTCGCAGGTGATCCCCGGTTGGACCGAGGGCCTTCAGCTGATGCAGGAAGGCGGCGAGGCCGTGTTCTATATCCCGTCGAACCTCGGCTACGGCCCGCAGGGCATGGGTCCGATTCCCCCGGATGCCCCTCTGATCTTCAAGGTTGAGCTCATCAGCGTGGGCGCTCCCCAGCAGTGATCCCCGCGGTGATGGCTATCAAGACATCTTCCATGCTGCGCCCCGCCCTCTTCTGGGCCGGGGCCGCAGCCATTTTGCTGGGAGCCGCCGGATGCCAGGGACGCACCGACGCCAACATGACTCCTACGGGCGACACCGTGGAGGTAGTGTGCGACACGGTCAGCCCCGGCACCGATGTGGCCCCGACAGACTCCATACGCTGATCGCACGGCATTAATCTATAAGTGATATCATCTTACGAAAAAATGAATACAAAGAAAATACTGATGGGCGGCTTCGCCGCGCTCCTGATGGGCTCCATGCTCACGGCCTGCGGCGGCTCTGACGGCAGCAATGCCGCCTCATCGCTCAAGGACGCCACGGAGGCCGACTCCGTGCTGTATTATCTCGGCCAGGTGTCGGCTGCGGAATACTGGCGCGCCGCCGAACGCGACACCACTCTCGCCACTTCCGGCGCCCGCCAGGCTTATCTCCGCGGCCTTCGCGCCGGCATGAACGCCGTGAAGGGCGACGACGAGCACTACAACCAGGGTTTCGAGCGAGGCATCCAGATGGCCATGAACATGATAGAGTTTGAGAAAACCTATAATGTCAAGGCCAATGCCAAGATCTTCGCCGAGAGCCTCGCCGCCGGTCTGACCAATGATTCGGCCGTGTCGCCGGAGGCACAGGGTCAGTTCTACCAGGTGCTCGGAAGGCTCAATGCGAAGAAAGAAGCCGCCGACCGGGAGAAAGCCGCCGAGAACCTGCGTAATTACGTTAAGAAAGTGGCCATGCAGCAGATCTCGCCCGACCTCTTCGGCCGTGTGGTGGAGAAAGGCGACACCGCCAGGCTCAAGAAAGGCGACAAGGTGTATATGCACATCGTGGCCCGCAATATAGCCGGCGAGGAGCTCGACGTGCCGTTCCCCTCGGAGACCGAGGTTGGCGGCCGCTACTCCAACGCCCTCTGCGGCCGCGCCATGGAGACGATGTCGAGCGGCGAGACAAAGGAGTTTGCCACTACGGCGCTGGCCCTCTTCGGCGGCCGTGCCGAGCGTCTGGGCCTGACTCCCGACGAGGTGGTGATCCTCAACATCAAGGCGAGCCTACAGCCCATGCAGGGTGAGGGCGCCAAAGCCGCAGCTCCACAGGGTGGCGGGCAGCAGATGAAGGCGATTCCGGCCGAGAATGCCAAGACAAATACCGTCACGCCTCAAGGCAGAATGCAGCAGCTCCCAAGATAATGTAGCTCTCATTAGCGGAGATGCATTTATTACTGACTGATTGTCGGTTGAAGCCATGATAATTGGCTCTCAATCGACATTCTTTTTGCAGATGTGGAAAAAAATGATTAAATTTGCAGCGGCTTCGAGGTCTGTTTTATGCCGCGACGGCAGCGCAGTATGAAGTATGATGAAATTTTCCTGAAGCCGCAGGATGTCTTATGGTGTAATGGTAGCACTGCAGTTTTTGGTTCTGCCTGTCCAGGTTCGAATCCTGGTAAGACAACCTTAGGATAATCCCAATCTTCTGTTGGCCAGAAGATTGGGATTTGTTTTATTCGTCTCTGTCGAGCCGCTCCCTCACCTGACGCGCTATCTCCCGCATCCCTTTGCGCGTCGGATGCCCGTCGCGCTTGTCGATGTCGTGGAGCCTGATCAGCGGCACATCCTTGCGGCGGCATATGGTCTCTACCGACTCGTTGATCTCATCGCGCAGAATGTCGTTAAGTATGAAATAGACCCTTGCCTCCGGATAAGTGGCGTGAAGGCCTTCTAAAAGCCGCGAGAGGGCCGGCCTGAAGCTGAACAGCTGCTGGCGTGTGTAGAGCGAGTCGACATATTCGCCGACAGGGGAGCCCGCCCAGGAGTCGTTGGTGGCGCCAAACACCAGGATTATGTCTGGATCGCCGAGCTCCGTGAGCCGGGTGACGAAGCTGCGCGGCGAGTAGTCGGCCCCGTCGTAGCCGGTATAAGATATCGTGGCGCCCGAATAGGAATTGTTGACGCCAAGTGTATAGGGGGAGTCGCCGGAGGTAAGTATGCTCCACCAGGTCTGCTGCGGCTGGTCGACGTCTGTCTTGTCGGAGTGGGCGTATTCATACCACACCTCGTTTTCAGCGGGGGTGACGCATCCCTCGAAGGTGGAATAGGAGTCGCCGAGAACGGCAACCACTGGTTTGTGGTCTGCGGCTGCGGCCGGAAGCAGCATGCTTGCCAAGGTCGCGATCAGGAGTGATTTCAGGGTCATGACTTGAGACTGTTGATATCGTTCTGCAAAGATAATCAAAAGGTTGTAAAAAAGAAATAGGCCGACACCACGTCGGCCATGTTTCTTCAATTAAAACAACAATAACAACTTTTTTCAGAACGCTTATAGCAGTATATCTTTACTCAGAATCATCAATCCTTTTTATGTCTTTATAACGTCGCGGGAGGGCGGATGGTTGAGCCTCGGAAAAATTTTTTCAAAAAAATTGCCGAAAAATTTGGAGGAACGAGAAAAAGGCATTAACTTTGCACTCGCAAAACGGAAGCAACGGGGAGAGCCCCAAGCGGAATCCGCAAGCGAAAATGACTCCGTGGCTCAGTTGGTAGAGCAAATGACTCTTAATC
>CECF01064574.1_pt1 | contig 15034 bp, 11 predicted proteins | sample 554751 | NCBI WGS metagenome assembly CECF01 (sample SAMEA3182099, study PRJEB8094) | gut metagenome | biome: human; feature: gut; material: Stool; isolation source: human stools | place: Canada | collected 2012-06-12 | reverse complement strand
CTCCAAAGGACATATCGAAGTGATTGGCCGCGGACCCGCCACCCGCTATAAGCTCACTCCGCAGGCGCATGTAACGATGGAGCTAAACCTGGACACATATTTTGACAAGGACGTTGATGAACGACAGGTGCAAAAATCATTCAATTTTGAGCTCATAAATGAAATCCTTCCAAAGGTGGATTTATTCACTAACGCGGAACTGCAACGTCTTGATGACGCGCAGGCTCTTTTCCGCAAGCATCTTTCGGAGATGTCAGAGTTGGAATACCGAAAAGAGATGGAACGTCTCGGAATTGATTTGTCTTGGAAATCATCACAGATTGAGGGCAACACATACTCATTGCTGGAGACAGAAAGATTGCTGAAAGAGAAACAGACAGCAAGCGGAAAGACAAAAGAGGAGGCCGTGATGCTCCTTAATCACAAGGACGCGCTCGACTTTATTCTTGATGTGCCGGACTATCTTAAAAATCTGACTGTTGCCCGTATTGAGGAGATTCATGCGTTGCTAACAAAAGAATTAGGCGTTGAGAGAAACATACGTCATCGTCGCGTCGGCATAACCGGGACAAACTACACACCACTCGATAATGAATTCCAGATCCGCGAAGCTCTTGAAGATACAGTGCAACTCATCAATGGTAAGAGCAATATTTTCGAGAAAGCACTACTTGCGCTTGTTTTGCTAAGCTACATTCAGGCATTCACCGATGGCAACAAACGCACAGCCCGAATAGTGAGCAACGGCATTCTCATTGCCAATGGCTATTGCCCGATTTCATTCCGCACTGTGGATTCAATCGACTATAAAAAGGCCATGCTGATGTTCTATGAACAGAACAATATTGCCGCCTTCAAACGTATCTTCATCGACCAATTCCTCTTCGCCGTCAAAACCTATTTTTAATCATTCTGCGCGAAACGGTAATCTATACCTTTCCCAAATTTGTTTCAATAATAACTGCATATAAAGATTATCATGGCAAAGAAGAAATCAAAGAATAAAAGCAAGGGGCAACAGCAACCGGCACTCTCTCCATATCGATTCATGCGCGAAAAAGCAAGAACGCTACCCATAGGGAAATGCTATATCGCGCCTCCTGACTGGCAGGAAGAGGGTATGGCCCATGTCATAGTCACACGAGTGCGGCCGAGCGGTAATCTGGTTATGGCTGCATTTCTTGTCGACACATTCTGTCTGGGTGTAAAAGATGTCGGGTATCATGAAAATATGAGTCCGTCTGATTTTGAAGGGTACTTGAACAACTATAAGAGAGGTATGGGACTTGAAGAGATCAGCTACAATGAAGCCCACAACATCATCTATGGAGCAATGGCATTCGCCGAAGAAGGAGGCATAAAACCGGTTAAAGAGTTTGACCCTGCCGGATATATTCTCGAGGAAGATACCGATGACATTCCGCTGATTGAATATGATTTCGGGAAAAACGGTAAGCATTTCCTTGTCGTCAGTCCCGACAGAAAAGAGATGCCATACTATCATATTCTGAAGAAAAATCTCGGGGACAACTTTGAGTTTACCATGCCATACGGAAATGACGATGAGGAAGTCCCTGAATATGATGAAAAACTCCTTCCGCCAGAAGCCACTTTGAACGATGTAAAAAAGGCATTGGACAAAATGATGAAAATGCAGGAGGAGAACAAACGTCTGTATCCGGCTGAAAAATATACATATCAATACCCCGATTATCCTCAGACGCTGTCCGTCAGGAATCAATTCATAGCCGACGAACTTCTTTCGCCTGACAATTACAGTTGTCTGCCACGCGAGGTCATAGACCGCATTCTCGCCCTGCCGGAAGACGAGGCGGCACAGGACATCAGCAATATTATACTTTATTCCATCGGCAAAACATACAAAGGCATCAATGACGACACAATCGAGAATTGGGACAACAGCGCAATTATGCACTCGCTGATTCTACTCGCACAGCTTCAGAGCGACAAAGGTCTTGATGCCGTCCTTGAAATCATGCGTCAGACCGGAGAGTTTGCCGATTACCATCTCGGTGATCTGGCTCCGGAACTACTCCACCCGGCACTTTATGCGTGCGGGAAGGATAATCTCCCTGCAATCGAAGACTATCTGAACCAGCCCGGACTGGATTCCTATCTTCGCTCACAGGCTTCTGATGCCCTTGCAATGATAGTTTTTAAACATCCAGAGAGACGCGACGAAATTATCAGCGTATTCAGACGGCTTCTGAACGAAATGATTATCAATCTTCCTGTTCAGAGAGCTTGCGACGGCACATTCGCCGGTTTTGTGATGAGCAATCTGATGGACATAGACGCCAAAGAACTCGTTCCCGAAATCAAAACCACATTCGCAACCGATTGTGTAAACAAGACTATTGCTGGAGACTGCAAAAAAGTTATCAAGGATATTGAGCGCGGTCGTGGCGTGATAGACCGGAACAAATATGAGATTCCCGACATATACGAGCAGTATGAAGATCTCAAGAAATTCATAACGAAACAATTCTAATGGCAATAGTGATTTTATATTGCAGGCTTAAACATTTTCATGCTGTACTATTTGGATAATTCGCTGAAAATCGCTATCTTTGAATGATATTATGAGCGAGTTTGACGAATACATAGTCCACGGGGAACCCGGACAGAAGGAGAAGGCTGATGCCTGGCAGACGGCTATCGGTCTTCAGGATGTGGATGGACTGAAAGTTTCAGCCTATCTTGTTGACACGGCACGCCAGCACATCGAGGGAGATATCTCTATTGATGAGGCTCGTGAGCGCATCAATGCATATTATGAGACTAAGTCCGGACATGATGCCGAGGATGAGGAAGGCGACAAGGTTTCAGCCAGCATCGCAAAGATCATCATGGAGCCGTCCTTCTCATTCTCTCTTATTGGGCTGACTTCCATTCACCGACGCATATTCGAAGGCGTATTCAAGTTTGCCGGTCAGCTCAGAACGGTGGAATTGTCAAAAAAGGAATGGGTATTGGGCGGTAAGGCCTCGGTTCCCTACCAGCCATCCATTGACATTCGTATCGCTATAGAGCATGATCTGGCTATAGAAAAGGAATATGATTATTCCGACAAACCTATTTCGGAGGTTGTTAGACATCTGGCGCGGTTTATTGCGGACCTATGGCAGATACATCCTTTCAGGGAAGGGAATACTCGGACTACCGCCGTATTCCTGATTAAGTATCTGCGTTCCATGGGTATTCCGGCAACCAATGATATGTTCAAAGCTCATTCCTGGTATTTCCGTAACGCTCTTGTCCGGGCGTCATACAAAGGATTTGACATCTCGCCTACGATGGAATTTGTAGAGCGATTTCTTCGCAATGTAATACTCGGTGAAAAGAATAAACTCCGAAACCGCGACATGCTTTTTGGGGCTTCGCTCCCTAAGTACACACCCCAAAGTATCACGATGTCAGATTCAAAGTCTCAATTTGATACTTTGAATTACAGTTTGGAGGAATTGGCTGTAATCAGGGTTATAGAGAATGACCCCAAAATCACCCAGACCCAGATTGCCAAATCCATAAAGAAATCGGCATCCACAGTTAAGCGCATAACCTCTGCCCTCGTCGCGAAAGGAATCTTAATCCGTCGCAACGGTCGTCGTAACGGTTGGTGGGAAATATTGTCAGAACAATGAATTTAGATTTTCATGGCGAAGAAATTTGAGATACGAAATAGCACGGCGGAGTTCCTGATCTTTCAGATTGAGGGGAAGGAAGATGGCGTGCAGGTTGTCTACCATAACGAATCTGTTTGGTGTACGCAGAAAGCTATGGCAGAACTTTTTGATGTAGGAGTTCCAGCCATTAGCAAGCATTTGAATAATATTTTTGCAGAGGGTGAGCTTCGCCCCGCTTCAACTGTTTCCAAAATGGAAATAGTTCAAGTTGAAGGTGACCGCGAAATCAAACGACAATTAGATTTCTACAATCTCGACGCCATCATATCAGTTGGCTATCGTGTGAACAGTACCAGGGCCACGCAGTTTAGGCAGTGGTGTACGTTTGTTTTGCGTCAATTTGCTATCCGGGGATATGTGCTTGACAAAAAACGGATGGAGAATGGATCGTTTATAGGCGAGGACTATTTCGAGCATCTGTTGGCCGAAATCCGTGAGATACGTCTCAGCGAGCGGCGTTTCTATCAAAAGCTGACGGATATTTACGCTACAAGCATCGATTACAATCGTGATGCGCCCACTACTCGATTGTTCTTCAAGAAGGTGCAAAATAAGATGCACTACGCTGTGCATGGTCATACTGCCGCTGAACTGATAATTGACCGTGCTAATGCTGAAAAGGAGCACATGGGTCTCACTACGTGGGAGAATGCTCCCAACGGAAAGATTGTTAAGCCGGATGTCAGCATTGCCAAAAATTATCTCAAAGAGAGTGAGCTGGAGGATATGGGACGGATTGTCAACTCATTCCTTGACTTGGCGGAAGATATGGCAAAGCGTCATATTCCTATGACAATGGAGGACTGGGCTAAGCGTATAGACAAGTTTCTTGATCTTACCGACCGTCCCGTTCTGACTGATGCCGGACATGTATCAGCCGAACAAGCTAAAGAATACGCTGAAACTGAGTTTGAGAAATATCGTGTAATTCAAGACAAACTCTTTCAGTCCGATTTCGACCGTTTCAACGATGACAATCTTATCCCTTTAGACATAGAGTAAACTCGTAAAGAAATTTGAGATGAAAGCATTGACATATACCGCACCGGGGAGGTTTGAACTGACTGAGAAGCCGAAGCCGGTAGTTTTGAATCCGAAGGATGCTGTGGTGAGGGTGACTCTTTCGAGTATCTGTTCATCGGACCTTCATATTCTGCATGGGGCTGTGCCTCAGGCGGAAGTCGGTATTACTGTGGGGCATGAACTAGTTGGAGTCGTGGAGGCTGTCGGTTCAGCGGTCACCAAGATCAAGCCGGGCGACAGAGTTGCCGTGAATGTAGAGACGTTCTGCGGCGAGTGCTTCTATTGCAAGCGGGGATATGTGAACAACTGCACTTCCGGCGGATGGATGTTGGGGTGCCGCATCGACGGCGGTCAGGCGGAATATGTCCGTGTGCCATACGCCGACAATGGTCTGACCCCGATTCCTGATAATGTTAGCGACGAACAGGCTCTGTTTGTAGGCGACATTCTCGCTACGGGCTATTGGGCGGCAAAGATTTCCGAGATTTCGGCCGAAGATACGGTGCTGATCATCGGTGCCGGACCGACAGGACTATGCACTTTAGAGTGTGTGCAACTGTATCAGCCACATAAGATAGTCGTTTGCGAGGCAGACGAGAGCCGCCGCGAATTTGTGCGGAAGCATTATCCGAATGTTGATGTGGTCGAGCCGACAGATTGCCTTGAAGTCCTTAAGTCGTTGACAGGAAGTCGAGGTGCCGACCGCGTCATTGAAGTTGCCGGAGGCGAGGAGACGTTTGAACTTGCATGGCGTTGTGCACGACCGAATGCCATCGTCACGATTGTCGCCCTCTATGAGAAGGAACAGATATTGCCCCTGCCGTGGATGTATGGCAAGAACCTGACGTTCAAGACCGGCGGCGTCGATGCCTGCGACTGCGACAAAATCATGCAGCTGATTTCCGAAGGCAAGATTGACACCAGCCGCCTGATAACCCACCGTTACCCCCTAAGCCGCATCCAGGAAGCCTACACCCTATTCGCCAACCGCGCCGACGGCGTCATCAAAACTGCCATCTACCCGGACTAAAGACATAATCGGAAGCTATGGGGCATCAAAAGTCTTATATATCAGACTTGCACATTAAGAACATGAATGATGAGTGGGGAAATACACTCAATAGTCCAATATATCAGACTTCTATTACGGCAGAGTCATTGAAGTTGGCGTTTTCGCCGCAGAAGACGTAACCGAGTGGATTGCTTACGAGGTGAGTATTGCCAATCATCAGGTTGGTGGGATGATGAGAATGGCCGTAAATCCATGCGGAGATTCGACTGTCGGCCATGTAATTGCCGAGTTCAGTTGCATATGCAGCGTTCAGTACGTCACCCGCGTGCCTTTGTTCGAGTGCTGAGAACGTGGGTAGATGGTGGGTCACAATGACAATCTTCCTAGCATCGCTATCATCGACAGCCCTTAGGATGAAAGAGAAGTTCTTTTCAAACTCATCGTTTATGTTTTGGGGAATCAAGCGACGTTTGTTGTAGAAAATTTGCGAATAGTCGTTCATGCCATTCTGGATTGCTAACTCATCGACAACCGGTATTCTTGACCATAAGGTTGAAAGAATAAAATCGACATTATCGATGCGTACCACCTTATTGTGATAGTAGCCTACATTCGGCAGAAACATCTTTTGCCAGCTATCGCCTTGGGCTGCTATATCACCGTTGTTATAAAACTCATGGTTGCCTGCTATCATCAGGACCTGACGATAGTTTTCGGACGCCCACTTCCAGAACCTGAGGTGGGGAATGGTCGAATCTACGAGATACCCTACATCACCGGCTATGACGAGCACATCGCCGACCGGTTCAAGCGGCAGCGACTTCATGAAGCGCATATTCTCATGAAACTCCATGTGCAGATCTGAGCAATACTGTATCTTCATCACATATCCTCCAAAGTCAATAACCTTGTTTCTACGTCATATTTCATGAGGAGACAGGACTTGATGCGCTCTACTTTCTCCATGAATAGCTTATGGTCGTAGTTGCGTTGCTGGCGTTTTACTTCGGCGACCACAGCGGTCTTGTCATCGACCTTGATACCGACTATATCTATTTCGTTGGCTTCCTTGCCTTTTTTACGCTCCCACCACGAGCCGATGTTCATATATTCGTGGCTTTCCATCATTTTGAGCCGGAAGTATTTTTCAAGGATACGACCGGAATAAGTCGGATAATCTGACACAACAATCTCACGAAGGCGGTCATAATTGCCCATTTCGACCAATGTCTGATTGCGGTCGAAATAGTTGAACCAGAATTTCAGAAAATTGTCGGTTATCTCATATTGCACATTCTGAGAGCGTGGCTTCGACATGATAGGACGTACCCGCTTGATTAGCGAATAATCCTCAATCAACCGCTTGAGATGGCCCGCCACAGTCACACCACCCAACGCGCTTTCAATCGCGCCCTGAGTGTTCGTACCGGATGCTATGCAGCTGAGCACTGAGAAATATAACCCGTAATCCTTGCCGAATTCTTCTATCAACAGGTTGCGCCCTTCATCTATAAACGGAGAGTTCTCTCTGACTACATAGTTGAACATCCCGTCAATCGACAAATCAGTGTCCTCGCACAAGAGTTCTATATACTTCGGTACGCCTCCGGTTATGCAGTAAAAAGCGAGCAGCTCATCATTGGTGTAGTCCGGACGGAAATCTCGCATAATCTCCTTCATTGTCTCCGTTCCGAAACCTGACAGACGTATGGTAGCATCCGCCCTGCCAAACAACGGCTCATGGTAACTTTCAAAAATCTTGTGCATCATCGAATAAACCGAACCCATCAGCAGAAGATTCACATTCGTATCGTTGCGGTATGTATCCCAGATATTCTGCATATCGCTGAATACCGACGTATTGACATTGAAAAATTCCTGAAACTCATCAATAATCAGATTAAACTTGCGGGTCTTCGCAAGTTCCATCATCATCTGGAACAGGGACTTGAAAGTCTTTATCTCCGACGGCACATAGCAGTTTAGCGCCGTCGAGATAAGTCCGGCAAACTCTTCGCACAGAGCCGCCTCATTTTTACGACTGACAAAAAGATACACCGTAGGATACTCCCCCTGCGTAGCTCGCAGGGCAAGCGATGTCTTGCCGATGCGACGACGACCGGTTATCACTGTCATTCTCGACCGGGATTCAAAGGCTCGCCCTTGTATCCGCTTTAATTCCTCTATTTCCTTAGTGCGATTATAGAACTTCATATTTTATTACCGCAGTAATCATTACCACGGTGACAAAGTTACAGATAATCTTTGAGATGACCAAATCAATTAGGATATTTTCCTGAAAATCGCTAACTTCGCCGATACAAAACACAGGCCCGGGAGGGTCGGAGAAAGCGATTTTCAGAAGGTAAAAACGGAGCATTTTCGGGCTTTTGTACCCGAAGGATTGCAATCCGTTGAGCGGCAACGTGTTCTACGCACAGCATCGAAACGGAGCCGTCTATAACACGAATCGCCCTGTCTATATTACAACCGACTGACAGTATTGCGAGTGTCAGCCAGATATTGCGTTTACCTTATTGCAGAACATCGTTTATCGCTTGATTGGAGTGTAATCAATGGTGGCTTCTTCGTCGGTGGCTTCAAGTTTGAAAATTACAGGACGTAATCCGTCATTACATGAACAGATGGCCACTCCCGGTTTTCTAATCCAGTCGCCATAGTAAAACAATTCCTTACCAGCACCATGAGCCAGTGCAAACGCATACTGATATATCGCTTTCCACGCCTCGTCGCAGAAGCCTTCGGGTTTGGCATAGTCTCAATAGTAAACCTCTCCTTCTTTGTGCATCGGGCAGCGGTTCAAACCCTCGGCACCATATTCTTTGGCGAGGTCTTCATTTAACATGGTTCGTAGAACCGTAATCTTTACTTTTTTCATAATCAATCCCAGTCGTTAAGTGATTTTATGTATCTGTCAACATCAAGAATCGCAACATATTTACTGCGTTTGTCCTGACATTCGGGACAGTTGCAGGTATTTGATCGGATATGGACGGTTTCTGTCGTTGACTGTTCTTGTTCGTTTTCTTCTTCCATTATCACTTGGCGACATCGTCCTTGAAGGAGTTGGCGGGTTTGAATGCCGGGATATTGTGGGCCGGAATTATTACGGTCGTGTTCTTGCGTGTCTGACTGTAAACAGACCTCCTCTATACCTGTGACAATGACTCCACTGCCACGGTTACACAACAGTACCATACATCCGGATACCAAAGTTGGAATATCCTGTATATCGTCATGGGAATATTCCCTGTAACTGAATTTTTCTTTGAGCATATCAGTCAAAAACTTGAAATGATATGCAAATATAGTCATAAATACGGTGAATAATGCTATCTATGCCTGATATGAAATGTTTTCTGCCTGAAATGAAATAGTCGCAAGATAATAATCCCCTTAACTACGCAACCGCACCCTGCATATACCAGAGAAGGCGTCAGGAATAACGCGACCCGGGTAATCAACGTTCGATAACCTGACGTGCGATTCCTGTGCGTGACAACGCCCTTAGAGAGCCGTCGCCGAAAAGTGGCGAGGACATACAGAGGAAGAAGGCCGCGGCGTTATATATCGCCGCGGCCTTCCTCTTAATCACTGTAGTCTCGTTATTTAACCATCACCTTGGTGGTATGTTTGACACCGTCGTACAGATAATGGACGACATACACTCCGGGTTCTACACTCAGGCTTCTGCCGGGACGCAGACTGCCGATATGCTGACCGGATGTCGAGAATACCGCTGCGGCGTCGTAGATGCCATGAATCTCGATACATCCGTTCATTGCCGTTACGAAAGGCTTGTCAGACTTCTCGACCCTGATGCCTCCGGGAATCTCTGTGTCGAAGTTGAACTCATACTTCTGTATCGAGGTGGTGGGTCCCTCATTCCAGCCTACGGCGATGATGTAGTAGTTGACGGATCCACGGCTGTCGGCGAATTCAAGATTAGGCATATTCACCGTACATGAACCCTGATGGAACTGTGCGTAATCCATGAACTGGTCGATTATTATCTCATCCTCGGTATACTCACGGTCCAGGCTGCCGTCCTCGTATTGGTCAAGTATGCGGGTCTTGCAGTATTCGGTGAAGTACTCCTCGTCGTTGTTCGACGGAATCACATTGAATACGGCGTCGTAGTATTTTTCGTAATTCTCGTTTTTCTTGAATGACACAGGAACGAACTCGAATGTCAGGTCGCTGTCCTTCTCGGGCGCCGGTGTGGAGAATGCGGCATTGGCAATGTTGCTGATCACATTTCCTTCCAGATCAAACCCTACAGCGTAGAATATATAATCCTGACCCCAGTATATATGGCTAAGCTTTCCTTCCTCAATTAATTCCGACAGGTTGCTGTCGATGCTTCCCGTCACGGTCTGCAGGGGGATGAGTTCCGTCCAGTCCATACTGTACATGTCTGCCAGCCATTTCCACCAGTCGATGATCAGTGCGTTCGGGATATTGTCGATACCGCCGTGATCCTCCACGCTTGCCGCTGTGGATACATCCATATAGTAACGCATCTCGGGATCGGAGGGTGTCAGAACAAGATGGGCGTCCATATTGGTGACATCGCTGATCTGCACATCAATGGTGTTTTCGGGATCGACGCCCTGCGCCGTCACGTCGACGCGGGTCGCGTTCATCACTTCGCCTGTCTTGGCGTTGATCACCATGGCCACAACCTTGAGGTCGCCGTCGTTCACGTTGTCGAGAGGTATGCTTGCCGAGCAGGTCACCTTCTCGCCCTTGCTGATGCTTTCGGGGCAGCTTCCGGCGATGCCGTCGACGTCAACGCATGCGCGGATCACGTCGTCATAGTAATATTCCACCGTGCCGTCCATGTTTTCCCATCCTGCCATATCGCCGAACATGCCTCCGGAGTAGTTGTTCAGCTGGTTGGCCGGCCCTACATTGTCTTCCGTGAGAATGAAGGCGAAACGGTGGGGACAGTCAAGGGCTATCGAGAACTCGGCCTCTGCCGTCACCTCCACTTCGTTGGAGGCGTCTTTTTTCACGGCGGAGACTACCCCTACATTGCAGTAGGAGGGATAGGCGTCATATTTCTCGAAGATGTTGTCGACCACCCTGTAGGTATATGCGGCTCCCTCGCCGACATTCGCGGGGATCTCCGACGACACGCGGTTGATCCATGTGTAGGGGATCGACGGCACATTGTTGTCGATGAACTCCTGATAATCCGGACACTGGTCGTCGGTGTTTACCTGGCCGTTGACGGCGATGATGCGGCCGGGATATGTCTCGGCGGCATACTCCATGAGCACATATCCGGCAGGGCACCATCCGCAGGTCGGGCCGCCGAATTCCTCTACCAGGACATTGCGCTGGAAGCCCGACTCATAGGCAAGGGCCTCGGAGTTGAACACGATGGGGTTCTCCACCGTCACACCGTTGACCTCTGTTATCGAGATCTCCACCGGCATGAAGCCCTCGCCGTTGAATGGCACATCGGGTATCTGATGCCTTACGGTGCTCATGGAGCGGATGGGCCACTGCGGCTCCATCTTCTGCACGAATGGCTCGGCGTCGCCGATCTTCGTCGACACCGTATAGTCATTGATGAGGTTTGTGCCGAGATTCCTGAGGAAGAGGGTGTATGTCCCGGTCTCGCCGGTCTTCACATACGACGGGAAGACGCTGTTTACGATAGTGAGGGCGTTCTCGGGGAGGCATTCGCCGGATATGCCGAGCCCTATGCAGAGGCTGCCGTGCTCGAGTCCCTCCTCCATCCATTCCTGCGGCCAGCTGCCGTCGTTGGAGACGCCGATGATCTGGTTGGTGGCGCAGCTGTTGGTGAGGTCGGAAGCCAGATAGCAGGCTGTCTTGCCTTCGGGAGCGAGCATGCGCACGCCGAAATAGAGCACGTCGTCGTCGGCCGTGATCTCGTAAGGCTCGTCGAGCGTGATCACATTGTCGTAGAACACGTAGTCCGGAAGGTCGGAGGCCGACTGGAGTATCATCGGCTCTTCGTTGAGGTCTTTTGTGATGAAGACCTCGAGTTTCGAGATCGGGCTCACATAGTTGTCGGTGTAGGCTCCGCTCGTGTAGACCACAGACGTTATGCTGTTGCCCACGAATCTCGCGAGATCTTCATGACGGAATTTCACTACGCCATACACCATGGATGTGCCCGGCGTTGCCTCAGGTACATTGAATGCCTCTTCCGGCACGTCGTTGTATCTGAACACCATCTCGGCTGCGTCCCCTCTCGTCTCCCGGGGGGGAAGCGTGGCGGGTCGGGCCACCCGCACGTTTGCCATTGCCGTGCCGCACACCAGAAGCGTGGCGGCTACAAGTAAAGTTTTTTTCATAATGCTTATGATAATTGGTAAATGGAAATCAAAGGGAAAGCTCCCTTTGTCGGGAGCAAAGATAGTGATTTGTTTATAAATAATCACAATATATGCGAAAAAATCGCACTCGGAGTGCAAAAAAATGTCGGCAGCCCCTGTTCCCGGCTTCTGCGGGACGCACGGCTCCCCTGAAAATGCGGAAAACCGGCCTGATGTTTCGTAATCAGGATTAAAAGTTGTAATTTTGCGGAGCCTAAATCAATACCTGAAACAATACCTTAAGAAAATGGCCTACAAGAACAATACCATGATAGTGCGCCACCGTCTGCTCACGGAGCTCGTGAGGCTCTGGAAGGATGGCGCTCTGGTAGAGAAGATCGACCGTCTGCCCATCGAGCTGAGTCCTCGTCACTCAAAGCATCCCGGGCGTTGCTGCGTGCATAAGGAGAGGGCGGTGTGGAAGTATAAGTCTCTTCCGCTGCTCGGCCTCGACATGAGCGACGAGACCGACGAGCTCACCCCGCTTTCGGAATATGCCCGCATCGCCCTCGACCGTCAGGATGGGCGGCGTCCCGCAAAGGAGAGGATCAAAAGCAACATAATGTGCGTGATCGACGAGGCGTGCTCGTCGTGCGTGCAGATCAAATACGATGTCACCAACCTCTGTCGCGGCTGTGTGGCAAGAAGCTGCATCCATAATTGCCCTAAAGGAGCCGTGGGCCTCGACGAGCACACCGGCAAGGCACGCATCGACCACGACAAATGCATCAGCTGCGGCATCTGCCACAAGAGCTGTCCCTACCATGCCATTGTCTATATACCCGTGCCCTGTGAGGAGGCGTGTCCCGTCAACGCCATCTCCAAAGACGAGCACGGCATAGAGCATATCGACGAGTCGAAATGCATCTATTGCGGCAAATGCATGAACGCATGTCCCTTCGGCGCCATCTTCGAGATCTCGCAGACCTTCGACGTGCTCCAGAGCATCCGCGCCGGCCGCAAGGTGGTGGCGATGGTGGCTCCGGCGGTGCTCGGCCAGTTCGAGGCCACTCTTCCGCAGGTGTATGGAGCGCTGAAGGGCATGGGCTTCCATGATGTGGTGGAGGTGGCGCAGGGAGCCATGGCCACGACTGAAAACGAAGGAAAGGAGCTGCTTGAGAAGATAGGGGAGGGGCAGGCCTTCATGACCACGTCCTGCTGCCCCGCATACATACAGCTCACCGAGAAGCACCTTCCGGGGCTGAAGCCGTACGTCTCGTCGACCGGCTCGCCGATGTATTACACCGCCCGCATCGTCAGGGAGAAGTATCCCGACGCGCTCACTGTCTTCATCGGTCCTTGCGTGGCCAAGCGCATGGAGGGACGCCGCGACGAGGCCGTCGACTTCGTGATGACCTTCGAGGAGCTCGCCTCGCTCTTCGACGCCTTCGACATCGACTTCAAGAAAGCCGACCCGTCGGCTCCGGAGTTCGAGTCGGTGCGCGAGGCCCACGGCTTCGCCCGCAGCGGAGGCGTGACCGAGGCGGTGAAGTCATACCTGAAGCTTGACACGGAGAGGCTGAAGACAATGCAGGTGGCCGACCTCAACAAGAAGTCTATCGCCACGCTCGGCGCCTTCGCCAAGACCGGCAAGGCCCCCGCGCATTTCATTGAGGTGATGGCCTGCGAGGGGGGATGCATCACCGGCCCCAGCTCGGGCACAACCATGGCCGACGGCAAGCGCCGCTTCGACCGCGAGCTCCTCAAGAAGGACAAGACCTACTGACGATAAAAGACTAATCTATGGATTGTATTGTAGGGACATGCCTTCGGCATGTTGCAATGTCCTGCCGGTCAGAATCGTCAGTGCTGGTGCGGAAACATGCCATAGGCATGTCCCTACAGGCCGGTGAATCATGGGCCGGTGATATTGTAATGTAATGGCTATGGTGGAGGAATCCTACAGGGATATCGTAGGGAGGCTGGCTGATGAGCGTCGGCTCTCCGGAACCGACGCATACCGGCGCCTGCTCGACCCTGACGCGTCGCCGGAGGATGTGTCGGCTCTCCATCACGAGGCCCGCCTCATGGCCCTTGCCGTCTTCGGCGGCAAGGTATATGCCCGTGCGCTCATTGAGATCACCAACCGCTGCCGCAACAACTGCCTCTACTGCGGCCTCCGCCGCGACAACCACAGCCTCCACCGCTATTCCCTCCCGACGCCCGCCGTGCTGGACTGCTGCCGGAGGGCCTATGAGGCCGGATTCCGCACATTCGTGCTCCAGGGCGGTGAGGACCCCGACGCCACTGTGGCATCGGTCGGTGATATGGTCGCGGAGATACATGACTGGTTTCCCGACGCGGCCATAACCCTCTCGCTCGGCGAATGGACCGACGGGGCTTACGAGGCGTTTCATGAGGCGGGCGCGACACGCTATCTGCTGAGACACGAGACCCGTAATCCCCGCCACTATTCGCGTCTGCATCCTCCGGAGATGTCGCTTGCCAACCGGCTGCGGTGTCTCGACACCCTGAAGCGCATCGGCTATCAGACCGGCACCGGAATAATGGTGGGAAGCCCGTTTCAGACCGCCGGCCACATAGCGGAAGACCTTGAGTATATGGCCGCGCTTGAGCCGGAGATGATAGGCATCGGCCCTTTCATCCCCCACGGCGCGACGCCTTTCGCCGGCTTCCCGGCCGGAAACGTCGGTCTGACCCTGAGGCTGATATCTATCCTGCGGCTGATGTTTCCCAACGCCAACATCCCGGCCACCACGGCCCTCGCCACTCTCGGTGGAGGTGGAAGGGTGATGGGGATACTCGCCGGCGCCAACGTGGTGATGCCCAACTGCTCGCCGCAGGGAGTGAGGGAGCATTATTCTCTCTACGACCGCAAGGCATGCCGGGGCAGGGAGGCGATAGAAGGGCTCGGCGCCCTGAGGAAGGAACTCGGAGACGCCGGCTATGAATTAAGT
>CECF01061188.1_pt1 | contig 15291 bp, 8 predicted proteins | sample 554751 | NCBI WGS metagenome assembly CECF01 (sample SAMEA3182099, study PRJEB8094) | gut metagenome | biome: human; feature: gut; material: Stool; isolation source: human stools | place: Canada | collected 2012-06-12 | reverse complement strand
GTTCTGGCGTCCGGCGAAGTTCCACATGAAATATCGGAGATACATGTGGTTGAGCTGGTAGTTGATGAAGTAGGAGAGGTTCTGGCCCCATCCGGGCTTGAAAGCGAATTTCTGGGGGTAGGAATAGACGCCTGTCACCTGGTTGTAGGCCGGCTCGCGCGAGGTGTCGAGCTCGGGCACCTTCTCGCCGGTGGTCCGGTCGATGGCGTTGACGGCCACGAGGCTGCCTCCGGCCGTGTCGAGCGACACCCACTGCGAGTAGAGGTCGCGGTGCTGGCGGCTGTAGAGTCGCGGGAAGAGCATGTTGAGCTCGGGGTTCATCTTGGGCTCCGGCTTGTAGTCGCGCTTCACGTAGTAGTCGCCGCCACGGGCGGCGAGCGAGGCGTTGGCGCCCTTCTCGCCCTCGGAGAGGAAGTTGTAGTCAGACTGCGGCACGGCTCCCTTCACGCCCTTGGCGTATAGGGGCTTTCCGGCTTCCACCACGGGGGAGTAGGCCGGCGAGGAGAGGAGCACGGGGGTGCCTTCGTAGTAGGTCACGGTGTCGGTGTATGTTCCCTCGAGGGTCTTCTGGGGAGAGGAGTATAGTGTCTCGCCGTAGAGCAGCGGGTTCTCGCCATACTGCTCGCGGTTGAGGTATGACGCCAGGTCGAATACGTTGTCGGGCGAGTTCTGGTTCATCGGCGTGTCGGCGGTGGAGCGTATGAGGATGAGGGCGTAGGAGGAGTATCCCACGAAGATCACTGCCATGCTCCAGGTGATGACGGTGAGCACCCTGACGGGGAGGGGCCTCGCCCAGCGGGAGAAGAGCCATGCGGCGAGGGCCGCGATGAGGATCCAGCCCCAGAGGAAGCTGCTGCCTATGAATAGGGCTCCCGAGCAGGCCACGCTCAGCAGGAAGGCCACCTTGATGAGGGCCGGCGACTTCTGGGCGTAGAGCTCGCGGAGGGTCCAGATGAAGATGGCGGCCATCACGAAGGCGTAGGCTATGGCGCCGCTGTTGAAGGAGAGGTGGAAGCCGTTGACGAAGAGGAGCTCAAACTGCTGTGCCACCTTGATGAAGCCCGGCACGAGGCCGTAGAGCACCACGAAGATGATCACGAACGACACGGCCAGGGTGATCAGCGATTTCACCAGGTCCATGTCTTTCCATTTGCGGTAGGCGAACACGAGCACGATGGCCGGGATACACAGCAGGTTGAGGAGGTGTACGGCCACGCTGACGCCGATGATGTAGGCGATGAGGATGAGATAGCGGTCGGAGTGGGGCTCGTCGGCGCGGTTTTCCCATTTCAGTATCAGCCAGAACACCAGGGCGGTGCAGAACGAGGAGAAGGCGTAGACCTCACCCTCCACGGCCGAGAACCAGAAGGTGTCGCTCCAGCAGTAGGCCAGCGAGCCCACGAGGCCGGAGCCCATGATGGCGAGGTATTGCTGGAGGGAGGGCTCCTTGCGCTGGCCGTCTTTCACCACGAGGCGGCGCACCAGGTGGGTGATGGTCCAGAACAGCAGCAGGATCGTGAGGGCGCTGAGCAGGCCGCTCATGGCGTTGACCATCACCGACACCGTCTGGGCGGAAGTGGCGAAATTGGCGAAGAATCGCGCCGTGAGCATGAAGATGGGGTTGCCCGGCGGGTGGCCGATCTCGAGCTTGTCGGCCTGTATTATGAATTCGCCGCAGTCCCAGTAGGAGGCTGTCGGCTCCAGGGTGAGCCAGTAGGTCACCAGGGCGATTGCGAACACGAGCCAGCCGCCCGCGTTGTTTATCAGCTGATATTTCTTGGTTAGCATTGGATGAGTGTTAATTCCTGATAAAGGGCTTTAAAGCTGTTCAAGCTGCAAATTTAAGCAATTTTTTTCATATATCGTCTATGTGGCGCGATAATGCGTCGCTTTGACGGACGATCCCTACCTTAGCGGGCGGAAAAACCAAACTCAGAGCAATATGGCAGATATAGAAAAGATTGTGGAGAAGATACTCCATTTCGAAGCGGGGACGCCACTCGGCGCCCCGACCCCTGATCCCTCTTCCGACGCCCGCAACAGGCGTCTCTTCGCTCTGGCGCGCCGCACGGGGTGGAGCTGCGACGCGCTCGACAGCGGTGGAGCCACGATGTGTGGCGTCACCCTCGCCGCCTACCGCGCCTACCGGCGGCGCCACTCGCTGCCGGCGCCCACGGCGGCGATGCTGCGGACCATCACCTACGAAGAGTGGCTCGACGTGCTCCGCGAGGGGTACTGGAATCGCTGGCGGGCCGACGCCATAGCCTCGCAGGAGGTGGCCGAGATGCTCGTCGACTATGTGTGGGCGAGCGGAGTCGTGGGAGTGAAGAGGCCGCAGCGCCTTCTCGGCGTCAGGGCCGACGGCATCGTGGGGCCGGCCACCCTCGCCGCCGTGGCCTCGCGTGAGCCCGCCGCCCTGCTCGCGCGGCTCACCGACGACCGTCTGCGCTGGGTGGAGGATATAGTGAGGCGCCGCCCCGCGCAGCGTAAATGGCTGCGCGGCTGGCGGCGCCGCATATTGATGTTCGGCTCGGCTCTCAGCGCGCGCTGAAGGTGGCCGGCTTCCCGTCGAAGGGGAAGCGCACGTAGAGCGTGCGTGTTGACTGGTCGTAGCTGTAGCCATACTGGCGGATGGCCTTGGGGGAGACGGCCTCCTCGAGACGGATGTCGCCGAGCATGACCTGCGACGGACGTGCCACGCCGGGAATCTCGAAGGTGATCATCCTGACGGCCGGCATGCCGGCATATTTCCCTTCCGAGGAGAGCTGCACAGATATCGCACCGCCGGCGCGGCTGCCGCTGAAGTTGATCAGCTGGTAGTCGCCGTCGGCGAGCGAGGTGGGGCTCAGGCGGTTGTCGTCGTAGAGGGTGTAGCGCGTGACGGTGTCGGCGGGATAATATCTCACCCAGAGGCGCGAGGGGTCATACTGCCTCACGTTTTCTATCCTGTCGGGATACTGCGGGATGAAGCTTCCGGCCTTGACGAAGAGCGGCAGGTCGGAGAGCGGGGCGCTGAGGGTGGCCTCCGTCCCTCCCCTGTAGCGGCGGGAGGCGTCGCGCCAGTCTATCCATTCGCCGGCCGGGAAGAGCACCTTGCGGCTTGTGGCTCCCTTCTTCATGACGGGGGCCACGAGCACATTGTCGCCCCAGAGGTATTCGTCGCTGAGGGCGGCATACCGGCGGTCGGGATTGTCGCCCCGGAAGTTGAGGGGACGTGCCAGGGGATATCCGAAAGCGGCGTTCTCGTAGGCCAGCGTGTAATTGTAGGGGAGCCACTCATAGCGCATCCTGATGAATTTCTTGATGATAGGCTCCTGCCCGGGATAATGGTAAGGCTCGGGCATGAGCTGGGCGTGGGTGCGCATGAAGGGGGTGAAGGCTCCCATTCCCACCCATCTCACGTAAAGCTCCGGGTCGATGGGATGGGCGGGATCCACGGCGAAGCCGCCGAGGTCGGAGCTCATGTAGGCGAGGCCTGAGAGTCCGGAGCTGAGCATGAGGTTGACCTGCGGCTCGAGGCCGCCCCAGGAGCGGGAGACATCGGTGGTCCAGGGGAATACGGAGTAGCGCTGGAGTCCGGCGGTGCCGCCGCGCATCATCAGGAGCGGGCGTCGGTCGGGGAAGTCGCGGCGGAGCCCTTCGTAGAGGATGCGGCTCCACTCATTGCCGTAGACGTTGTGGTATTGGGAGGCCGTCTGGCCGTTGGCGTGGCGTATGTAGAGGGGATGCACCTCGGGCTCGCCGAGGTCGCCCCACCAGCCGTAGACGCCCTCTTCGGTGAGGGGCCTGAGGCGCTGCCAGAGCCATTCGCGGGTCTCGGGATTGCTGACGTCGATCATTCCGGCGTCGCCCACCCATGTGGTGACGTCGTGGGTGCGTCCCAGGGAGTCCTTGGCGAGCATGCCGCGCTCCGAGAGGTAGTTGTAGTTGTCGATGGCCCCCTTCTTGTTGACGTATGGCTGTGTGATCATCACGAGGTTTACGCCGAGGCTGTCGAGGTCGCGTATCATGCCGCGGTGGTCGGGCCACTGGGTAGTGTCCCATGCGAGGCGTCCCATGTCGGTCTCCACGCCATACCAGTAGAGGTCGAACACGATGCCGTCGAGCGGGTATCCGCGCGTCTTCAGGGAGTCGACGGCTCCGAGTGCCTCCTTCTGGTTGTGGTATCCGTATTTGGAAGTGACGTAACCGAGCGCCCAGAAGGGGGGGAGGTCCTGGCGTCCGGTGAGGCGCGTGTATCCCTCGGTGGTGCCGGCCAGGGTCTTGCCGCCGTTGATGAAGTAGTAGGACAGCGGCAGCGGGGTGTCGGAGGTGTAGGTGATTGTGTCGCGCAGCTCGAGGGCGGCGCGGTTGTAGTCGTCGAAGAGCACGCCGTAGCCGGCGTCGGATGCGAAGTATGGCACTGAGATGCCCATCTGCGAGATGCGCGGGTCGGAGCCGGTGTAGCCGTAGTTCTGGCGGTTGTACATGGAGAGGGAGTCTCCGTTGAGCCTCAGGCGGTGGCCGCGCTCACCGGCGCCGTAGAATGTCTCGTCGGCCCGGGAGGTGAAGGTCACTGTCTTCACGTCGCCGGAGTTGTCGATGCCGCCGGCCTCGGAGAGGAGAGTGTCGCCGTCGGGAGTCATGAAGGAGACGCGCCCCGTGAAGCGGTCGACCCTCACGGTGGTGGTGGGGGAATAGAGCCAGAAGGAGCTGTCGTCGAGGGCGGTGCGTATGCTGGGGGCGCCCGGCTCGAGCACGGCGCTCTGCGAGGCGGGGAGCATCTCCGCCCCCTTGCGGCTGAAGGTGGCGATATGGAAGATGTTGTCGGTGAGGGGCGTGACGGCCACCTCGCCTTTTCCGGTGGCCACGGTCCACGTGGGGCCCTCGTGGCTTACGCCGGCGGCGATGGCGGCCGAAGCCGCCATCACGGCGCAGCTTAAATGGAATGTCTTCATAATGATGTCGGCATAATGGGGTCCGGGTCAGAGCTCGAGGTCGCCGTCGATGATCACGTGCCAGGGGAGTCCTGACTGGGCGAGGGTCTCGAGGAAGGGATCGGGGTCGAACTCCTCCACGTTGTGCACTCCGGGCTTCACCCACTTTCCGGTGAGGAACATCATGGCGCCCAACATGGCGGGCACTCCGGTGGTGTAGCTCACGGCCTGGGCGCCGGTCTCCTTGTAGGCGTCCTGGTGGGAGCAGTTGTTGTAGATGTAGTAGGTCGACTCCTTGCCGTGCTTGTCGAGGCCGCTGATGCGGCAGCCGATGGAGGTCTCGCCGGTGTAGTTTTCTCCGAGCGAGCCGGGGTCGGGGAGCACGGCCTTGAGGAACTGGATGGGGATGATCTCGCGCCCCTCATACATCACGGGGTCGATGCGGGCCATGCCTATGTCCTGAATCACGCGCAGGTGCGTGAGGTATTCCTGGCCGAATGTCATCCAGAAGCGTGCGCGGCGTATTGTGGGGAAGTTCTGCACGAGGCTCTCGAGCTCCTCGTGGTAGAGGAGATACGACTCCCTCTCGCCGATGTTGGGGTAGTGGAGCGGGCGGTGTATCTCGAGGTTGGCGGTCTCCACCCATTTGCCGTCTTCCCAGTATTTGCCCTTCTGGGTGATCTCGCGGATATTGATCTCGGGATTGAAGTTGGTGGCGAAGGCCTTGCCGTGGTTGCCGGCGTTGCAGTCCACGATGTCGAGATATCTCATCTCGGAGAAGTGATGCTTGGCGGCGTAAGCCACGAAGACGGCGGAGACACCCGGGTCGAAGCCGCAGCCGAGTATGGCTGTGAGGCCGGCCTTCTCGAAGCGCTCGCGGTAGGCCCACTGCCATGAATACTCGAAGTGTGCCTCGTCCTTGGGCTCGTAGTTGGCGGTGTCAAGATAGTTGACGCCGCATTTGAGGCAGGCCTCCATGATGGTGAGGTCCTGGTAGGGGAGGGCCACGTTGATGCAGATGTCGGGGCGGTGGGTCTCGAAGAGGCGGCAGAGCTCTTCCACGGAGTCGGCGTCCACGCGGTCGGTGGTGATGTTGGGGGCGCCGATGCGCTTGGCCAGGCGGTCGCATTTCTCCTTTGTGCGCGAGGCGATTACAATCTCGGAGAAGACTTCAGGATGCTGGGCGCACTTGAAGGCCACTACCGTTCCGACGCCTCCGGCGCCGATGATTACTACTTTTCCCATGTTGAAATAGTTAAAAAGGTAAACAATAAACTCACCGGCAAATCCGGCATAATCCGACAAATTTAGCGATTTTTTGTGAATGATGCATAAATCCTATTCATAAATTTCCCTAAATGGGGAGCGAAGGGGATGAAAAGCGGGGGTGAAACCCTTCTCAGGCTCCGCCCCCGCTGTCGGTTGATCAATGGATGATTGTAAAGAATTCTATGCTCAGCGCACGATCACCTTGACGGTGAGTCGGCCTGCCTTCACCAGATAAACGCCGGGCTCGGCGCTGATCCTCAGGTCGCCGGTGGCCTCGGCGTCGGAGTAGACAAGCTTGCCGTCGACGGTGCTGACGGCCACGCCCTTTCCGGTAAGCCCGGCGACGCTGATGAAGCCGTTGCCTCCCGTCACCCCGCAGCGGGATGCGGCCAGCTCATCCACGGCGGAGTATTCCACCTTGTTGGAGGGCATCGACTCGCCCACGGTGTAGAGGGCCGTCACGAAGAATGTCTTGCCGAGGTAGTCGTCGGTGCCGTTGAGCCTGAACTCCGTGGCGGTGTCGGTGGTGCCGATCAGCTCGTCGTCGCAGTAGACGTTGTAGCCCTTGAGCACGAGCTGGGCGGGAGTGTAGACGATGTCGTCGATCATGATCATGAACTGGTCTACGGCGTTGTAGCGGAGTGCGAAGTAGAGAGCTCCCTCGGGGAGGTCGAAGGTATATTCGGTCCAGTCGGTGGGATCCACGCTTCCGGAGGCGAGCAGCTGCATCGACTCGACCGAGGCGTCGGTGGTGGAGTAGTAGATCTCGAAAGTCTCGTCATACTGTTCGGAGTCTTTCCTCATGTACATCCTGATGGTCTGTGCGTCGCCGGAGAGCTCCGGCGAGATCAGCCAGTCGTCGCTGTGGTCGAGCTCGCCGTAGTATCCCACCTGAGCGATCAGATACTGGTCGCCGGATTCGGGAGCGAACATCGGGCGGGAGGAGGTGTCGATGCCGGTCTCCTCGGGATTGAACACCATGAATGCCCAGGGCTCCTGCCAGTGGGGGATGTCGACGCCGTTGATTCCGCATGCGAGGCCCTTGTCGCCGTCATAGGTCTGCCAGTCGCCGAAGGAGAGGTCGCCGTTGTCGTAGTTCTCGAAATCCTCCACGACCTCGCCGGTGTCGATGGCGGGAGCGTCCCAGCCGAGGAGCAGTCCGGCCTCGTCTTCAGTGAGGGTAAGGTGCTCGGGGCGGTGGTAGGAGGGATATATCAGGTCGGCCCAGAAGGGCTCGGTGATGTTGTTGTCCTCGTCCTCGTCGCCGGGATATTCCACCTCGGCTGTGACGATGACGTTGCCGGTGGCTGTGACGGAGGGTGTCACGTCGAATGTGAACGACTTGCTTCCGAGGGGCTCGAGAGCCTCCCCGTCGGCGGTGGCGATCACATCGCCGTCGGCATAGAGGGTCACCTTATAGGGGTCGCCGGGCTTGAGGCTGTTGTTCTCGGCGATGACCGTCACCCGGTTCTTCTTGCCTGCCGTGAGGTGGCCGGGGCAGGAGAGCTTCACGAGCATGTCCTTGTCGAGCACGTTGCGCACCTGGATGCGGTCGAGGAAGATTGGCTCGCCGTACGCCTTGCCGTAAGCGCGGAACTTTATCATCATCGAGTTGCTGCCGGTGAAGTCGTCGAGTGCTATCATCTCCGTCTGCCAGGATGCCTCGCCGCTCCAGTCGTTGAAGTCGAGGGTGCCGATGAGCCGCTCGTCGCAGCCGCCGTTTACGGCGTAGACCTCGATTCCGGCGTCGATGCCGGGATTGGCCATCCAGTCGAAGATGAGCATAGGATGCGTGGCGTTGCCGAGGGTGATCTTGCCGGAGTTGAGCCATGTCTCGGTGTAGCCGAGCTCGGGCTTCCACATCATGGCCGTGCTGCCTTCGTCGGAGCTGTAGTCGGCGTAGGTGTAGAAGATATGTTCCATGTCGCCGATCTGCCACCAGCCGGTGTTGTCGAATTTCGCCATGTTGAATGTCTCCATGAAGGGTAGCTTATGGGGCGCTCCCATTATCACGGGGTTGGATACGGCCACGTCGCCGAGCGTCTCGTCGGCTGTGTAGGCGCATACTCCGAAGTAGGCGAGGCGCTGCTCGCCCTCGTGGGCGAATTCCACGGTGTATGTGCAGTCTTCCACATCCCCTTCCATAAGGGTGGCGACATTTCCCTCCACGGTGTAGATGTTATACCATAGCTCGTCGGCGTTCACATAGCCGTTGTTGACGCCGGTCTCGCCGGGATTCTCCCATGTGAGCACTATCTGCTCCCCTTTGTCGGCGGCCTTGAACGCCGGAGGCATGAGGGGGGTGTCGGTGCCTATGAACGTCTTGACCTCGGCAAACATGCCGGTGCCCTTGTCGGTGGCGCATGCCACACGGTAGGTGTGTTTCCCTTCAGTCACGGTCTCGTCGGTGAATGTAAGTTCCGTGCCTGCGGCGATGTCGCTCCAGGTATTGATGGTCTCGCCGTCGCGCATCAGCGTTACGGATGTGAGCGTGGCGACATCGGCGTTGTCGAGGGCGTTGCGTGTCGGAGTGGTGAAGGATACGGTGGCCTTGGCCTCGCCGTTGTGGTCGGGGTCTGCCTTCAGGGCGGTGACGGCACCCGGACCTTCCGCCTTGCCCACGGCCTTGAGGCTGAGCTCGTCGATGTTGAATGCCGCTCCCTTGATGCCGGTGAGACCGTGGAATGCCACCCTGTACTGTCCCTCGGCCTGCGGAATGATCACGTTGGAATATCTGTGCGGGTCCTCGTAGAGATGCGACACTGTGGTGGGCTCTATGATGGTGGTGTAGGTGGAGGCGTCGGTCGGGTCTTCTCCCTGGCCGAAGGCCACTGCCAGTGTTTCCGGCATACCCCACATGGTCCAGGCTATGAAGTTGAACTCGTAGATATTGTCCGGGGTGAGGTTGATTTTCGGGGTGAGCAGCCAGTCGTCGCTGAATTCGATCCCTTCGAGGCCGTATTTGTTGGTGTTGCAGAAGGCGAAGCCGGTGGGGTTGAAGCCCTGGTGGAGGCCCACCATCCATACGCGGCCGTCGTTGTTGTTGTCGAGCACGGTGAAGAGCTGGAATGTGTCGGGATTCTCGAAGTCCTCGTAATAGGGTGCGTTGAAGGCGTCGCCCATGTTGAACTTCTCGGTTGCGCCCGGTGCGCTGCGGTAGGTGTCGTTGAGGGCCGTGACCTCATACCACATCACCACGGGCTCCTCTACGGTCACCCGGTCGGTGAAGGTGGTCGCGCGGAGTCCGTCGGCCACTATGGTGGCGTCGGGATATCTTGTCACGGTGTAGGTCAGCTCGTCGGGATTGACGTAAGCGCCGTCGATGCCCTCAGTCGGTGCCTCCCAGCTTACGGTGATCTCATCGCCGTCGACGGTGCTGGTGACTCCGGCGGGAGCGTAGGGCACTCCGCGTCCGATCCACTTGAAGATCCTCACGGGGAATGAGACACCCTCGGAGTTGCTGCATGTGAGGGCGAACATGTTCTCGCCATAGGCTGGAGTGATGTCGAGGGCCACTTCCTCGCCGGCGGAGGCCGTGCCTGTGGCGATCACCTCGGCGTTGGCGGTCAGGGTGTATTCAACGTTGCCGGAGAGGGCGTCGCCGCCGGCTGTCGTGGCGGGAGCGGTGAACAATGCCTTTCCGCTGTTCTCGGGGCCGAAGTCGAGTGTGAAGTTCTGGGGAGCGGCGGGGACGCCGGTGTTCTGCGCCTCGTTGACGTAGATGCAGGTGAATTCCTCGGCGTTGGCGAAGTCATACACCTTCTCGATGGAGGGGGCCTCCACGTCTATCTCGTAGAGGGCGCTTGCCTCGCCGTCGGTGAAGGCCCAGTAGAGGAGGTCGGTCGAGCGGTCGAAGGTCGCCGACTGCATATACCGGGGTTTCAGACCGGTCTCCATGATTGTCTCGGCGGCGCCGTCGGTGCGCGAGTATTTGCGCAGGGTGCCGTTGGAGTCGATGCCGAACACCTCGCCCTTGCTGTTTACGGCCACGCAGCTGAGGGCCTCGGGCAGCGTGCATATCGCCTTGCGGTAGCGTGTGTCGTATTCCACGACGGCCAGCTCGATGGCGGTGTTCTCGGCATTGGAGAAGCAGCCGATGACGCCGGTGCTGATGGGATCGTAGTCGCAGTCGTAGGGATAGAGCGAGAGGTCGGGGAGCGACTCGTAGTCCACATAGTCGCCGGTGGCGAGATCCACCTTGTTGTAGTTGACGTAGAGCTGCCCGTCATATTCGTTGAAGTCCACCGAGTGGATGGCGTTGTCGTAGACGGCGCCGTTTCCGGTGCTGAAGAAGTAGTACTCGCCGATGAGTTCCACGTTGTCGCCGCCGTCGGGCGCCGTGGTGAAGGAGTAGAGCCCATGGCGGGCGTAGTCGGTCCATGCCTTGGAGAAGTGGAGGGCTCCGGCGAGGGTTATCGTCCTGCCGTCTTTCCTCATGGGGATGGCGGCATTGCCGATGCCGGGAGCTGAGGCCTCACCCTCCTTGCGGAATTCGGGAGCCTGCCGCTGCCATTTCTGCATGGAGGGCGTGCCTTTCGGTTTTTGCGGCGCTGTGTCGGCGGCCGGTGCCTGATGCAGGGTTGCCGTCGCTCCGGCTGCGAGCAGCAGCACGGAGAGCGCGGAGGTAAGTGTAAGGTTGTTCATAAGCGGTTATTGTATGAGTGGTCAGAAATTCCGTTAGTTGGTGTCGGTTGTGTTTCGTGTTGCAAAATAATGACAAATATTTCAGAAAAACAATATCTCTCCGATTTGTAATGTTACAAATTGCAAATCGCTTAATTCTTTGGATGTCAGCCGGGAGGGCTTTGTCTGAAACGGTGTGGCGCATTTTTTTGTAACTGTGTGGGGGATATGGAAACGATTTTTATTATCTTTGCGAGGCAATGGTCGCGGCCTCGGTTGTTATGCAGTCGTCAACCGGAAGAACCATGCTTGAGAAGATGATGAATAAGACCCTGAAGATATTGCTGTGGAGTGTCGCCGTGCTGGGGGCGGCTCTCGGCGCCGCTTCCTGCGGCAGGCGTCAGGCGGCTCCGCTTACTGATGTGGAGCGGCTTGCGCTCGACGGCGACACCGCGGCCATCAGGAAGATGCTGGAGCGCGGCAAGCCCGGCGATGGCTTCTCCCGGTCGCTGCTGCTGGCGGAGGTCGGCGACTCGGCTCCCGACGCTTCCTATTTTGAGGAGAAGGTGGAGGATTTTGACGATGCCGGCGACACTCGCCGGGCAGTCGTCGCCCTCTATTATCTCGGCAAGACGCATTACCGCCACAAGCATCTCAAGCAGGCCACGGTAGCCCTGAAGGAGGCGCAGCAGCGTCTCCGCGAGAATCCCGATTCCGCTCTGGAATGGTATGTGGCGAAGATGCTCTTCTTCATCAACGAGCATTACGGCGACAAGGGTCTCGCCGACAGCTATGGCCGCCATGCCTATGACCTGGCGGTGGCGATGCGCGACACTGTGAAGGTCTATAAGTCGATCACCTACCGTACGGCGGCGCTTCGCAGCCTCGGCCGGAAAGGGGAGGCCACGCGCCTGATGCAGTCGGCGGTGTCGCTGGCACCCGGGCTGCGGGTGCGCGACAAGGCGGGACTCTACAACAACATCGGCTTCGTATTACTCGATTCGGTGCCCGGCGAGGCCCGTGGCTATTTTGAGAAGGCGATCTCATATATGCCCATCAGCACGGCGCTCGCCAACCTCGCGCTCATCAATGCCGGCGATGGGCGCATGGAGGTGGCCGATTCGCTTTGGCGCAGGGCGATGCGCGGGGCCAGTCCCCAGCTGCAGTCGGAGATTCTCGGCGACATCTTCCGCTTCCGCATGGATGAGGGGAGCTATCGCGATGCATGCGACGTGGCCGTGCGGCTGATAGCCTGCAACGACAGCATAGCCCGCGATGCCGTCGACAGCGATGTCTATGCCCTGCAGCTGGAGTGGGACCACAATCTGGAGCGCCGGCAGACGCTCTCCGACATGCGGATGCTTCTGTATATGGTGGTGGTGTCGCTGCTGGTGGCGGCTGTGGTGGTGCTGTGGTTCTTCTACCGGCGGGCGCGCATGAACGAGGCGCTCGCCATGGAGCGGCTGTCGGCGGAGGCCCTGTCGCGCCGCATCGCCGACCTGGAGTCGAAGGCGGCCAGCGACTCGAAGGTGTCGGAGGTGGAGATCGAGCGGCTGCGTAAGAGGCTCGGGGAGATGAAGGGGCGTCAGGCGGAAATCTACGCCAACGGTCATGCGCGGTTTGCGGAGGTGGAGGCGGGCGTGCCGATAGTGCGCTGGAGCAAGAAGGATATCGACGACTGTGTGGAGTATTACTCGATGGTGGATATGGCCTACATGACGGAGCTGGACACGATGTACAGCGGGCTGACGTCGAAAAACCGGCTCTTCATGATATTGCAGCACATCGGCAAGAGTGATTCGGAGATTCAGGAGATTTTCGGGGTGAGTCCGAATGCGATACGCACGTTGCGGAGCCGACTGCGCGCCAAAGCCGTCGACTGACGGGCCTCCGATTATAGGCCGAGGATTACCGGGAAGAGCTTCCAGCCGGGGGCCTGGGAATACGCGTCGACAGCATCGGCCGGCACGGTGAGGCGGCAGCGCCTGTAGGCCGTGGAGTCGTCGGGCTCGAAGATGAAGCTCCGGCAGTCGAACGGCGGCGGCGTCGGCGACATGCACTCGAGACGCGACAGACGGCGGCAGCCGCTGAAGATCAGCTCGCCGAGCAGCGAGTCGTTGGCCGGCAGCGACGCCGCGCGCAGCGAGAAGCAGTCGGAGAAGGCATACGACTCGAGCTCCGTCAGCGACAGCGGCATCCTGACGTCGCCGAGGCTCTCGCAGCGGCTGAAGGCGTTGTTGCCGATATGCGTCAGTCCCTCAGGCAGCGATATGGCGCGCAGCCTCGCGCAATAGGCGAAGGCATGGGCGCCGATGTCGGTGAGGTTGCCGGGGAGGTTCACCTCCTCGAGGTCGCCCATCCAGGCAAACGCCGAGCGGCCGATGCGCGTGAGCGAGGGTGGCAGCGACACCGAGCGCACCCCCTGCATCTCGTAGAAGGCGAAATCGGGCAGCTCCGTCACCCCGTCGGGCACGATGATCTGGTCGTCGCCCTCGTTCCATCCGCACACCGAGCGGGCGAAGTCGGGGAGCAGCTCCGTCAGCTCCGCGGGCTGCTGCGCCTCGGCGGTGCCGATGCCGCAAAGCATGGACGTGACTGTCAGGAGGATGGTGATGAGGCGTGGCATGGCTTAATCGGATTGCTTATCGTTTGATGTCTTGAATCGCCCGGGTGTGAACTCCGGGGGAAGGATTTTCGCGGGGTCGGCGGTGTCGACGGCCGTCACCACGATCTTGCTTGAGCCGCGCCATGGCACGGTGGCGTGATAGCGCTTGTATTCCACCCTCACCGGGCGGGCGTCGACCATCATGCGCTTGAGCTGCTTGGCGGTCTCGAGGTCGGCGGCGGTGAAGAGGAAGTCGCGCTGATACACGCGGGTGGTGTCGTAGAGCTCCTTATAAGGTATGAGCACCCCCTCGAAGGTCTTGAAGATGGAGCCGCGCCGCTCTATCGACTCCACATATCCGTATTGCGTGGCGTCTTCCACGTACGGGGAGAAGAATCTCGTCCAGAGGAGCACGAGCAGGAGGACCGCGGCGAGCGAGCCTCCGGCCCAGAGCCATATGGCGGTGCGGCGGCGTGGCCTGAGGTATTCCCACTGCGACTCGTCCTCCTCCCAGTAGGCGGGGTCGTCGGGCTTCAGCGCGGGCTTTTTAGGCTCCGGCGCCTTCTCCTCCTCTGGCTCGCCGTTATATTCAAAATAGTCTTCCCGGTCGTTTTCCGGATCCTTGCCTAAGTCAAAATGCATTTGCTGTTGTAGGTGTGTATGGATTTATATAGGGTTTTCGATGTCAGGGCATCACCACCTTCCGCTTCCTTACGCCGGAGAGGGCGATGTAGGCCATGGTGTAGATGCCGAGGATGATGAGCATCACGGTCTGTCCCGACCACTGGAGCATGGAGAACGCGGTGCCTTCGGCGTCGGAGATGCCGAAGACGGCGAGGCCGAACATCACGGCGATGTTCCAGGGGCCGAGGCCGCCGTTGCTGGGCACCGCCATGCCGATCGAGGAGAGCACGAAGGCCACGAGGCAGGGCGTCAGGCCCCAGGCATAGGGCGCCGTGCAGAGGGCGCGGGTAAAGGGGAAGGCGTAGAAGGCCACGTAGAGCTGGAAGAAATAGCAGCCCCAGATGCAGAGTGTGAGCCAGAAGAAGAGCCACTTGCCCTTCATCCGCGCCACCACCGACATGCCGTTCCAGATATTGAGCCACCATTCACGCAGCTTTGCCACGGCCTTGGTGGCGCGGAAGACGTGGAGCAGCCATGCCCCCAGCGCGATCGCCGCCACGAGCAGGGCCCAGGTCCACCATTGCCCGGCGAGCCCTATGATGTCGCGCCCGACGGGGTACTTGGCGAGGAATGCGTTGATCGCGCCGTTGGCCACCACGCATGTCAGCAGGAAGAGTGTGAGCACCATCAGCGTGTCGGCGAGGCGGTCGGTCACCATCGTGCCCACCACGGTGGTGAAGGGAGCCTTCTCCTTGCCCGCTATGTAGCTGCACCGCCATATCTCGCCGAGGCGGGGAAACACCAGGTTGAGGGCGTAGCATCCGAAGATGGAGCAGCAGAGCGCCATGAAGGGGGGGCGGATGCCGGTGGCCCGGAGCTGCAGCCGCCACCGCGCAGCCCTGAAGACATGGGAGAAGATGCTGATGCCCATGGCCAGCAGTATCCACCAGAGGTCTACCCCCTTCTCGATGATGGCCATCATCTCCGAGAAGTTGACCTTGCGGAACATATACCACACCAGCAGCACGGTGAGCGCGAGCGGTATGAGATACTGCAGGGCGAGCTTCACTACCCGCTTCATCTTGCCTTCAGGCGCCGTCGGGGCGCCGCTGTCTTTGCTCTGATTTGTCTCCATAGGGTGCAAAATTACAAAATAAGTTTCACACTTGGGTAAGTGAACCGATTAAAATGCGTATATTTGCAGCGTTATGGAGATTCAATGCATCAATGAGGCGGGGCTGCCGGAGGCCGCCC
>CECF01001090.1_pt1 | contig 15339 bp, 10 predicted proteins | sample 554751 | NCBI WGS metagenome assembly CECF01 (sample SAMEA3182099, study PRJEB8094) | gut metagenome | biome: human; feature: gut; material: Stool; isolation source: human stools | place: Canada | collected 2012-06-12 | reverse complement strand
CCTCGACGCTCGACGACAAGGTGCTCTACAAGAGCGCCGATAACCTTCCTACCTATCACCTCGCCAATATCGTCGACGACCACCTCATGGAGGTGAGCCACGTGATACGCGGCGAGGAGTGGCTCCCCTCCGCCCCGCTCCACGTGCTCCTCTACGAGGCATTCGGATGGACCGACACGATGCCCGCCTTCGTGCATCTCCCCCTTCTGCTCAAGCCCGTGGGCAACGGCAAGCTCTCGAAGCGCGACGGCGACAAGCTCGGATTTCCCGTCTTCCCGCTCGACTGGCGCGACCCGGCTTCGGGCGAGCTCAGCTCCGGCTACCGCGAGAAGGGATACCTGCCGGAGGCTGTGGTCAATTTCCTCGCCCTGCTCGGCTGGAACCCCGGCGACGACAGCGAGCTGATGGACATGGACACGCTGGTGGAGAAGTTCTCGCTCGAACACTGCTCCAAGAGCGGCGCCAAGTTCGACTACAAGAAGGGTATCTGGTTCAACCACGAATATCTGATGCGCGCCGACTCCCACCGCCTCGCGGAGTTGCTGAAGCCGACACTCGAGGCCAACGGAGTGACCGACGCCGACCCGGAATACGTGGCCCGCGCCATCGGGATGGTGAAGGGACGCGCCGACCTCGTGGGCGACCTCTGGACGCAGGGCGACTTCTTCTTCAAGGCCCCGACGGAATATGCCGCCAAGGACGTGAAGAAGCGCTGGAGCGCCCGGACACCCGCCATCATGGAAGAGCTCATCGGGGTGCTCGGGGGAATCGACGACATGACCTCGGCCAACGCCGAGAAGATAGTGCTGGGCTGGATCGCCGACAAGGGCTACCACCTGGGCAACGTGATGAACGCTTTCCGTCTGGCGGTGGTCGGCGCCTGCCGCGGTCCCCACATGTTTGACATCACGGAGCTGATGCCGAAGGAGGAAGTGATAGCGCGCATACGCCGCGCGATAAAGGAAATACCCCAGCCGGAGGCATAAGCGCGCCACATCAGAGATGAATCCGATCTACGACATGGCCATCGGCGCATACTCGTGTGCCGTTGGCCTTGCCTCGCCCTTCAACGCCAAGGCCCGGCTGATGCGCCGCGGCCACGCGGACGTGTGGCGCACGCTGAGGGAGAAGCTGGAGCCGGGAGCCCGCTACGTATGGGTCCACGCCTCCTCGCTCGGTGAGTTCGAGCAGGGACGCCCCGTCATAGAGCGCATACGCAGCCGTCGCCCCGGGCTTAAGGTGGTCCTCACCTTCTTCTCCCCCTCGGGCTACGAGGTGCGCAAAGGCTATCAGGGGGCCGACGTAGTGTGCTATCTCCCCTTCGACTTCGCGCTGTCGGCACGCCGCTTCGTCGATATGGTGCGCCCCGAGGCGGCCATATTCGTGAAATACGAGATCTGGCGCAACTATCTCTCCGAGCTGCGCCGGCGCGACATCCCGGCCTATCTGGTGAGCGCCCACTTCAGGCCGGAGCAGCGTTTCTTCCGCAAGGGCTACGGCTGGTATGGCCGCTGGCTGCGGAGCTTCCGCCATATCTTCGTGCAGGAGAGCGGCAGCGTCGAGCTTCTGAAAGGGATAGGCATCACCGACGTGACGGTGACCGGCGACACGCGCTTCGACCGCGTGGCCGACGTGGCGGCGCAGGCGAAGGTGATACCGGAGCTGGAGGCCTTCTGCGGGCGCAAGGGCTCGGAGGGCCACGACAGCGTGGTGATGGTGGCCGGCAGCAGCTGGCCGCGCGACGAGGAGGTGTATGCCCCCTGGCTCGCCGCGCGTCGCGATGTGAAGGCCATCGTTGCGCCCCATGAGTTTGACGCCGCCAGGCTGGCGCGGCTCAAGGAGCTGTGGCCCGGCGAGACAGTGCTCCTCAGCGAGCTGAAGGAGCGTCCGGAGCTGGCCGGGAAGGCGCGGATAGTGGTGATCGACTGCTTCGGACTGCTGTCGTCGGCCTACGCCTACGGCGACATCGCATACGTGGGGGGCGGCTTCGGCGTCGGCATCCACAACCTCAACGAGGCGGCGGTCTACGGCATCCCGGTGATGTTCGGCCCCAACCACGCCCGCTTCATGGAGGCCATCGACCTGAAGACCCTCGGCGGAGGCATCGCCGTCGACAGCCGCGAGAGCTTCGGACGCGCGGCCGACCGCCTGCTCCACGACAGCGTGGAGCGCGAGAAGCGCGGACGCTGGGCCGGAGAATACATAGAGGAAAACAAAGGCGCCTCCGACAAAGTCTTCAGCGCCATATTCGGCGATGCCCGATAACGGAACGCCGCGGTCTGCCGCCACCCCTACACGAGATGGCGCAGCATGAAGGCATATACTATAAAGCCCATGAAGAAGGTGATGCCCGTCCACATGCGGGCGGCGTCGGCCACTTCATGGGCATCCTTTCTGTCGCCGCGCTTCCAGGCCTTCGAGCTTTTCATTGAGAGGAAGATGGCCACGAAGCCTGTGGGAGGAAAGCAGAGAAGTGTGGCCACAATGGCCGGAAACAGCATGGAGCGCGGCGGCACGCTGTAGTCGCGCGTGTCACCGGCCGGAGGGCCCAGGATGTCGTCGGGGTTCTTGATATAGGGCCGGAAGCGCGGAGGCACCTGCTCCATCATCTCCGCCATCCTCTCGGCGGCATAGTCGCGCGGGGGCTCCGGCTGCGGGGCAGAGGGATGCATAAGGTCGTGGATATGGCCGCGGAAATAGCGGCAGATGTCGGCCACGTCCTCCGCCTTCTCCCAGTCGGCCATGTCCTTACACCATACGTAGGTGGAGGGACGCACTCCGGCCTCCACGAGCTGCGATAGCTCGAGAGGCCCGACGCGCTCTCCGTCGATCATAGCGAAATATCTCATCGGCTACATCATGGGGTTGGCGATCATGTTGCCGATATTGCTGAGGAAGAAAGTGCTTCCCGCGATGCCGATCACGTCGAGGGCGATTGCGATGATTGTGAGCACCTTGGCGCTGCTGTTGGCACTCTCGCCCTGCATCGTGGCGCCCATGCGGTAGGCGTTGTTGGCCTTGTTGGCCTGCACGATGGCTATGATGCCAAGGATCATGCCGATGCATGAGAAAAGGCCTCCGATGGTGGCGGCTATCGCCCAGGGCATCCAGTTGGTGACGCCCTGCGGGAGCTGGCCGTAAGGCTGGCCGGAGCCGTAGCCCTGCCCCATGCCGTACTGCCGGCCGGCATTATACGGCTGCCGGGTGGCACCGTAGGGCTGCCCTGCCGACGGCTGGTTGATATACGGATTTCCCTTGCGCTGCATGGCGGCGATAAGCTCGGGCTGCGTGGCGGCCTCCATCCAGTCGGGCATCCCCTCGCGCCACACGGGAGTGGTGTTGTGGAGTCCGTTTGCCACCAGAGCGTCAGGGGTGGCTGGTCCTACACGGTTGCCGTTGAGCATTGCATACCACACCGGGCTGTTGTCGGCAGCCGGCTGCTGCTGATGGCCGTCGTTGGCGAAAGCGTTGCGGTATGGATCCTGCGGAGGCTGCTGGGTGTAGGGCGGCATCTGCCTCTGCTGCGGCTGGGCGCCGAGCATGTCGGCGAGCTCCGGGAGCTCGGAGGCCCGCTGCCATTCGGCCATGCCCGCGCGCCATACGAGGCTGTCGCTCTTGAGCCCGTGTGAGGCGAGAGCCTCCTTGGGCATCGGGCCTTCCTGGCGCCCGTCGACCACTATATAATATTGGTTCTGCATATTCTTCCTGATTTAATCGATATATTTGCGGCAAATGGCGGGATTCTCGCGTGCCTCGGAGGCGGTGATGGGGAGCTGCTTGAACTCAGACACCCTTGCTCCCGGAATGATGTGTGCCTTGATCTCGCTCTGCGGTGGCGTCGCCTTCAAGGCGCTGTACTGTTCGAAAGTCCAGTCGGTAAACACCGAATTGGGGCCGAGGCCCTGGCGGTTGAGCCACCAGCCGTCGCCCACCTCGACAGGCGCCGAGACGGAGGTGATGTCGCCCGGCGCCGGATAGTAGGCCAGGGAGCCGTCGGCATTGAGGGTGACGGCGACGTTGCGGGCATAGTCGCCGGTCATCCTGAAGAGCGACGCCTTGGGCATCGTGCGCGGCGATGAGCCGAGCACCACACCGGGCACGGTCTCGGGCTGCGGTGTCACGGCGCTGTCGCCGGTGGTCTTGCGCGAGCAGCCGGCGAGCATCAGGGCGGCGGCCGCGAGATATATAGCCTTTGTCATAGTCACGGTTATAGTGTTAAAGATTTCCACAAAATTAACAACAATACTCGGATTTAACAAATATCTACCGTCGGGAGTGCGCTTCGATTTTGCATTTTTGTTTTATTTAGTTACTTTTGCAATCAATTAAGCAATACAAGACTAACCAATCCGACATTTATGCGAAAGATTCTACCATTATTACTTCTGGCGGCGGCCGCATGTCCGGCCCGCGCCGACGAGACGGCCGAGCCGCTGCGCATCACCCTCATGGACGAGGCTGTGTTTTACGACGGCTACAACTCAACGGTTTTCGACGCAAACAAAATCTATGACGGCATTCTGCGCCACACCAACTATGCCTATGCGATGCCCCTTGCCGACTACCTCGACCTTATCGGCGAAGACCTGAGCCTCGATGTCATTATCGGCGCCCTCTGCGACAACTACGACCGCATCGGCGAGGTCAACATCGCCCTTGTGCCCAAGGGAAGCGGCAGTAGTTATGCTTACGACGAAGTGGAGCGCATCGAGATCGCACGCTTCATCACTCCCTTCATGGACAAGAACAAGGAGCCCGACGAGGTTCCGTATGCCTACGAGATGCCCGACGTGTCGGCGATACTCCGCGACGCGGAGCTGCGCGAGCGCTACGACCTCTGGCTGGAGCTCGAGGTGTTTGGCGTGCCCTACGCGGCCAACCAGCAGATCGAGGGATGCGCCGACCGCAACGACGTATTCCGGGGCACCGTGATCCTCAACACCAACCCGGAGCCGGCCCCTGTCACCACCGACAATGTCCTGGTGCCGATCTTCAAGAAGAAATCGGAGATACACGGCGACATCAATTTCAACAACTACCGCGAGGGAGCCACCGACACCATCGGCGTCACCACCCGCACATGGGAATTCGAGATACCTGAGGACGTGGCCGACGGCCAGATCACCTTCATCCTCAGCAACCACGGCGCGAACGAGGGAGGAGAGGAATACAGGCGCAGGCTCCATCTCGTCTACTACGACGGCGAGCTCGTGTATTCCTACACACCGGGCGGCGTGAGCTGCGAGCCCTACCGCGTCTACAACACCCAGCTCAACGGCATCTACGGATATGAACGCAGCGATGAGTCGTGGGAAAGAAGTTCCAACTGGTGTCCCGGGCAGGCGATACCCACGAGATATCTCCACCTCGGGGCGCAGACCGCCGGCAGGCACAGGATCATGATCCGGGTGCCGAAAGCGAGGTTCAGAGACAAGCAGGGCGACTTCCGCCCCTCCATCTATTTCCAGGGGGCGAAGGAAGGGAAGGTGCCCGTAGGCGTCAGGGAGGTGACCGCTCCCGAGCTGAAGGCCGCCTTCACACGCCGGGGCGACATGGTGTATGTCTCTGCCGGCGCGCCTCTGACGCAGGCCGACGTCTACACCTACGACGGGCGCCTGATGCGCGGCACCATGGAGCCCGAGAAGGGAATCGACCTCTCGGGCCTTCAGGAAGGCGCCTACATCATCACCGTCTACGACCGCGACTACCGCGTCTACTCGGAGAAGATCATAAAGTAATCGATCAGTCACCAGAAGAGAGGGGCGGCGCTTCGGCGCCGCCCCTCTCTTCTGGCTTACATCAATCATCTGCCGTGGCAGTTCTTGTATTTCTTGCCGCTGCCGCAGGGGCAGGGATCGTTGCGGCCCACCTTCGGCCCCTGGTTGCGCATAGGCTGCTTCTGGGCGGAACTCTCGCCCCGGTTGGCGTTCATCGCCGCCTGGCGCTGTGCCGACTCGCCGGGATAGGTGTCGCGGGTGGTGCTGTAGTTGGCGTAGGGATTGCTCATGCCGCTGCCCGACATGCTCACGGTGCCGTTGGTGGTGGCGCTGTAGGCTGCCGCACGGCGCCTTACCTCCTCGGCCTTCCTCCGGTTCTCGATCGCCTCGCGCTGCTTCTCGGCCGCGGCCTTGGCCTGCTCGTAGTCGGGCACTGCGAGACGTCCCCTCATCAGCGTGGCCACCGACTTGGTGTTCATGTCGCCGAGCATCTTCTTCCAGAGCTCATAGGCTTCCAGCTTGTAGATCACGAGGGGGTCTTTCTGCTCGTAGGAGGCGTTCTGCACGGAGTGGCGCAGCTCGTCCATCTCGCGGAGCTGCTCCTGCCATGCCTTGTCGATGCTGCTGAGGAGCACGGCCTTCTCCCAGGCCTTGGTGAGGGGGGCACAGTTGTTGTCGTATGCCTCCTGGATGTCGCACCGTATGTTGAAGATGCGGCGTCCGTCGGTGACGGGCACACCCACGACGCCCTGGGCGCCTTTCTCCTCCACAAACTCCTTGATGTAGGGATATGCGGCGGCAGCCATCTTCTCCTTTGCGCGGGCGAAGTTCTCGAGGGCGCCCTCTGCGAGGCTGTCGGTGAGGCGGGCGCCGTCGGTCTTGCCGTATTCCTCCTCGGAGAACGGCACCTCGATTGCGAGCTTGCGGTTGACCTCGGCGCTGAACTCGGCAAAAGAGTCGAAGCGGCGGGCCATGAGGTCCTGGGCTGTGTCGTAGATCATGTTGGCGATGTCGGTGCCGATGCGCTCCCCCTTGAGGGCGTTCTGGCGCCGGCCGTAGACGCCCTTGCGCTGGGCGTTCATCACGTCGTCATACTCCACGAGGCGCTTGCGGATGCCGAAGTTGTTCTCCTCCACGCGCTTCTGGGCGTTCTCGATGGTCTTGGTGAGCATCTTCGACTCGAGCATGTCGCCTTCCTGGAAACCGAGGCGGTCGAGGGTCTTCACTACGCGCTCGTTGGCGAAAAGGCGCATCACGGTGTCCTCGAAGCTGACGAAGAAGACGGAGCTGCCGGGGTCGCCCTGACGTCCGGCGCGGCCGCGTAGCTGACGGTCCACACGGCGCGACTCGTGGCGCTCGGTGCCTATGATGGCGAGGCCGCCGGCCTCCTTCACCTCCGGGGTGAGCTTGATGTCCGTGCCTCGTCCGGCCATGTTGGTGGCGATGGTGACGGTGCCTTTCTTACCGGCCTGGGCCACGATCTCGGCCTCCTTCTGGTGGAACTTGGCGTTGAGCACCTGATGGGGGATCTTGCGAAGCTGGAGCATCTTGGAGAGGAGCTCGGAGATCTCGACGGATGTGGTGCCCACGAGCACGGGGCGCCCTGCGTCGACCATATCCTGCACTTCCTGGATCACAGCCGCGTATTTCTCCTTCTTTGTGCGGTAGACGCGGTCTTTCTGGTCGTTGCGGATCACGGGACGGTTGGTGGGGATCTCCACGACCTCCAGCTTGTAGATATCATAGAACTCGCCGGCCTCGGTCATGGCCGTACCGGTCATGCCCGCCAGCTTGCGATACATCCTGAAGTAGTTCTGAAGGGTGATTGTGGCGTAGGTCTGCGTCGCGGCCTCCACCTTCACGCCCTCCTTGGCCTCGATGGCCTGATGGAGGCCGTCGCTGTAGCGGCGTCCCTCCATGATACGTCCGGTCTGCTCGTCGACTATCTTGATCTTGTTGTCGTCGATCACGTATTCCACATCCTTGTCGAAGAGGGTGTATGCCTTGAGCAGCTGGTTTACGGTGTGCACGCGCTCGGCCTTGACGGAGTAGTTCTGCAGGAGCTCGTCCTTGCGCGCGCGGTGCTCCTCGGGAGTGCCTTCCTCTGTCTCCACGGCCGAGAGCTGGGCCGCGATGTCGGGGAGCACGAAGAAGTCGGGGTCCTGCGTGGTGCCGGTCAGCACCTCGATGCCCTTGTCGGTGAGCTCTATGCTGTGGTTTTTCTCGTCGATCACGAAATAGAGGGGCTCCACGGCCTTCGGCATCTCTCGGTTGTTGTCGGCCATATACTTGGCTTCCACCTTGAGAAGGAGCTGCTTGATGCCCTCCTCGCTGAGGTAGCGTATGAGGGGCCCGTGCTTCGGGAGGCCCTTGTAGGCGCGGAAGAGGGCGAGGCCGCCTTCCTCGAGCAGCTGGTCGGCGGTGAGGGGTTTCTTCTTGTCGGTGCCCTTGTCGTAGCGGGCTATCTTCTCGGGGTCGCCGCTCTGTGCGGCCTCGATCATGGCCTTGGCGTCGAGCAGCAGCGACTGCGCGAGCTTCCGCTGCGCGTTGACCACCTTCTCTACGTTGGGCTTGAATTCGTTGAACATCTGGTCGTCGCCCTTTGGCACGGGGCCGGAGATGATGAGGGGGGTACGGGCGTCGTCGATGAGCACGGAGTCGACCTCGTCGACAATCGCGTAGTAGTGCTGGTCGCGCTGCACGAGGTCTTCGGTCTGGGTGGCCATGTTGTCGCGCAGGTAGTCGAAGCCGAACTCGTTGTTGGTGCCGAAGGTGATGTCGCAGCGGTATGCGTCGCGGCGCTGCTGGGAGTTTGGCTCCGTCTTGTCGATGCAGTCTACGGTGAGGCCGTGGAACTGGTATAGCGGCCCCATCCACTCGGAGTCACGCTTGGCGAGGTAGTCGTTGACGGTCACCACATGCACGCCCTCGCCCGTGAGGGCGTTGAGGAACACGGGGAGGGTGGCCACGAGTGTCTTTCCCTCGCCGGTGGCCATCTCGGCGATATTGTTGGTGGCCTTGTCGCCCTGGAGGATTCCGTGGAGCACCATGCCGCCGATGAGCTGCACGTCGTAGTGCACCATGTCCCATGTCACCATGTTGCCGCCGGCCATCCAGGAATTGCGGTATACGGCCTTGTCGCCCTCGATGGTGACGAAGTCCTTGCCGGCGGCGGCGAGCTCGCGGTCGGCCCGGGTGGCCGTCACCTCGATGGTCTCGTTCTCCTTAAACCGGCGCGCCGTCTCCTTCACCACGGCGAAGACCTCGGGAAGGGCCTCGTCGAGCTTGCGCGCATACATCTTGAACATCTCCTCGCGCAGGTCGTCGATCTTGCGCCAGAGGGGCTCGCGCTTCTCATAGTCGAGGGTCTCGATCTCCTTGCGGATCTCGGCCATGCGCTGCTTGTAGTCGTTGCCCTCGCCGCGTATCGAGTCGCGTATCACGTCGATGCGGTGGCGAAGGTCGTCGTTGGATATTTCGGCTATCTCGGCGCTCACAGGGTTGATCTCTTTCTGAAGCCGCTGCCACAGGGGCCTGACGGCACGCTCGCTCTGGTCGCCGAATATTTTCTTTAGTACGTTGTTGAATCCCATTTCTTATGGAGTGGTGTTTTGATTTTTTACTGAGTCGGTTGTCTGAATTTCACGGAGAGAGGGCTTGACGCCGACCCGTTCGGGGCCCTGATGCGGAGTATGCCGCTGACCGTTGGGGCGAAAGCCGTGGCGTCGACCGGAGAGGCGACCTCCATGGCCTCCACATAAGGGGCCCAGATGAAGCCCGGGGTCAGGGCGGGTGAGAGACGAGTCTGTTTGCTTACCGTGGGGAAATGGAGGTCGTCGACCACGGCCCAGCCGGGCGCGAACTCCACGAATATATCGCCGGAGACCTTCGGGTCGAGGCTTCGGCGCAGGGCGACGAGCTCCGGAGAGCCACCCTCCAGCACGTCGCGCATGGTGTATGCCGTATTGACGCCGCTCATGCGGCAGAGGAAGTCGCGGCTCTCCCGGGCCAGCTCCTCGGTGTCGAGGCGCGCGGCCTCGATGGCGTCGCGGTCGAGGAAGAGCTCGTTGCCGATGAATGCCGAGACGTAGCTGCCGTTGCCGTGGCGGGCCGTCAGATAGGAGTTGAGCAGGCTCATGGCGCGCTTCATGGAGAAGTCGCCTCCGGGCAGACGGTATCTGGGGTCATCCGGCATCGCGTCGTCGAAATAGCCGGTGCCTGAGAGGAACACCACGACGTTGTCGCGCCCCACGTATTGGTCGAGGGCGTCGAAGAGGCGTCCGAGCTGGGCGTCGAGGCGCACGTATGTGTCGGCGAGTTCCGCCCTGTTGTCGTTGTCGCGCCCGTACTTATACGGGGCGGCCGTGTAGCCGATGTTGAGCATGTCCATCACGTCGCCGCGGCTGCCGAGATGCAGCTCCTTCAGATAGTCGATGGCGAGGTCGGTGACCTCGTCGTTGGCCAGCGGCGTGGAGCTGAACATCCGGTAGACGTCCTTGTCGCTGCGCGGGAAGGAATGGTTGAAGTCTACGAGGCGCTTCTGCGCCGGGAGGCCCGGATAGCTGGCCGCCGGGAGCATTGGTTTCCAGCGCATGTTGTCGATGCGCGAGGCCACGGAAGAGCCGTAGTTGCGGGTATTGATCACCTGCGGCACGTCCTTGTAGTAGGTGGTGGTGGCCCACTGTCCGGTGTTCTCGTTGAGCCAGAAGGCGGAGTTTCCGGCGTGGCCGGCCATGATTATGGCCTGCTGGGCGTCGGGGGCGATGGAGTATATCGCGTTGAAGCCCACGCCGTCGACGGCCACCTCGTCGGAGATGGTGGAGAGACGCAGGGAGGCGGGAGAGTATGTGTCGCTGGTGTAGTTGCCGATGCTTGCCGGGTCGTTGAGCACGGGGCGTGTCTGGCCGGCGGCGGGGTCGTAGACCCTGGAGCCTGTGACTCCGGATGCGGAGGGGTAGTTGCCGGTGAAGACCATGGCGGTGCCGCTGGCTATGTCGAGCCCGTCGACTCCGAAGTCCATGTCCTTGAGATAGACACCCTCGCGCATGAGCTTGCGGAACCCTTTCTCTCCGAAAAGGCCCTGCAGGTATTCTATGTAATCGGTGCGGAGCTGGTCAACGACGATTCCTACCACGAGGCGCGGCCTTGCGGGGCTTGCCTGAAGCACGGTTTGAAACCCGACGAGACTTATCAGCACCGATGTCACTAATCGGTTCATTTCTATTATAACTCTCTTTATACGCTATTATTGCGTAAGTTGCCGAAAGGATGAGGGCCGAGGCCATCCAGGGGAAGACGGCGGGGTCGGCGCTCTGGCGCTGCATTGGCCAGACGGCGAGCAGCACGGCGATCACGGCGATATTGTAGAATGCGACGGCCCTTGCCAGGGGCTGCGTCGCCCTCCGCCAGAGGCAGGCTCCGGCTATGAGCTGCAGGGGATTGAGCCAGATGGCGAGCATGTTGGGAGAGGTGGCCTCGTGGCTCGAGAAGAAGACGAGGAAGCACACCAGACACCCGGCGAGCCCCGTGAGGCAGAAGAAGAGGGAGTTCCACCACTTCACGATTCTGCGGCGCCACCACTCCGCGACCGCCACGGCCACGCTGACGGCGAGCACCAGGAGCGCCACGGCCATGGGGCCGCGGTGCCAGGGGGTGGGGGGCAGCTGCTGCGGGCCGCGCCCCTCCACTATCACATGCTCCTCCTTCACCATGGGGCGCCCGTCGGAGAAACGGGCGGTCTGCATCCTCTGCATCATCTCGAGGGGGACGAACATCTCGTCGCGCCCGGTGAGCTCATGGTCGAGCCCGGAGCCGAGCACGAGGTCGATGCCGAACTGATACCAGGGGTAATTCCTGTTGTATGCCCTCATCTCGTTGCGGTAGGTGCCGTAGGTGAGGCTGTCGCTGAATATCGGCCTCACATGAGTGGCCTCCTCGAGGCGGTCGATGATGCGTGTGGCGCAGTTGTCCCTGACGTAATTGTAGCGGTAGGTGCGCATGTCGGGGAGGCTCTCGCGCTGCAGCATGGCACGCATCGCGGAGGCTTCCTGCGGGGTGAGGTTGAGCACCTGCTCCACCACGCGGCGACCGGTCTGAAGATATTCGGGGATGAAGAAGGTGAACGGGCATCCGCCCACCATGTAGTCGGTCTCCCCTTTCACGAAGCGGTAGACGAAATGAGGCCTGTTGAAGTCGAAGAGGCCGTAGTTCCACACGGAGTCGACGCCTCCCGCGGCCTGCACGCGGATGGCCGAGTGGCCGTAGAGCTCGTAGATCTCGCTTCCCGGCCAGCAGGTGATGATGCTTACGCGGAGCGAGGAGTCGGGGCGTGCGGCGGCGGCTGCCTCGGCGAGCGGGGCCGGAGTCGCCGCGGCGCGCGTGGAGGGCAGAAACCACAGCAGCGCCATGACGGCCAGAGCCGTCACGGCGCCAATGCGGCTGTATGTGTGTGGCGCTTTCAACAGGGGCTTAGAATTCGCAGTTGTTGGGGAAGCGCGGGAAGGGAATCACGTCGCGGATGTTCTGCATGCCGGTGACGAAGAGCACGAGGCGCTCGAAGCCGAGTCCGAAACCGGAATGGGGCACAGAGCCGAAGCGGCGGGTGTCGAGATACCATTCCATGCCTGTGAGGCCAAGCTCGTCGATGCGTGCCTGGAGCTTGTCGAGGTCCTCCTCGCGCTGGCTGCCGCCGATGATCTCGCCGATCTTCGGGAAGAGCACGTCCATGGCGCGCACTGTCTTGCCGTCGTCGTTGAGCTTCATGTAGAAGGCCTTGATCTCCTTGGGATAGTCGGTGAGGATCACCGGCTTCCTGAAGTGCTCCTCCACGAGGTAGCGCTCATGCTCGGAAGCGAGGTCGACGCCCCAGTAGACGGGGAACTCGAACTTGCGGCCGCTCTCCTCGAGGATCCTGACGCCCTCGGTGTAGGGGAGGCGCACGAAGTCGTTCTCCACCACGAAGCGGAGACGCTCGGGAAGCTCCTTGTCGAAGTGCTCGGCGAGGAATGCGATGTCGTCGGCGCAGTGCTCGAGGGCGTAGTTGATGCAGTATTTGATAAACTCCTCGGCGAGGTCCATGTTGTCGGCGATCTCGTAGAAGGCCATCTCGGGCTCGATCATCCAGAACTCGGAGAGGTGGCGCGGGGTGTTGGAGTTCTCGGCGCGGAACGTGGGGCCGAATGTGTAGATGCATCCGAGGGCCGTCGCTCCGAGCTCACCCTCGAGCTGGCCGCTGACGGTGAGCGAGGCCATCTTGCCGAAGAAGTCGGCGGAGTAATCGGTCTTCCCATCCTCGGTCTTGGGAAGGTTTTCGAGGTCGAGTGTCGTGACCTGGAACTGGGCGCCGGCGCCCTCGCAGTCGGAGGCGGTGATCAGCGGAGTATGGAAATAGTAGAATCCTTTGTCGTTGAAGAATTTGTGGATGGCGAAGGCGAGTGCGTGACGAATGCGGAGCACTGCGCCGAAGGTGTTGGTGCGGGGACGCAGATGAGCGATCTCGCGGAGGAACTCGAGAGAGTGGCCCTTCTTCTGGAGGGGATATTTCTCCGGGTTGGCCGTGCCGTAGACCTGAAGCTCGCGGGCCTGCACCTCCACGGTCTGCCCTTTGCCCTGCGAGGCCACGAGGAGGCCCTGCACGTGGATGGAGCTGCCTGTGGTGACGGGGCGGAGCTGCTCGTCGCTGAAGGCGCTCAGGTCAAACACGATCTGGAGGTTGTTGATGGTGGAGCCGTCGTTGAGCGCTACAAACTGCACGTTCTTGTTGCCCCGGCGGGTACGCACCCAGCCTTTCACATCCACCTCGCTGCCGGCGAGCTCCTCGCCGTGGCGCAGGATGTCGGCCACTGTCTTTCTTTTTATGTCTTTCATCACTTGCGATGCTGTAATCGGGGTTGATAAAACTTAAGAATGCATTGGGAGACAGGCTGTCGAGGCCTGTCTCCCGGTTATGCCTTACCGCTTACTCGAAGCGGCCGGTGCGGAGGGCCGTCACCTCCTCCTGTGTGAGGTAGCGCCAGCGTCCGCGCGGCAGGTTCTTCTTGGTGAGGCCGGCGAAGTAGACGCGGTCGAGCTTGGTGACGCGGTAGCCGAGGCTCTCGAATATGCGGCGCACGATGCGGTTGCGTCCGCTGTGTATCTCGATGCCGGCCTGGTTGCGGTCGGTCTCGCTGACGTAGCTGATGGCGTCGGCGTGGATCTCGCCGTCGTCGAGGGTGATGCCGTCGGCGATGCGCTGCATGTCTTCCTCGGTGATGTCTTTGTCGGTCCAGACGTGATAGATCTTCTTCTTCACGAATTTCGGGTGGGTGAGCTTGGAGGCGAGGTCGCCGTCGTTGGTGAGAAGCAGCACGCCTGTGGTGTTGCGGTCGAGACGTCCCACGGGATAGATGCGCTCGCGGCATGCGTTCTTCACGATGTCGAGCACCGTGAGGCGTCCGTTGGGATCATCGCTCGTGGTGACGCAGTCCTTCGGCTTGTTGAGAAGCACGTAGCACTTGCGCTCGGGTGTCACCACCTTGTCGTCATATTCCACCACGTCGCTGTGGGAGATCTTGGTGCCGAGCTCCTTCACCACCTCGCCGTTGACCTTCACCAGGCCCTGGGTGATGAACTCGTCGGCCTCGCGGCGCGAGCAGATGCCGGCGTTTGCCATATACTTGTTGAGGCGTACCTGCTCGTTGGGGTCGATGTCCTCGAGCACGTAGTCGATCTGGCGCGGACGCGGGGTGAACTTCATGCCGCCCTGCTGCTTGCGGAAGTTGTTGCCCTGACGGTTCTGGTTGTTGTAGCCGCCTTGATTGTTATATCCTCCCTGGCGGTTGTTGTATCCTCCCTGGCGGTTCTGGTTGTTGTAGCCCCCCTGGCGGTTGTTGTTGTATCCGCCCTGACGGTTCTGGTTGTTGTAGCCTCCCTGGCGGTTCTGGTTGTTGTAGCCCCCCTGGCGGTTGTTGTTGTAGCCGCCCTGGCGGTTCTGGTTGTTGTAGCCACCCTGGCGGTTCTGGTTGTAGCCTCCCTGTCGGTTGTTGTTGTAGCCTCCCTGTCGGTTGTTGTTGTATCCGCCCTGACGGTTGTTGTTATAGCCCCCCTGACGGTTCTGGTAGGGACGGTTGTGGTAGGTGTGGCTCTGCTGGGGCTGCTGTGCGGTCTGCTCGGAAGCCGACTCGGAGTCCGCACCCTCGGCGGCAGAGGCCGAAGGGGCCTGGGGGCGCTGGTAGCCCTGGCTCTGATAGGAGTTCTGGCGGTCGTAGCTGCGGTATCCGCCCTGACGGTTCTGGCTGTTGTAGCCGCCCTGACGGTAGGATGGACGGCCCTGATAGCTCCTCTGCTGGCCGTCGCCGTAGTCACGGCGCTCGCCCTGTGCGGATGGATAGTTTACTTTCTCATAGGTCCCCTCGCTCTCTCCGTTGTCCTGTGAGAGCGACGCGGCGCTGTTGATACGTGGTCTTTTGGGTTTCTTTTCTGATTCCATTTGACGTCTTTTGTTTGATGCTATGTCGGCCGCCGGACATCTCTGCCCATGCGCGACATGTTGCTGGATGTGGTTTTCGGTTGATTTAATGAGTTTTTAAGTTAGACGCGGGTCTGCGTCATCGGTTAGCGCACGAAGCTGAAAACTTCCGCAAAA
>CECF01065736.1_pt1 | contig 15351 bp, 5 predicted proteins | sample 554751 | NCBI WGS metagenome assembly CECF01 (sample SAMEA3182099, study PRJEB8094) | gut metagenome | biome: human; feature: gut; material: Stool; isolation source: human stools | place: Canada | collected 2012-06-12 | reverse complement strand
ATTCCGGCCATGTCGTCGGCACTGAAAGCCGACCGGCTGCTGAAAGCGGAAATGATGCAGCCGCAGAAAAATGTGACGGGGCAGAGAAAAGCCGTCAGAAAGGCTGCGCCGGCAGGCATACCCTACTGGCAGACGGCCTCAAGCATATACAATGCACAAGGCCAGTCAGACCCAGAGAACGGCGTGACAAGAGAATTCGGCACGCATATCGAGATCGAGGGTGAGACCGCCAAAATCTATGGTCTTGTCGATATCAACTACAACAACTATTTCGAGATTGACGAAGAATACGCAGTAGAGGGCATCTACAACGAGCGCTACGGCACCATCACCATCTCGGGCACCGACTACGATCCGTCGAGACCGCTGGACGAGTATGTTAAACTGGCCGACATATATTCCCCCGATGACGATATGGCTTATACCATCTGTCTGGTGGCAGGGGACGTGGATGAAAGAGGGAACATTGATACTCTTGAGGAACTGGTATTTGACGTCTCGGACGACTTGTCGACACTGCGGCCGAAATCAGGCTACGGAGCCTATGCCTTCACCACAGACGGTGCGGGTAAGGCATTTCTCGACTACTACAAGACATCGAAAATAGAGAAGGCTCCGGAAACTCCGAGCCTCAAGGCCAACACCGACAATCTCGCCTTCAAGGGGCAGTTTGTCGCAGCCGGGATGCCGGTGAAGGAGCAGATCCGGCTCATGAACACCGGAGCCAGCGCAGGGACCTACACAGTGACCACCTCGTCGCCGTGGCTTACCGTAACGCCGGCGGAAGGAAGCGTGGAAGGCTGCTCGACCCTCCCGCTTACGGTGACATTCGCGCCTGAAGAGCCGGGCATGTTCAACGGCAAGATCACTATACAGGGAGGGGGCCAGACTATTGACGTGTACGTCAACACAGAGGTCAGGGAAGTGCCCGACTACACCAGGATAGTGCAGGCCGGCAGCGACCCCATCGAGTTCGATATGTCGCCGGTCTACCCTTTCGTGATCAGCGAGGTCAACGGCAACACCGTTGCCGAGTCGATCAACAACGGAGAGGGCGACAATACAGAGTCCTGGTTTAAATGTATAGTGGATGTGCCCGAAGGGCAGTCCGGCGTGTTTTCCTGGCAGGCCATGCAGGAATGCCAGCAGCCTAACACCCTGCTCATCATGCTCGATGGAGAATGGGTGAAATATGAAATGTATCGCCCCAACACCGAGCCATACGACATGTCGGGCGCCCTCGCCCTGACACAGGGAAAGCATGAGATTGTCTTCGACAATGTCATATCCATGGACTGGAGCATATACGACACTTTTCAAAGAAGTTACGTCTGGGACCTGAACTTCAAGCTCATGGAAGCCAAGGATGACAACGCCGCACTGGTGAAGGATGCCGCCGACTTCGGCGAGACATATTTCGACAAGCTCTCGGTGAGGATGAACAGCGAGGTGACAGTGCTCAACGTGGGCAAGAATCCGCTGAAGGTGCTCTCAATCACCTCCGACGGCAATTTCGGAGGCGAAGCGCCTGAGATCTCAGTGCCGGCAGGCGGCGAGATCAAAGTGCCCCTGACCTGGGACGCATCAGCCGTCGGCGAAGACAACGGCACAGTGACAATACATACAACCGGTGGCGACCTGGAAGTGGCATGCTCGGGCAAAGCCATAGCTCTCCCCTACGATTACTCATGCATAGTGGCAGGCGGCGAGTTCTCGTTCAACACAGGCAGAGACTGGCCGTTCAAACCCAACGACAAGGGCACATACGCCTACAACACGACATCCAAGGCCGACATCAACGGCATCACATACTCCTGGCTCGAGGCATCGTTTGAAGTGCCCGAAGGGAAAGTAGGACATCTCAGCTGGGATGCCATCAATGATTCGGAGGATATCTTCGTGTTCATGGAGACTCCGTCGCTGATATCCGGCACTCTCTTCACAATCGACGGCATGAACGAACAGATGGTAGGCGGACAGGATACACACTGCGGCTCAGCCGAGCTCTATTCCGATATCGACCTTACATTCCGGCCCGGACGTCACACCGTGAAATTCAACTACAAGAAGACAGGCAACGAAGACAAATTCGTCTTCGGGGAAGACCGGCTGAAACTCTTCGAGATTGCGCTGCGCCTCACCGACAGCGAGAACGGCGAGGGTGAACTCTCCGTCTCGAGCATCGAATATCCCAATGAGGTATATGCGGGAACCACAGCCCACATGTATGCCACACTCCACAACTTCACATCGAAGACGCCAGAACTGCTGTCATCAGAATGTGACGGACCGTTCAAGGCGGTAAAACTCGGTGATGAGGACGGCAATCTCCAGCTTGCAATTGAATTCACGCCGGAGAAAGAGGGAAACTACAGCTCAGACCTCATCATCAAGACCAACATCGGAGACTATAAACTGCCATGCAAGGGCAATGCAAAGGATTGCGAATACGGCAACGTAATCTACTACGAGGGCTTCGAGTATGACTTCGGAGATGACTGGATCATGGTTGACGGCGGTGGCCAGGACTTCTTCTGGCGCCCATCCATGACATTGCCCGAAGTGTTTGTCAAACAGGACATGATTCCTTACGACGGGAACGGTCTGATGTACATATCCAGTTATGATCCCGAGACATTGACTTATCCCGATGTAATCGATACATACGCCATCACCCCTGCCATTACTATTCCTGAAAACGGAAAGGCCACTCTACGGTTCATGCTGAAAGGTTTCACCTACTCTCCCGAGACACTTGAGGTATCGGCAGGCGAAGGTAATGACCCGAAAGCCTATACATCTGTGGGAACAGTCACAGTCGACTCCTCCACTGGCACCGACTGGCAGGCCTATACCCTCGACCTGAGCGCCTGGGCAGGTAAAGAGATACACATCGCGTTCCACGCAGGAGAAGACATCGGCAGATATTTCGCCATGGATGACGTGATGGTGGCATCTACAGCCGGCGACTCCGTGGAGACGCTCGAGACCGACGACAACAGCACTGTGGAGTATTACACACCCGACGGCCTGCGCCACGAACGCCCCGTAAAGGGCCTCAACATCATCGTGACGCGCCGCGCCGACGGCACGGCATCCACCCGCAAGGAGTGGATGAAATAACCCGAGACCCATGCTTATACTATTTAAATTGTGAGAGGAGACCCTGCAAGGCATTCATCTGCTGTCTTGCAGGGTCTTGTCTCCGAAATATGACATATTTAACCTTAAAATATCAGACTCAGATGACACACGACATCAAATCAATGATCAGGATTGCCCTCGCCATATTTCTTGCCGGGACATTCAAAACCGCCAACGGCCAGACTTTTTTTCATGAAGACTGGGCAGGAGCCACAGGGAGCCTTCCCTCCGGATGGACCACGACGGCTACCGACAAGACGCCCGACGGAGAGGCCGCGGAATGGTTCTCGAAGAACGAGGGCTGGAAAGTACTGGAAAATGAAAGCTACGGGAGTGCCTTCGCTGCCAGCTATTCCTCGACAATAGAGGGAGGCAAGGTCGACACCTGGCTTATCAGCCCTGAGTTCGACGTGCCCGCTGCCGGCGGTTTCGTGGAGTTTCCCGTCTGGACCATCGGCCCCGACGACACTCCCGCCTGCAAGATGAGCGTGAGGATGACCACGGAGGGCGCGACGCCGGAATCGTTCACGGATTCACCGCTGCTCACCACCAGGGTGAAACATGGAGACGGCGTGACCCGCCAGATGATAAGCCTCGCCGGATATGCCGGCATGAAAGTGAGGATGGCCATCGTAAATGAAGGGACGCAGGCCGGGGTGCTCTGCATAGGCGATATCGAAGGAGAGATATGCAGGATAAAAGTGAGCAACCGCTCTCCCCTTCTGATCGCGCCGGGAAGAAACGCCACTGTGAGGCTGGGCATCGACATCCAGGCCATATGTCCCGGCTTCGACGTGACGCTCACCACATCCGACGGCTTTTCCCAGACAAAAAACTACAATAAGGAAATCAACGGGAGCCTGCAGGGCTATGAGATCTCATTCCCCTGCGGACGCCCTTCGGGGGACATGCTCTCCTACACGGCGACAGTTACGCCACGCATCGACGGAGTGACTCCGACTGAGATCAGCGGCTCGCTGGCCGTGGGAGAAGGATACCCGCAGATATGCCTTATGGAGGAAGCAACCGGCGAGAACTGCGGCTACTGTCCCGCCGGCACAGCCGCCATCGAGAGATTCACCGACATGTATCCGGGCCGGTTTATAGGCGTGGGAGTACACTGCACGCGTCAGTTCTCAACCGGCGTTATGGAGAATCCGGAATACGCAGAACCCTATCTCTCGGCTTTCATGATAGGGAGCCTTCCGAACGCGGTGCTCAACCGCAGCATGATTGGAAGCCCCACCGACTATGCCGGCATCGACGAGGCGGTGAAAAGCCTTCTCGACGGCAAGAGCGTGGGCAATGTAGTGATCGACCGCGTGGACTGCGACATGGCTACGGGCGAGACAACAGTGAGGTTTACCGCAGGCCTCTGCTCCCCGCTGACAGGAGTGGGGCTTAACGCCTGTGTGATACTCAGTGCCGACGGTCTGACAGGCACATCGAGGAAATGGTTTCAGTCCGATTATTTCAGCGGCACTACGGAGGAGGAATTCCTGAAGAGCGCTGACGCATCCTGGTGGCAATACATGAAATTCTGGTGTGAGTATCCCGACACTAAGGTGTCGCCTACCGACCGTGCGTTCGACCATGTCGGTATGGGCGTCTATCCCGACTTCTACGGCGACGGCTGCAAGCTGCCGGACGACTGGAGCGACGGCAAGTCTAAATCGGAGGCTATCACTTTCGCTATGCCGATGCAGACGGAATATGACGGTTTCGGAGTGCAGGACGTAAACGAGACAGCCGTCACGATAGTTCTTCTTAACGCAGGCGACGGCTCAGTGGTCGCAGCGCAGCAGGTGAAGGCAGCCGACTACAACCGCGACCTGACGGCTGTCAGCGACGTCATGGCCGACAGTGACATCCGCGCCTGGATAGAAGGCGGAGAGCTGTTCGTTGAGTCTGAGGATTGTGCCGCTGTCGAGGTATTTACGACTGACGGACGAATGATCTATTCCGGATATGCTTCTGTCGGCATATCACGCCATGAAATCGGCGATATGAATGGCATGCTCATCGTCAGGATTGGCGAGAGGTCGATGAAGCTGCTACGCTGAGACGTAATCCCGTAAACTTAAATAAAAAGCGGCTGGCCGGCAAGGTCAGTCGCTTTACTATATATTAAGATAGTTTTCGCCGGGCGGGCGCTTTGAAAAGCGTCCCTACATTAATTGATTATTAATCCTTTCCGTCAGCGGGCGAGGGAGAGGTTGAATGCGATGCCGTAGTTGGAGTTGGAGGTCGGATAGGAGGCGTTGGAGACGAGCGGCGTGTTGACCTGATGGTCGAAGAAGGCCGACACCGTGAGACGGCGGCTCATCTGATAGCTGGCCATAAAATTGATCGAGAAAGTCTTCGTGCCCTGAGTTGCCTGCGTGTAAGCCGTCTCGATCTTACGGATGAGGCTCTGGTTGTTGCTTAGCGCCACGTCGAGATTGATCGATAGGTCGTTGTTGGTGTTGCCCTGCTGACTGCCGATCTTGATGATCTTGTTGAAATTGGCGATCTTGTAGCCGGCGCCGATGGAGAACTGCTTGCTGGTGGTCTCCACGATCTGACCGGCCGAGGAGTTGAGGTTAAGCGTTCTGGCATCGCGGTATTCGGCGTTGAACGTCAGGTCGTTGTGGAGAGTGAACGTGACGCCGATGAGCGGCGCGAACTTCTCAGTAATGGCCACGGAGGAGATGTTGAAGGGAGACGAGGGCACCGGCATCTGGGTCAGCTCGTCCTGGATGAAGCCGAGGTCGCCGGCGACGCTCACCCAGTTCATGTAGCTCGAATAGGAGCCTATGGAGTAGGTGCACTGATAAGCGTGGTTGAGGGTGAACGCCTTGAACCATTTGCTCATGTTGCCCATCTGGAGAAAACCGTCGTAGGTCACTTTCCAGTTGGGACGCATCGACTCGAGACCCGGGAAATGCTGGAGTGTCACTTTATGCGGGTCATAACCGCTGTAGGCGGCTATGAAGGCCGGAATCAGGACATCGCTGCTCGTAGAGGAGACCACACCGTTCTGCGGATTGAAGGGAGTGCCGCCAAGGGCGTTCCCCTCCATGAAGCCGGTGGTGGGATACGACATACCGTCATACTGACCCTGCACCCTCTCGGCGATGACGGGTATGTAAGAGAGGAACTTGCTGAAAGCCTCCGAGCTGTAGCCGTCTTCCGCCTTGCTGCCCTTGAGGGCCGAGGCGAGCGCTATGTGGGTGCGGGTATATGATCCGGAATGCGACGTCGGCATGCCTGCAAACATGAACTGCATCTGGCGTGTCTTGTTGTCGGTGAGGTTGGAGGTGAGCGTCACCTTCAGTCCCCGGATCGGCTCGAGTGTGAGCTCGAAGTTGAACTCCTGGCCCTGGTTCCAGATGGCCGGCGAGGTCTGCTCGGAGTTGGTGATGAGCCAGCCCCGGTCGAGGGCCTTGCTGACGTAGCCCTCGTCGAAGAAGCCGAACGCGAAGTCGAGACCGGGCGACATCGGACCATACTTGGTGGACTGTCCGAAGACATCGCCGATATTGGGCGCGAACTGCGGGAGGTTGAGCGAATGGCTGTTGCGCCAGCGGATGGAGAGGGTGCGCGGCATCATGAGAAAGCGGAGCGAATACGCGGCCAGCTCGCTGGCGAAATTGCGGCTCTCCTTCTTCGACTGCTCGCGGATGAGGATCTTCACGAGCACACTGTCTCGGTTGAGGATCTCGATGTTGTTGTCGTCCTTGATCTTCGTCTTGAGCACATAGGGAGTGCCGTCGTCGAGAGTGGCGGATATCTTCAGCTTGCGAGTTCGCATATTGTGTCGGATGGTGGTGGTTGTGTCCATGCTCAGATACATCGCGCGCTCATATTTCTTCGGCTCGTTCCTCTTGGGAGTCTTCGGGGTGTTGTCCTTATTGCGCCCCTGGTTTCGCGGGTTTCCCCTCTGGGAGGAGGAAAAGCGCTTGTTGATCTCCTGGAGATATTTCGACTTGTTGAACAGTGTCTCGAAATTGAGGCGACCGTCGGCGTTCCAGGTCGACTGGTTCTGGATGCTGTTGCCGAGATAGAGGCCGTCGACGGTGGCGCCCTTGTCCCACTTGTAGGTGGAATTGTAGGTCACGTTGGCGGTCAGGTAGTCGAGGAACGCTATCTTGTTGAAGGGAGCGCGATAGGAGCCGGTAAACGTCTGATTGTAGTTCCAGGGGGTGCCGAGCCCCTTGATGCTCGACCATACGGTATCCTTCCAGTCGCGGTATTTGTCGGGGAACAGGCGCTTGTTGACGGCGCCGACCGTCTCCTCGATTCTTGCGGTAGTGTTGCTTGAGAAGGAGAAGTTGAGCGACTGGGTGAGGTTCCAGGTAAGGCTGAGCTGGCGGTCCCAGAGGAAATTCTTGCTGACCTGCACGGGGAGCTGGAAATTCATGTCGACCTCGCTGCGTGTCTGCTGCTCATAGTAGTAGCGGGTCATGCTGGTGTAGAAGGTGAGGTTGTTGAAGAGCCAGTTGAGCTCCCAGTCGCGGAGCCACTTCGCGGTCTTTCCCTTACCCTTTATGAAGGAGAACGGCTTCCAACCCTTGACATAAGGGCTGTAGGAATACTGGAAGCTGCCACGGTAGTCGTTGGTGACCTCGTATTCGGTAGTAGGGTCGACGTCCTTCTGCTTGTTGAAAGAGAAGGAGACGGTGAAGTTGGCCGGATCCCATGGCATCGGATTCTTGCTCTTGACATTGAAACGCAGGCCTGATACCGAGAAGCTCTCCACTCGCTTGGTGGTGAGCGCGAAGCTCTTGATGGAGTCTTTCTCGTGTTTGGTCACTGCGGCGTCGAGGGCATCCTTGAGGAGGATGTCCTGGTCGAGCGGGTTATATTTGGGTGTCACCTTGTCTTTCGAGAGCGAGTAGTAGACGGGGGCCTGCAGCTGTGCCTTCTCGGGGAGGAGCTTGCCCACATCGCCCTGCACCGCGAGGTTGTATTGCTCGTAGTCGTCGAGACGGCGCTGCGAGAGTCCCTGGTCGACGCCGCCGAAGCCGGCGGTCTCCTTGTTGTATGTGAAGTTGACCATGGCCAGGTCACTGACCGAGAGGTTCATGTTGGTCTTGAGCGCCCATCCGCCGTCCTCATTGAATTCGGTCACCTTAAGCTCGTTGACCCAGATGGTGCCGTCTTTCACGGAGTTCGACTTATTTCGGATACCGATAAGCATCACCCTGACGTCGCTGAGACTTGGGTTGCCGAGCACGGAGACCGTGTTGCGGTCGTTGTCGGGGTCGAGATGGGAATATAGCACACCGTAGCCCACGCCGTCGGCACCCTCGCTCTTTGCGCGGTTGCGCTCTGTCTTCAGGTCGGTGAATACCTCGAAGGGCACGTTGAGGAAGTTGTTGATTGGCCATACCTTGGCACGGTCGGCGCTGTTGAAGTTATTGTAGTCGCTCGACGGCGGAGTGAGGTCGAGGGGTATCTCGTACTCGTAATAATTGTTTTTCACATCGGAGCCGAGACGCACGAAGAGCGCGAGGTCTCCGTTGCGTGTGTTGGTGATGTTGTCGATGAGGGCCTCGGCATGTACCCACATCTGGAGACGTCGGTATATGCGCAGGTCGAGCTGCGTGTTCTTATAGATGCCTCTTGCGTCTCCGGGCTGGAGACCGGTGACCTTGAGGGAGAGCGACTGCTCGTTGAGCTGGGTGGCCTGACTCTGGCCGGGGTCCTGGATACGGTCGACGCCAGGAGGGAGCACGTAGTTGACGGGCTCGCGCTGATCGTTCTCCTCGATATTGACCACCGACATGTCGAGCTCGCCCTCCGCGGGTGAGTCGTTGCGGCTGTTTAGATTGAACTTATAGTCGCGCCACTCCCCTCTCATGAGCTCGAGCGATGCGAAACGAAGGTGGGTTGTCTCCTTGAATCCGGTCATGAACATACGCGCGAAGCGGATGGTGGAGAAGTCGCGGATGTTGCCGACGACGCGGTCGGGCTGGGTCAGGGGAATCTTGAACTGGTACCATCTCACCTCTATCGACTTGCCGTCGCGCGTGCGCTGGTTTGAGATCTGCACGTCGGTGATGTGGTTCTTGCCGACCACCAGGTCTTCGGGACGGATGGAGACCTTATACTCGAAATACCTCTCGTATTCATTGAGGGTGTTGTCCTGATTGACGTCCTCCACATCGGGGACGCTGCGCGCCGACTGGTAATAGGGGTTGGAGCTCTGGTCGGGAGAGAGGGAGTTGCCCTCCACGCCGTTGTATCTCTTGTAGCGGTCGAGGATCGAGGCGCGGATGTCGTCGTAGTAGTTGCTGCGGAAGAAATGGTAGTCGTCGCCGGCAGGGTCGTTCATCGGCGAGAACGGGTCGGCCTGCATTGTCTCGATGGTTGAGGCCGGGAGCTTCGCGCGCAGCCGGTCGAGATAGTCCTTATATGAGTCGAACTCGAACTCCGACTCGTCGGGAAGTCCGTCGAGGCCGACGTCCTGAAGCAGGCGTGCGTCGGGAGTGTTCTCGAAAGCGTAGGTCAGCGAGTTCTGCGTGGAGACGCGTCCCCACACCGTAGTTGATATGAACTGGTTGTCGCCGTCGACAGGCAGACCGTTCTCATAGCTTTTCATGCCGTCCTTGAGGACGTCCTCGCTGATCTCGCCGAAATTGATGTAGAGATCGCCCCCCTCGCGGTTTGGATTCTTCTCGTCGAGGAAGGGGTCGAGGAGCCAGAACTGGAGGTATTCCACATTCGATGTCTCGAAATTGGTGTTGTCGAGCTTTCGCATAATGCCCCCCCAGCGCTTCTCGGGATAGAGGAGATTTCCCTGATCGTCGATATTGTCGGCGTCGAGGTTGTAGGGACCACGCTCCTTTGGATAGAAGGAGAGGTTGAGTGTCTGGATATAGTTGGCCTCGCCGTAATTGATGTCGCGGCCGGGATATATCTCGTTGACGGTCACTTCCCTGACATAGGGATTCGAGAGCTGCTCGAGGTCGTTCTTGAGGTAGCCGGGAAGGAGCGAGGAGTTCTTCTGGGTGAACATGCGGTCGATGTAGTACCAGTTGAGCAGGGCACGGTTCTTGCCGTAGTCGACGTTGTTGGAAAGCGATGCCTCCGGGAACATCGGGTCGCTGCCGGGATCGTAGGGAGTGGAGGCGAGAAACCACGAGTATGGGGAACGCAGGTCGAGGCCGATCTGCGTGTTCTCGAAGTCGTCGATATATGATGAGCCCTTGTTGGAGCCAGTCTTCTGCTTGTGGGGCACGAGCTGCGCGAACTCCGCGTTGATGCGGAACGCCGACGGAGCAGTGGCGTTGATGGTGGGCACCTTGTTGATGAGGTTGGTGAGCCACATGAACTCCTTGTTGTAGTTGAGATTCAGGCCCCACATTGTGTTGTTGATCACCTCGTCGCCGATGCTCACCTTCTCGGTGAGCGCCTTTTCGGAGAAATTCAGGATCGTACCTCCGAGGGTGAAATCCTTGTTGAAGCGGTATTGGGCGTCGAGGTCGAGCAGCGTCTTGCGCTGCATGCTGAACATCGACTGGTTTTCCAGCGTCACGCTGACGTTGGTGCCGGAGTCGATGATACTCTGGTTGGTGATGGTGACTATACCCATGCTGTAATCTACGGTATAGTCGCTGTTCTCGGTGAGCACGACACCGCCGGCGGTGACCACTACCGAGCCGCGGGGCACGTTCATGGCGTTGAGGCGTATGGTGGCGCCGTTCGACGCCTGGTATTCGCCGCTGAGCGAATACTTGTTCTTGTCGGCAAACTGCCGGGCCACCACCAGCGTCGAGTCGTAGAGCTCCTTATATACGTATTGCGCGGCGAGCTCCGGATTGCCGATCTTACGCTCGAGCCACGCTCCGAAAGGCTCGGCCACCGGGAAGATGATCTTGGCGTTGGAAGGCTGCACGGTGTATCCCTCCACATAATCGAAGAATCCGTCGGGATTCGACTCCTGGTTGGAGTCGAGGCGGTCGAGGTTCATCACCTGGAGCAGCGGCTGGTTGGCTATCTCGCCGACGGGGAGATATGTGATCTCGGTGCCAGTGGTGTCGCTCAGATACTTGATGTTGAGCTTGAAGTTCTTCTTCTGGAGCTGGTAGGCGCCGAGGGAGTAGACGTTTTTCATCATCAGCTTCCACATCGGGAGCTCCGGAGCCACGGTGGTGGAACGGAGCATCTTGAGGTAGAGGCTCTGCGAGGTGTTGGAGATGTCGCTGGAGAACTCGCCCACCTGATAGACGCGTCCGTTGTAGGTGTATTCGTATGCCACGGCGAGCACCTCGTCGGTGTTGAGGGCCTGCTTGAGGGATATGTATCCGAGAGTGGAATTGAGGGTATATTCCGATGATTTCAGAAGCCTTGCGCTCTCCACCTTCTCATAGTCGCGGCCGCCTGTGATGCCGTAGGCCTGAAGCGGGGCGAGCACCTGCGTGACCTGACTGATCTCACGGGCGCCGGGATAATCGTTCTTTATCACGCTGAGCAGGTTGTTACTCTGGTTGGATGGCACGGCGGTCGACATGTCGGGCACCCAGAAATCGTTGGCGAGACGGGTATTCTCACCGAGGTCCATGAATCCGACGAAATTCCGGGCCTCCTCGAAGCGGCTGTTCTTGTTGGTGATCCACACCTCGATGCGGGTGATGTTGATGCCGGAGGAGACGTGCGGCAGTCGGGATGCGAACTGGTCGTAGTTGTCGTAGAAATACTGGGCCAGGAAGAAATGGCGGTTGGCGTCGTAGTTGTCGGCCTTGATGCTGTATTTGGTGGTCTGCACGCCACCCTGGGTGTTGACGGTCTTCGACTCGCTGTTCTGCTGGCTCACGAGCCCGGTGAGGGTAAGCTTGCCGAACTGGAGCTTGGTCTTGATACCGAAGAGGCTCGTACCGCCGCGTATCAGACTGGAGCCGGTGGTCATGCTCACATTACCGGCCTCGATGTTCTTGATGATCTCGTCTTCCTTCCCCTCATAGTTGAGTTTGAGGTTCTTGGAGTCGAAATCGAACGTCGCGTCGGTGTTGTAGGTCATGTTGAACTTCATCTTGTCGCCGACGGAGGCTGCGATGGTGGCCTGTATCTTCTGGTCGAAGTCGAAGAAGGTCTTGCGGCGCGACTTGAGGGACAGCGCGGGGTTGTCGGTCTTGTTGCTCTTGATGCCCATCGACACCTGGATGGAGCCCTGCGTGGTGAGACGCACGCCGCCGGGGCCGAACACCTTCTCGAGGGGGCCGAGCGAGAAATTCATGTCGAGGATGTTGAACGGCTCCTTGTCTTTCTGAAGGAAGCTCTCGGCGTTGCGCTGCTGGAAATACCCGAAGAGCTCGCGGCGTGTCATCATCTCGTTATACTGCTCGGGAGTGAGTGTATAAGGAGTAAGGATGTCGTTGTCGCCGAGCTTGGTGTGGATGTAATAGAGCTTTGTGGCGGGGTCGTAGACTATCTCGGTCTTGATGTTGGACGGATCGGAGAGGTCGGCCGCATACTCGCGTCCCACATAATCGTCATACTCAGTGGGAAGCGTGGGCGCTACCGGAGCCGGCAGCGCGAGGCTGTCGGGAAGGCCGGCAGCCGGATTGATGTCGGGTGTGAATGGAGGTGGCGGGGGCTTGAGCCGAGAGTTCTGCTGTTGCTGCGCCGTGACGGCGAGCGCCAGACAGCAGGCCACGAAAAGAGCCACCGCCGTGGTGACCGGCAGCCGCTTGAGTCCGAGATATGTGGCGAGATCGCGCAGGCAGTTCATTCAGAGCAACTTCAGGGCCTCTTTAATGGCCTTTTCCGTGCTCATGGCCGGGTCGGAGGCGAAAAGCTTCTTCAGCGCCTTCTGGCTCTGCTGCTGGGTGAAGCCGAGCATCACCAGGGCAGCCAGGGCGTCGTCGTAGGCCTCGCCGGCCACAGGAGCACTTGAAATAAACGCTCCTGCATCATCTTTTATTTTATCCTTCAGGTCTACAATTATTCTTTGCGCGGTCTTGGCGCCGACCCCCTTCACGGCCTTGAGGGCGGAGTCGTTGCCGGAGGCGATGGCCCCGCGGAGCTGGTCGGCGGTGAGGGCGGAGAGGATGAGCCGGGCGGTGTTGGGGCCTACGCCACTCACTCCTATAAGCAGGCGGAAGAGCTCGCGCTCCGTCTCCGTGAGGAATCCGTAGAGCAGATGGGCGTCCTCGCGTATGCTCTCGTGGATAAAGAGCTTTGCGGAGCCGGCCGCTCCGGAATTGAGGGTGCTGTAGTCGATGAGGGTGATGTTGATCTCATACCCTATCCCTCCGCAGTCTATCACGCAATAGGTGGGTGTGAGCTCGGCGATTTTGCCCGAGATATAGTAGATCATAACGGTTGTCGGTGTGAATTACGCTGCAAAAGTAATCAAAATCCCGATATGGTCAAAGCTGAAGGGGGCCATCACGGCCGGATGCAGGGAATTTTGCGGATAGGGAGTAAATAGCTAACTTTGCACCATGCAAGAGCAATATAACTCGCCGCTTCTGGAGAATGCGGTGACCGAACTATCGAAACTGCCGGGCATCGGACGCAAGACGGCGCTTCGCCTGGCCCTCCACCTTCTGCGTCGCGACGCCACGGAGGCTGCGGCGCTCGGCAACGCCATCATCGAGATGAGACGCGACATCCGCTATTGCCGCGTCTGCCACAACATCAGCGACGTCGAGACATGTGCCATCTGCTCCGACACACGCCGCGACAGCGCCACGATCTGCGTGGTGGAGAACGTGAAGGACGTGATCACGATAGAGTCCACCCACAGCCACCGCGGGCGCTATCACGTGCTGGGCGGCCTCATCTCCCCCATCGAGGGCATAGGCCCGGGCGACCTGGCCATCGACTCGCTCGTGGAGAGGGTGGCTGCCGGCGACATCAACGAGGTGATCCTCGCCCTGAGCCCCACAATCGAGGGCGACACCACCAACTATTACATCTACAGGCGCCTGAAGGCCTATCCGGTGAAAATCACGATGCTTGCCCGCGGTCTGAGCATGGGCAACGAGCTGGAATATGCCGACGAGCTGACCCTCGGCCGCTCGATACAGGACAGGGTGCTTTTCTCAGACACAATAAGCGATGGAATGTAATCACCAGGCAAACGACATAAGGGCACTCGCCCTGCGGGCCGTGGAGCCGGGCGACGCGGCCCTGCTCTATGAGGTGGAGAACGACGCCGAGGCATGGGACGACGGCGACACGGTAGCCCCCTACTCCATGCATACCCTCGAGGAATACGCGCGCAGCTACAGGGCAGACCCTTTCGCCGACGGACAGCTAAGGCTGATCGCCATAGACACGGAGAGCGGCGAGCCGGCGGGTATCGCCGACCTCTACGGCATATCACGCCGAAACATGAACGCTTACGCGGCGGTGTATATCCTCCCCCGTATGCGCGGGAGAGGCATCGGCCGAAGAGTGGTGGAGCTGCTTACAGGCTACGCGTCGCGGCGCCTCGGACTGACGAGCGTGGCGGCACGCATCAGGGTGTCGAACATCGTGAGCCGACGGCTGTTTGCCGGCTGCGGCTACCGAGAGACGGGAATGATGCGCGCATGGCAGCGCACATCGGCGGGTATGGAGGATGTGGTGGTGGTGCAGAAGATGCTCCGCGGCGACAGCGGTCAGTTGAGCGCCGGATCGGAGGGCACGGAGAGCCAGCTGCGGTAGTTCTCACCCAGACGGGCCACCTCGCGGCGCCAGTATCCCTCGCCATAGCCGGTGAGGAGAGTGGAATAGTCGGGAGCGGAGTCCACGGCCCAGCTGTGGCGGATGATCTCCGACTGGAGCTGGTCTTTCGACCATCCGCTGTAGCCGAGGAAGAACCTCATCTTCCCCTCCACGTCGCCGTCATATTCCACATAGTCCATGATCGAGTGAAGGTCGCCGCCCACGTAAAGGCCGTCGGTCACTTTCGAGGCCCCCTTTATGACGTCGCCGAGAGTGTGGAGCACGAAGAGGCGCTGGAGATCGACGGGCCCTCCGCAGAACACGGGAAGATGCACGTCGGGGCTCCAGGAGGGGGCGAGCTCCCGGAGGGTGGTGTTGAGGGGCTTGTTGAGCACCAGGCCGAGATGTCCGAGCTGCCTGTCGACATCAAGCATTACCACCACCGCGCGCTCGAACACATCGCCCGAGAGCATCGGCTCGGCCACGAGCAGCTGGCCGCGCAGCGGATTGGGCTCAACCGAAGAGTTGCCGTAAAGGAAAGCGTCGATATCCATGATAGTATAAGCA
>CECF01005375.1_pt1 | contig 15512 bp, 15 predicted proteins | sample 554751 | NCBI WGS metagenome assembly CECF01 (sample SAMEA3182099, study PRJEB8094) | gut metagenome | biome: human; feature: gut; material: Stool; isolation source: human stools | place: Canada | collected 2012-06-12 | reverse complement strand
GTTGTTCTGAACAAAGTGAAGAATCTGAATGCAATCGTTTTTATGCCCACAGATTCCTCGTCTTTGTCCGGAATGACAGAAAAAAACAAATCCTTTAAAACAAATATCCCTATGAACAATTCAAAGAAAATCACCTGGAAGCAAATTCTGCACGCCATTATCCAAGCTGCCATAGCAGCGCTCACCGCCTTGGGCGTAACCAGTTGCACCACTCTCTTTTAAAAAGCCCCTGACCCATCGCATGACACTTTTTAATTCTTAATTCCCTATTTCAATTCAACCATGATTCAAGAAACTTTCCCTATGATAATCGGTGAGGAAGAGATCCCGAACGAACGTGCTCTCCTCACTCAAGAGGACGGCCCGATGATGGCATCCTCCGCTTCCGTGAAATATATCGTCATTCATTGCAGCGCCACACGCTCCACCCGGGATTACACCGCCGAGCAACTGCTCCGTGACCACAAAACGCGAGGTTTCCGCACGGTGGGGTATCATTTTTATATCCGTCGTGACGGAAGTGTGACCCAGCACCGCAAGCTTCTGGAAGTGGGTGCGCACTGCCGCCCCTGGAACCGTTGCAGCATAGGCATCTGCTATGAGGGCGGGCTGGATGCGGACGGACGTCCGGCAGATACCCGGACACCGGAACAGACGGAACAATTTATTTTGTTGCTGATGCGGATGGTGAAAATCTTTCCCGGTGTCCGGATAAGGGGACACAGGGATATGCCGGGAAGTATCCCGAAGGCTTGTCCGTGTTTCGATGCGGAGGGGGTATTCGGGTACTTGGAGAAATAATAAAGAAAGTGGCAATCACCATGCAGTTTCTTCTTTGGGGGAAACTGCATGGAGAATGCCCTTACGTATGATTTGTTTTTCTTTGTAAAAAGGTTTTACAATAATGAATTTACTCAATCTACAGACTACCATACTAATCGTATACGATAGCCCTATAGAGAACCGACATTGACATCATTCTAATTTACCCTACCCACCATTCATCTTTCTACAAAACAGAAGCAAATCACCTAGCAGTACAATCAATCGTGCACACCGTTACAGCTTATCAATTTCTTCCGCTGAAAGTCCGGCAACCCGGACAATATCCGCTATGGAAAAACCGTTCTCTTTCAGTTTACGGGCAATTTCCAAACGCTCCTTCAAACGTCCTTCCGCCTCTCCTTCCGCTTTTCCTTCCGCTTTTCCTATTGCTTTTCCTATCGCTTTTCCTTCCGCGACAGCCTGTTCACGGATATCATTTTCCACAATACGGCTCACGTTATAACGGTCCACCGCCTTATCATAAGCGATACGGTCACCCTCAGACAGGTGAGCCTTGGCGGCAAGGCGGTCAAGATGGCTGAAAACCTGTTCTTTCAGCGCATCGGGCATTCTGTTCCAGTTGTTCATATTCTTCAGTGCATACATTAGTTTATCGGATAAAGTAGAACATTCGTCCAGTTCCTTCGTAAAATAAGGAAACTGGAGATAAATCTGACGGAAATTCCGGTTCACCACACGACCGCTGTCCCGGTCGGAAACCACCGTGTCGGTACGGAACTTGCTTTCCAGACCATCCTCCTTGAAATTCATCAGGAAAATGCCGTACACGGCAGGAAGCCTGTAACGGAGACCGTAAGAAGCCTCTTCTTCCCTGAGCAGACCGCAATCCCCCTCCAACGGAGTGTCGGGAACACATACCTCTTTAGAGGACGGATTCTCCATCTGGCGGCTCACCGCACGGCACACATAATAAAGCGTACGGTCCAGGAAATGGCTATGCCAACGATTCTGCATCTCCACAATGATGTACTCGCTCGTAGAGGTACGGCAGTAAAGGTCATAGATGATACCCTTGTCGTGAATATTCTCCGAACGGTCCTCCTTGTCCAGAAATGTCAGGTCTTCAATGTGATGCTCACCCGACAGCAGTTCGTTAAGTAGGATTATCAGCAGATCCTTGCTGGCGGGCTGTCCGAAGATTATCTTGAAGCCGAGATCCGTGAAAGGGTTTACAAAGCGGGATGACATAATAAAAATGATTTTATGGTTTCTGACCGCAAAGAAACGAATTCTATCTGGAAATTCCTATGAATGAGCGCTTTTTATTATTTTAAATGGATTTTGAATACTAAGCCACCGGAAAAGTATTTGCAACGGTTCAGTTCTACTATGGCGTTGATGTAGTCTTTCCAGAAGCTGTACTCAAAGCCGCAATTTATCGATTTGCTATCGTATTCTGCCATCAGATTCAAGTTATTTACCGCTTTGTTGATAAAGGAAGTCGGGGACAGAGAGAATCGGAAGTTGGCACCGATGGCGGGACCGTTAAAATGGTGCACATTCTTGTTATTCCAAACATAAGCACCATGAATGCCAAGTTCTCCCACTTTTTCAAAATTAAAATGCTTCGTTGCAGCCACATAATAACGACAAAAGAAGCCGTTGTATCGTTGGTCATCACTTGACGAACCACCCTCCCAACTCCCTGAAGTAGGATCATTCAGTCCTACCACAATCTGAGGTGTCCATGATTTCCACCATCCTTCCTTCCAAACTCTTAACCGACCATGAAAGGAACGGTCCTGATTTACAAATCTCCCATACGTACTCGGTACCCAATGGTATATGCCCAGCTTGGCTTTCACCAACACACAATCATAGCCTATTTCCAACCAAGGAAATATAGTTACATTAATATAATAATTAATAGTGTAATAATTTCCCCACCACTCCTGAGAAGGTATAATTTGAGGACTGAGCGCACTCCCTCCAAACATAAAAGTCTTATCGCGCTGCATCTCGGCTATAGGCATTTGGAGTAATCCGGTGGTTCCATACATATATTGGGCATATACAACTTTCACCGATGTTACAAAGATAGAAAATAAGATTATTATTTTCTTCATCTACATTCTTATTTATTTTTGGCTAATGATAATTCCAACTCTCTTTCGATTGTGGACATTACCTGAGCGTTCCACCTTGTACGTTCCTTATCAAACAGCCATCCCCACTTATTAAAATATTTAACGGCACTTTTCATATGAATTCTCAGCATCTCTTTATTCTTATAAGATTCAGCCTTATGAGCGTGCACTATGGTAACATAAGGCCAAAACAATGTTTTATAATATTTATGAATACGGCGAGTTATATCAATATCCTCCATATACATAAAAATATTTTCATCAAACAAACCAACCTTATGAAAACAATCTATACGGAAAAACATAAAACTACCCAATAAAAAAGGTATATCCATTGCTTTGCAACGATCATAATCTTTCAACAAAAAACGATGATCAAAAACTTTAGCTATCATTTTAGGCATGAATCGTCTAAATATTAAATTAACAGGAGTAGGCAGCAAGCGACATACATATTGTAAATCTCCATTAGGATAAATTGTATTAGGTATCAATTGTCCTACATCAGAATTTTCATCCATATATCTACATATTTTCTCTAAAACTGAAGGTTCAAAATACACATCCGAATTAAGCACCAAATGGTATTTTTTGTCTGAATCAAGAACTTGTCTCAATGCTTGGTTATGCCCAGCTCCATATCCCACATTATCACTGCCTATATATTCCACATTGGCATATTGCTGGCAAAAGTCTGCAATATACTGTTGATGAGAATTGTCAATAACATAAATTTGTGAAATAAAAGAAGAGGTTAATGATTGCAAGCATTTGGACAGTTCTTCTAGATTCGTCTTGTAGGTGACGATAGAAACTGTTATCATACTATCAAATACTATATTTTTTCTGTGACAAAATTTACAATTGAATGCTCATTATAATTTTCTAAAAAAGACTCCTTAAACTGTTTCCTGTCATCTAAACTAATATTCAGACTATTTATACAGCATATATAATCTTCAGGCACTTCTGCTTCTAACATAAACTTTTTAAATTTCTTATCTATGCCTTCAAAAGCTATAGAAGTACCCAATACTGGAGTACCACAAGCCAATGACTCCACAACCTTGACTTTCACTCCTGCTCCACTGAACAAAGGGGATACAACAAGTAACGAATCAGCAATCATTTGATAAGGATTCTCCACAAATCCCCTGTATTCTACATTCTTATATTCCTTCAGCCGTTTGACCATTTCTACAGGAAGCCCTGTACCTATAATAATAATTTTTATAGATTTATCCATATAAGCCCCCACCTCTTCAAAAAACCATTGTAGTCCAATTGTGTTATCGGAACGTGTCCACTTTCCGAAAAATATTATTTGCTTTTTCAGTTTATGTGGAACAGCATTTATAACATCTCTATCCAAAAAAAAATTAGTAACAAATGAATTCCTATGATAAACGGCTTCCACAATAGCCGCATCCTTACTACTGAAAGTAAATATAACACTATTGGGAAGGGAGAGAACTTTCTTTTCGGATGCAATAACCCACTTCCGGTTCAGAGTAGTGCCAGTACGGGAAAAACGCTGTGCCATCACGTCATGCGACATTAAAATTTTATTCATTTCCGGAAAGTATTTTCCATAAAGAAACATTTGGCTATGATCCAAATATAGCCAATCATAATGTTCTTCCGATACAATTTGTCTTAAAAACTCCAACAACTTTCTATCAAACCGGACAGAAAATAACGGATGGATAAATGGATAGCCCCCACAATTTTTTAATTTTATAATTGTAGAATTGGGGCATACTTTCAATATTCTTACATTGTCATTAGGAGCTACATAATAGGGATCTAAATAATATTTGTAGTAAACTAAATCTATCTGACAGCTAATAGATAATTGTTCCAATAAAAGACGTGTGAAATTCTCACCTCCAGCCCGATTACTAGGAAGGTAAGGAGTTAAAAAAAGGATTTTCATTTATTATTTTTTAAGTAAGAAAAGAGTTCAATCCATTTACAGCCTATCAATCCTATATTATATTTTTCTATTTTCATTTTCGCATTTTCACGCAAACGTGTAAGTTCTCTTTCGTTTTTCATCATCATCAACAACTTATCGGCATACTCATTAATATTAAAAGGAGCAATGATACATCCATCCTTATCATTCTCTATTATGTCTTTCAAATTAGGATAAGAATTAAAAGCAATAGGCACAACTCCATAATTCATAGCTTCAAGCAAGACTAAGCCAAAAGTTTCATAACAAGAAGTCATACAAAGGATTGAAGCTATTTGATAATAAGGGATCGGAGATTTAAAACCTTCAAGGTAAACATTAGGAATTTTTTCACGCTGAATCCTTTTCTCTAATAATTTTCGTTCCATTCCATCACCCAAAATTCTCAAAGACCACTCAGGAGAAAAACCTGCCACTTTCTTCCAAATGTCCAACAATAAATCTGGTCTTTTTTGATATTCCAAACGCCCTACAAAAAGAACTTCTTTCCTCTTACTATAAATAAGATCATTAGGGGGTATTGTTAATGGATTGGGAATAATTACCACTTTATCCAAAGATCCTCGTGAATAATAATTTAATTCTTTTTTGAAAGATTCTGAAAGTAGAAGTACAGCATCACTACCTTCTACTATTTGCTTAAAATAACAGTGATATTTGAAATAAAACAATCTTTTCAATATAGATTTTGCCCAACAGGTTTCCAATATATTTAAAAGCAATCTATTATGAGTATGTAAATTAGGATGAGTATACATGCCAAACAATGTATTGTGCATTACACTCAGCAAAAGCGCTTTACCTTTTAATTCTACCAAAGGTAAAGACGTGGGAAATATACCTGCCTGATTGATAATGATATCAATAGAATTATTTAATATAAATTCTTTAAAAAACGCCCAGTTTTCTTTTCTCTTTAATCCTCCATCTTGAGGTAAATAAATATGATTTAAAGAGTTTTTTTCTACAACACATTTATTAGATAAATAAAAAATAGTACAACCATTCTCTGTAAGCCACTTTCCAAGGACTATGGACACTCGCTCCACCCCTCCTTTTGAAGGATTAAAAGGCTCTGTAAAATAGAATAATATTTTATAATTATTTACTGGAACCATGGGAAATAATTCAATTTATAAGTTAAATCATTTTTCCTATATCCTATAATTTTAGCAGGAATACCACCTACTATAGCCAAAGGTGGAATATTCCTTGTTACCACTGCTCCCGAAGCAACAACCGCCCCTCTACCTATCTTTACACCTGGCAATACAGTTACTCTAGAAGCAATCCATACATGATCTTCTATTATTACATCACCTGGAATTTCACTATGCTGATTATCATTCACGTCATGCTCTAGAGTCCAAATATTTGTCTCTTGAGCAATATCAACATTATCACCTATCATCAATCGCCCACCTCTGCCATCAAGCATTACCTCTCTATTCAAAATTACATTGCTACCAATAGAAATATTAAATGGATTAATAAATCTGACATGCCGCATAAAAAAACACCCACTCCCTATCTTTCTCAAAAATAGTTTAATAAACGAACGTCTAATAGTCCAAATAGGAATTGCAAAAAAGAAAGCAGACGTCATAAGCCACAAACCTTTAACAAACGATCTCATCTTATATTTTTTCTATGTTTATCATTTCCCGACTCATCGATATATATATTAAAGCAGTCACACCTATAATACTAAAAGCTGCTATACAAAAACTAGAAAAAGAAGTAGCTAATATAAAAAAGAAAGAAGGTACATAAAGATATAAGCTCTCTCTATTCCAAAATCTTAATGTACGTTTGAATATTCCATATAGCATACAGAAATAAATAAATGTTCCCAAATATCCTATTGTGGCTAAATTCAAATGATATTGATCTTCTACAACAATGCGTTCCTTGCTTAAATCCTGCATACTCACAAGAGAATATCCCACCCCAAAAATACGGCTAAAAGCGGTATTCAAATACATTTGTTCAACATGAGCAAATTTTTCTTTTCTATCTTCCATTGTGTTAACATCCTTCAATGTTGATTCTTCCTCCTTGCCAATTAAGATATATAAACGATTCTCCATTTGCAACATCATTGTTTCAGCCAATTTAGGTTCTTTAGTACTCAAAAAAGTATAGATTGAAGTTATAACACTCCCTGTAAGAAATATCAAAAATAAAAAACTTTTTATATTCTGCTTATAATTTCTAACTTCTATACAACGAAAAGACAAACCTATTCCTCCCAAATAACAACACATTGAAATTAAAATAATAGCTAGCAATACAAGACTTGTTCCAGAAGCTTGCATCAAGGTTCCCACCAATAAAATAAATCCCATTATAACTTTATGAATTATTGAAAACCGAACCAAAGGATAAAAAAGTAACAAAAGTATTGCAAAACATAAAAGTACTGTATCTATTGTAGGATATCCCACGGTTAGTCTCCCCCAATAAATATGATAATCGTTCCAAATGGGTAATGGTACAAAATAAAGAAAAATGCTTATTAATGTAAATCCAACCATCCCTTTCACGAAAGTATTTATAAGTAATGGTACTGTTAAGTTTGATACACGCTCTACTTGAGAAAATAAATAAATGAACAAAGGAAACCACAAATATTGTTTCCATATTTTTAATCCATCGCAATCAATCAATATAAACCCTGGAATAGACACTAAAAAAGCAACAAATAAAATAATACTGAAATATTTCATTCCATTAGTATATTTCAATTGTCGAAATGAAGGATGTGAAACTCTATATACTACACAAAAAAGAATGACTGCAACTAAATATTTTATATTGGTCAAACTAAATTTCATTTTACCTAATACCTCTTCAAAACAGATACAGTACACCAATATAAAATACAAGGCATTTATCACCTTAGTCCCAAGCATTTTCGAACGCATCTGAAAATAATTCTTTTATATAAAACAATCTTATAATATACAGAGTTTTCCACTTCACATATTCTAGCTTCTTCATAAAAAACTCTTTTCCAATGTATTTCAGAAAAACCTAATGTATCATAAACTGCTATAGGGATATTCAAAGATAAAAAACGCCCTCCTGATTTATATATCTGCATCATCATATTATAATCAGCGCAACACTTATAAGATAAATCAAATCTTAAATTTCTAATAATATCGCCACGCACAAAAAGAGCCTGATGACAAATACCCATCCCTCTTATTTTCTTTTTTGAAAGGTAAAAAGGACACTCCTTATAATATCGTTTTTTCGATATATAATCTTGATACACATCCCCATAAATTACTGAACAATCATTATATTGACAATTTTCAAAACATCGGGAAATAACAAATTCATCACACAAATAATCACCAGAATTTAGAAACAACACCCAGTTTCCATGAGAATAAGAAACTCCTTTATTCATCGCATCAAAAATTCCTTTATCTGGTTCGCTTGTCCAACGAGTGATATATGTATCATACTTTTTAATTATATTCAATGTGCCATCAGTACTTTTTCCATCAATAATAATATATTCAATATTTTTATATGATTGGTTCAAAACAGAACATATTGTCTTTTCCAATACATTCACAGCATTATAACAAACAGTTATAATAGTTATTTTCATAAATATGCTCTAAAATAAATCTTTTCTTACCAATAACATCCCCCCTCCACACTATTGGCATTTCTAGGTTTTTCATTTTCTTCAGGTCTGACCCATGCATCATTATAAATGGATGAAAATTCTCTATCCCATCTCCTACCTTTAATACCAAAAAGCAATTGCAACGCTCCACCTATATGCACAGCTTTTTTCCCTAACCGTTTGACATGAGCAGCTAAAGGAAAGCCATAAGCTCCGCATCCTAACAAACATATATCAAAATCATGTATTTCTATTTCTGCTTTCATAAAATCTAATGCATCAAACCAAGATGAAAAAGCAGAATGATTACTTCCTATGCTTTGTACTGCTTTCACAACCTGCAAGTCAAAATCCGGTAATGTATCCTGATTTTTCCAAATAAACTGTCTTTTTTCATATTGTTTTTTGATAGTGGAAGTAAAAGGATGAATTATTAGCACCTTTTTCCCTTCAAGTGCTTTCGTCCAAGGATGTTCTGCGATATATAATTGTTCAAACATCAAAGCTATTTTATATGAAAATTCAAGATATTCATCAAAATATTGTTCTGATTTTATCCAAGAAGCCAAAATATCAACCTCTTTCATATCTTCAAGCATCAAATTATAAAAACGAATAATATTTTCTTGTGTGACAGGATAAAAACCCGATAGATTTTGAATATTAGTCCACCAACCCTTATCAATCCACCAACCCACTCTTTTCCCTTGAATATAATCAAGTACTCCTCTGATTCCATCTTGATTTCCTAATTGTATTTCATACTGATTAGCAAGTACACTCATTTCAGTATTACCAAAGCGAGCAATCATACATGGCTTATCAGTTTGAAGCATATCATAAATCAAATTACTAACATTCTCTATATTTCTATCACACAATGGCTTATATGATCCAGGTTTACCTATATCTATCATTCGATAAGCACTTCTCTTGTCCAAGAAAAAGTATATTTTCCTCAAAAATCTTAAAATGAGAAACCTATTAATATCTTCCAAATTCATTGTTTATTCAATTTAAATCACTATATATGAGGTTATCTTTTTAACTTATTTCGCAATAAACCTAATATTCGAAAAGGGAATCTTAATGGTATTAAAGACCAAATTTTTATATATGGTATTTTGAGACAAGATTGGTTGCAAATGCCATTCCATAGTGAGAGATCATTATGTATCTCTTCATGTAACGCCTTAAAAGTGTAAAAGTCCAAAGAGGAAGTCTTATACAATAGATTCGCCTGATAATAAATCTGAAGAAAAGGAATGATGGCCTTCTGCTGCCAATATAATACTTCTTTATCACAGCTACATTCTTTTGAATAACGCCTATATATCTTAACTATAGCACTCAAATTTCTAATATAAGATTCAAATTCAATACTCTGGCCTGGCCTTCCTACCACATAATCATACAAAAGACGGTCATAAATAATAAAACTTTTCACATACTCAAACATATAGATACTTATCTCTACATCACAATAAGATATTCCCTCCGTCAAATGAATTTTCCGTATGATATCAGTCTTTAGCGCAATACAGTGAATAAAAAAAGAACAATCCCATACAGCCTTAATATCTGATATTCTATAACTTTTTCCAACCTCCATCTTGGTCAAAAACATTGGCTCTTTCCTTTTCCCATTATGAAGAAGACAATTATATACATACATATCAACTTCCTTCTTCGTTTTTAACTCTTTTATAAAATTTTCAAGTTCCCTTGTATTCAACCAATCATCTGCATCCAATATCAAAAAGTAATCACCCTGAGCTTCTTTTGCTGCTCTATTTATGCACGATCCCCAGTTTCCATTAGCTTTATCGATAACCCTAAAAACTTCAGGAAAACGAGTCTCATATGTATGAGCTATTTTCAACGAACAATCTTTGCTACCATCATTTATTACAAGTACTTCGATGTTCATTAAGAGAGAATAATCTTCAATCAATAAGGACTCTAGACAACGTTCCAAATATTCTTCCATATTGTAAGTAGGAACAGCAATAGTTATAATTTTATTCATAATCATAGTCTTTTGAATACTTTATTATCATCAAAAGTAGCCTCTAAAATGCTACATTTTTTCTTTATATATATTCCATCATTTGTTATCACTATTATCATCCATCACTTTCCAAATTTCTCTCTCAAAATCCTCCAAGGTATCATTCCAATGGAATCCCTCAAAAATAACAGAATAACAACATACACTATTCCCCCCATACTTATCATCATAACCAGGGTGGCAGTATTCCCCAATCCAAGCCACGAAATAAAATACAAACAAACACCCATAACCACACTTCCCAACACATAATTTAAATGCTGCCGTTTCAAGAACCGAATAGGAATATACCTCTTTCCGATGAAAAACATAGAAACCGTAACAGCCATTTCCGCCAACATATAGGCCACTGCTGTACCGTTATGTCCATAACGAGGTATCAATAAAACATTAAGAAACACATTTATTATCGCACCAATAGAAGTACAAAGAATGACTATATTTATCTTTCCCAAAGGATAAAGTACCTGAATTCCCATCACTCCCGACAACCCCACCATCAAAATATTAAACGCCACAATCTGAGAAGTCAATATGGCTGGAACAAATCCTTCCCCACTCAATAATAAAACAGCGCTAGGACTGGTAAATATCAACCCGACCATTAAAGGCATAGCCAATGCAAAAATAAAATCATACGACTTTTGAACCAGTGCCTTGAATTCATCCATTCTCTCTTCCGCTATCAAATTGGAAGTGCGAGGCATGATTACTGCTCCTAGGGCACTGGATATACTCATAGTTATAACCATTATTTTAGTCGCTGCCGTGAAATAGCCTACCGCCTCTGTGTCTTTCATAAAACCCAACAATACATTATTCAACTGAAGATAAATACTAATGATGACATTCAGTGCAAACACATACAATGCCGGCTTTAAGTGTCTCATGGGGCATAACGTATGAAAACTAACCATACCCCAACACAAGTACTTCCGCAACCGAATGAAGTTGAAAATGTTTCCACCAAGAACACCAAGAACACTATATGCACCATACCATAAAATATCCTCCTTGGTTTTTACTAGAAGGAAAAGCAGAATAACGGAAACAACCTTCACTATCAACCCTCTAACTGCAACATATTTAAAATCCTCTACTCCTTGGTAAAACCATTCACAACCTATCGCCGTAAAGAATATGGTTGTACTCAATAGAAGAAACAAAGGAATATTCGTCTGCACCTGAACTACCGTCATACAAATGACAGCAACGACCAAATACCCCAATATGGATAAAAAAGCATGGAGCAAAAGAATTTCTACCGTTGTCCGCGTCATTTCCATTGTATTGTCTCGTACTTTGGCTACCTCACGTATGGCATACATCGGAATACCTAGGCAAGTAAATAAGCTGATATAGGAAATAATGGACTGAAAAAAGTTCACCTGTCCTATACCATCCGCCAGCATTATACGAGAAGCGTAAGGAAAAGTTATAAGTGGAAATAAGAGTTGGGAAGCGGAATTGATCAGATTAAATAGATAATTTGCTTTTACTGATTTCGTCATTATAAATATAACTCGCTAATAGAATATTCTGTTTTATATTACAATAAGTATTCAATTTAAAACATTCCCTTAGCAAGAGAACTAAATAGTACCCTAAACTAACTTATATTAAAGATAATTTTCGAAATTAACACAGGCTTGTTGCCCCAGTGATTTTCTCAAGAACCATATCAACATAGTCTCTACCCACACCCGTTAAATATATTTTTTAGAAAAGTTCTAGTGAAAATTCAAAAAGAACTACCATGAAACCTCACCGTTCCAATCACACTATAATAAATAACAACTATTTTTATTCCCACATCACTAGCATAATGAAGCGAGCTGTTACGCAGGATAGTTAGTTGCCGAATGATTCGTTCAGCCCAATTATTATCTATTAGAAACTCCCCATCGTGTAAGAAAGAAAGATCCCATTCCAAAAATGATTCGTAAGCACTCAATTTAAGGTATCCCCCTTTGAAAGGACACTTTTCAGTGCCCTAAACCGAGTTTTGTTAATTAATTAGTCTTGAATTTAACATTGACTGGTAGCCACAGTGATTTTGTCAGGAACCATGTTAACATAATCCCTGCATCCGTTAAAGATATTTTTGAAAAAAGTTCCGATGAAGTTCCAGATAGAACTGCCATGAAGCTTTACCGTTCCTATCACACTATGATATGTTGCAGCCATTTCAGCACCGGCATCACTACCATAATGAAGTGAATTATTACGTTGGGTAGTCAGCTTTCGAATGGTTCGCTCTGCCAGATTGTTGTCTATAGGTAATTCACCATCATCATAATACTCTTCAATTCTGCATCACCCAAAAAGTCTGTAAGTACATCACGACCGCAAGAACCATTCTCATAGAAGAAAATGGCTGTTTTCCGAACCTTGTTGACCAGAACCCAAATATAGCACTTCTTATAGTGACCAACTACTTTTTTCCGGGTATCCTTGAACCATTTCTGAAAGATGTTATAAGGAACTTTGTTCTTAACACAAAACGATTGGAGAGATTCTCCATGAGGCAAGGCCTCGGTCTGGTATTGAAAGTAAAACCTTTCAAGATCTTCACTGCTATACATAAATCCTAATTTTTTTGTTCGCAGCGAAGATAGAGATTTCAATCAATAGCCATTTTTTGACGGCTTACAACAACTATCCTCCAATATTCTATTTACTTACTGCAAATAAGCCTTTAGCCTTTTCCATCAAATGAAACAATGATAATAAATTTATCTTATCTTTTTCTATTTCTTCATTAATATGTTTCTCTACTACATTATTACCAAAATGTATAAACCTTCAATCATCTTTTCCACAATGGTTCTTATTTTTTCAGCTCCATCAAGTGCATTAAAAGATATATTATTAATAACCAACAGTAAACTTTCTATATAATAATCATGATGAAATTGATTTGTCAGAAATAACAATTGCCTTTGCGCCCTATTCATTTAGAATATGCCTACCCAAAATAATCCAACACATAAAAGGATAGGTAAATAAAAAGGCATATATTCTATTAAAGAATGTGGCCAATCATCAGCAATCCATACCAAACACAAACAACTTCCCATACTAATAAAAGTAATACCACTCCCACCATACTTCTTTTGAAAATATGGAACAATTTTTCCAAGCGTTCTTTTTCTACATTTGTGGGATTAATATCACATGTCAAGATACTGAAAAATTCTTCTATTTTTTTCTTTAAATTACTTTGGGCATCGCTTTGCCTTTGAGCCATAAACTGTTCCTCTTCCAATTGCTTTTTATAGTGATTATACCAAATTCTATCTTGAATTTTATTATTTCTTTTAAAAGATAAATCATCGACACCTATTTCTTGAGCGTATTTATCTAACCTCTGAAGAGCATCATCCAGTTCCTTTTCTTTTTTATCTAATTGTTCTATCTGCTGTTTATAAAACATTTCCGAGTTGATATACATTTTAGGCTTTCGCTCATTATACAATGTATTTTGCAATCCTTTAAAAATCTTCCGTAATTTATTGATACAAGGTGCAGTTTCCTGTATCCCTTTCTCCATTTCTGCTATATTCCTTTCTATTTCATTTTGCCGATTGATTACTGTGCCCATTGTTTTATAGCAAGCCTTCTCTTCTGTAAAAAGAATACTCACTTCAAATAAAAGTGAAAATAATGAATCCAAATCATGATTAGAGGATGACAACTTCCCTATTCTTTGACAATAACTTTCCAAAAGACTACCCAACTCTGCATGTTTGAAGAGAGAATAAATAGTGAATCCCTTCATTATACTTAATGTTAATGTCTTATTTTGACATGCCCTATAGGAAAAGCCACATTTAAGTGCTTTTCCTATAACTTTAGCCCAAAGTTAAATTTTCCTTTAATATTTATTTGGGGGCATCCCAATAGTAATCAGCAATGAATTATTATAACCTATGCAACCGAGTACTGCCTGTATGAAAGGCCTCTTCAAATATTGCAGACCGAAACATCTTGTACAAATCGATATTATGATATACAGCTGTATACTAAAATATATTCATCATTTATTAATTTTCATATGCAACATTGGACAATTCAATAAATCCGTCACTCCACCTTCTCAAACGGAAAAGCCTGAAGATAACTAATAGCCACCGTCATATTACCAAAAGCAAACACCAGCTTGGTATTCCGATGCAGACGCATGATACACCCCTCCTTCCCTTGAAAAACACCACCCGTAATACGTATCTTCTGCTTTTTCTGAATATACTCCTCAAGAGGCTTATCCATCAGTTCAATGTTATAAGGCATGGATTCATACAGATAAATAAATTCTTCCATCTGTCTATGGGGAATAACAGCCACGCTATAGGAATTGCGGTCTTTTGCAAGATACTGCCGGGGGAACAGATGAGCAAGGATGAGATTCAACTCATCCAACGGGGCACATACAAACAGATAACCATCACCCGTGATTTCCTTTTCATCCGTCAAAGCGTTCAACTTCTGTACAGAGCCTGTCGCGAACGCCTCCTTTACGGCAAAGGCGGACTCCCGACGGGCCGCATATTCTTCCTTGCTATAAGGACACCGTTCAAAACGTCTTTTATGGTCAGCAGAGGTATATGAAAACACTTTGAAGCAGAAATATCTTTCTTCCTTCATGCCAGACCGGGTATTAATCATCACAGCTCTCCTGCCGGTAAAGATTTCGATATAGCGTTTCAGCTCTCTGTTGCGCAGGAACATATAATACCACTTGTGGTCAGGATATTCTTTTTCTTCCCCCGTCTGTGACGTGGTTATCAGATCTGACCCCTGGTCTGGGCAGGAAGCGATTGAACTGCATGGCAGTAACCTAGGCGCTTTACCCGTTATGTTTTGATTCTGCGGAAAGGA
>CECF01060058.1_pt1 | contig 15654 bp, 8 predicted proteins | sample 554751 | NCBI WGS metagenome assembly CECF01 (sample SAMEA3182099, study PRJEB8094) | gut metagenome | biome: human; feature: gut; material: Stool; isolation source: human stools | place: Canada | collected 2012-06-12 | reverse complement strand
CAGGTGTTCTTTTTCTGCCCATTTCTTTTTCCTCCATTCGTTTGCTTTTATTATACACTGTTTATGGAGTTTACACAAGATTTGGGGTGGTATCAACCGGCTCGCAGCAGAGCCGGTTTTCTTGGGCCTATTGACATTTATTTGGTTAATTCTACCACAATTTTTCCTAACAATTTATATTCATCATCGGAAAGTTCCTTATCAAATCCATTTTTAACACGAAACTGCTGTGTCAGAATTTCAATAATTTCCTTCTGGTTGTCACTTAATCCGAATGTTGAAACAGTTGATCTTTTTTCCGTTCCATAAAGAAAGTCCATAGATACATTGAAAACAGAGGCAATGGTTCTCATGGTTTCAAACGGCGGCATGGCTGTTCCGCATTCATATTTGCTTATGGTTGCTTCTGTAACACTGAGTTTGTCAGCAAGGGTCTTTTGCTTCATGTGCGCATCGTTTCTGAGTTCCTTTAATAGTGTGCCAAAGTGATATATCTCCATTTGCACTTTCCTTTCGGGATTTTTTTCTGTTTTCACTTGAATCTTATTCAATTATATGCTATACTATAATCGCGTTGCGATTATAGTATATATAAAAACGGAATTTTATTCCGATTTGTGATATTGGGGATAAAGTCAGGAGAGGGTATATTGACTCAAAAAAAATACAGCGCCGGATTAATGTCACAGTCCTTCTGGTTTATTGAGTTTAAGAAAGTTCTTCCAATGGTGATGGAAGGTAAAGCCCAGGATGAAATCAAGAAGTACTGCATTGAGCAGAACATTTTCGGCGCAGTGAATGCTAACCGCTCCAGGAGGGTAACAAACTACATTACCAATAGGGCGATAGCTCTTGATGAAACGGAACTAAAGCTGTTTCAGGATTCAGACCTGTCAACGCAGAAAATCATTAATCTCATAGCTATTATGAGAACAGACAGGCTTTTATCCGAGTTCGTGTACGAAGTGTACCGCACCAGGAAAATACTTGGATTCAGCGAGATAACCGCTGCTGACATAAAGCAGTTTTTCAGGGATAAGGAATTGCAGGAGCCTCTTATTGAGGGCTGGATCGATTCCACTAAAAATCGGCTGTCCGGATGTTATTTCAACTTTCTGACGGAAGCAGGACTTCTCACCACAGATGGGAAAAGGCACATCATTACCCCGCCACTTCTGGACATATCTCTTGAACGATATCTTGAAGTTAAAGGCGAAACTGCGATGATCAAAGCACTTACGGGGGTCAACTGAAATGGCTGCATTAGATGAAAGGCTTGATAAAGCCGAAGAAATGATTGCTAAGCCTTCATTCCGGGAGAATAAGGGGCTTGGCAACGAGGTCGGGTATTATATTTTCGACTATATGCCAAAGGACGAACTTATTGTACGCAAGCGTGTGGAGTATATCCGCCAAAAACACGAGGATTCACCGGACGGTTTTAAGGTCGTTGTATTTGACCTCTACGACATAACTATCGAGATACTGAAAGAAAAGGGCTATCTTGAAAAGTGTTTCGACCTTGAAAAAAACAAAGGTCTTGACCGTGTTATAAGAGCTGTGGGGAATACGCTCCGGCTGACCGGAGATGACAACCTTATCGTAAAGTATATTCAGGAGCGGACGCCTGAAAAATCTGTCGTATTCATAATCGGGATAGGAAAGTGCTATCCTCTCATTCGTTCGCATACTGTTCTGAACAATCTTCATCAGGTATTGGATAATGTTCCTGTGGTTATGTTCTATCCCGGAAAATATGACGGGCAGGAGCTGGTCCTTTTTGGCGAGGTCAAGGACGATAACTACTATCGTGCTTTCAAATTGGTTGAGTAAGGAGAATATCAATGATCATCAGGGATATGTTCGCAAAGCCCATTGACCGTGACATCAAGGGAGTTATCAAGGTTGGACAGGACGATGACTCCAACATCAGGCAGGAACTTGAAGAGTACGTTGTCACAAGAGAGCTCCAGAAGCATTTCAGAGGCTTTTTCGAAAGCTATAAGAACGGCATAACCGGAAATACGGACAAGATGGGTGTGTGGATCTCAGGCTTCTTTGGAAGCGGTAAATCTCACTTTCTGAAGATACTGTCCTATGTCCTTGAAAACAAGGTTGTTGACGGCAAATCCGCCATTGACTATTTCGTTGATGACGACAAGATTGCAGACCCGATGGTTCTTGCGGATATGAAGCTTGCAGCCTCTGTTCCGACTGACGCTATCCTGTTCAATATCGACTCCAAAAGCGAATCTAACGGCAAGGAAAACAATGACGCTATCGTTTCTGTGTTCCTTAAAGTGTTCAATAAGATGCAGGGCTTTTGCAGCTCCAATTTTGCGCTTGCAGACCTGGAGCGCAGACTTTTCGGCGAAGGCAAATATGATGAGTTCCGCAGCACATTTGAAAATTCCTATGGTCAGCCCTGGGAAGAAGCCCGTGATGAGTTCGACTTTATCCAGGACGATGTAATTGACGCTCTGGTAGACATCGGCTATATGAGCGCCGAGTCAGCCCGCAGCTGGAGCGATAAGGCTCTGGAGCCGTATTCAATATCCATCGAGGACTTTGCAAAGCTTGTAAAGAAGTACATTGACTCAAAGGGAAAGAACCATCACGTTGTTTTTCTGGTCGATGAAGTCGGTCAGTACATAGGCGATAACTCAAAGCTGATGCTCAATCTCCAGACCGTAACCGAGGAACTTGGTATAGCCTGCCGCGGCAAGGCATGGGTAGTTGTGACCAGCCAGCAGGATATCGACTCAATAACCAAGATAAAGGGCAATGACTTTTCAAAAATCCAGGGGCGTTTTGATACAAGGCTGTCGCTTTCCTCATCCAATGTGGACGAGGTCATCAAGAAGAGGATCCTTGCCAAGAACGATTCCGGCAATGCCACTCTTTCAGCGCTGTTTGATACCAAGGACACTATCATCAAGAATCTTATCGTGTTCAACGACGGCGTTGAAAAGAAACTCTATCAGAACGGTGACGACTTCGCCCTTGTATATCCGTTTATCCCGTATCAGTTCGACCTGCTAGGCAGCGTTCTGACTTCCATAAGAACGCATGGTGCGTCCGGAAAGCATCTTGCAGAGGGTGAGCGTTCCATGCTTGCGCTGTTCAAGGAATCCGCCGTCAGGCTGATGAACAAGGAACCAGGGGCGCTTGTTCCGTTCAATATGTTCTATGACGCACTGGAACAGTTCCTTGACCATTCTCACAAGGGCGTTATCACCAAGGCGCTTGACAATTCCTCTCTCAATTCCGCCCATGCGGAAGAGTGCTTTACCGTAAACGTGCTGAAAACTCTGTTTATGATCAAGTACGTCAAGGAGATCAGGGCAAACCTCAATAATATCACGAGCCTCATGGTTTCCGATATTGACGAGGACCGCAGAACACTCTCCGAGAGGGTGGAGGAAGCGCTTAACCGCCTTATCCGCCAGACGCTCGTGCAGAAAAACGGCGATATTTATGTGTTCCTGACGAACGAGGAGCAGGAAATAAACAGAGCCATTGAAACGCAGCCGATAGAATCCTCTGATGTGACAAACAGGGTTTCCGGTATGATTTTCGACGATATCTACCCTGAGAACAAGTTCAGGCTGAACAGGTTCAATAACAGGTATCAGTTCAGCTTCTGCCAGTTCGTAGACGACCACCCGTTCAAGGCAAATCAGAATTACGACATCAAGCTCCGCATACTCACACCGAACAGCGATGAGGTCGGTGATGAGAACACGCTGCGCCTGTCGTCCGGTCAGGATAATGTTGTTCTTGTGGTACTTCCCGGCGACAGGTCGTATCTTGACGAAGTGACCTCCATGCTGAAAATCGAGAAGTTCCTGCGCATGGACGCCGCAAACACTGCTGTCAACACCGAATCGCTGAAATCACAGAAGCGCGCGGAAATACAGGAACGCAGCCGGAATGCGAAAACGTATCTCTGCCAGGCTCTTGAAGAAGCCGATATCTACACCTGCGGCGACAAGGTCGAGTCTAAATCCAGGGATATCAGGACCCGCATAAACGAAGCGCTCGGAAAACTTATCAACTCTGTGTACCACAAGCTGTCCTACATTGACAGACCGGTCGGCGACGATGATATCCGCGCCCTGCTGCGTGACAATTCACAGCAGATCACCATTGATGGCACAATGCAGGAGTACAACGTGGAAGCTCTGAACGAGATGTCCAGATTCATCGCCGACAAGACGGCGCAGCATTTCAAGGTGTCTATGAAGTCGCTGATGGAGCGGTTTACAAAGGCTCCGTATGGCTATGTTGAAGCCGATGTTCAGTGGCTTGTTGCAAAGCTGTTCCGCAAGGGCGAGATTTCCCTGACAGTGAACAATGAACAGGTAACGCTCCAGTCCAGGACTTCCGAGGAGATTTTCCGTTTCATCACACGCAAGGAATACATCGAAAAGCTGATGGCTGAAAAGCGTGCAAAGGCAAGCGACAATCAGAAGAAAGTCGTCCGTGAGGTAATGAAGGAACTCTTCAATACTACGCCGAACAGCGACGATGACGACGCTGTAATGGCGGAGTTCGTCAGGTACGCAAACAACCTCAAGACCGAGATTGAACGAACCGAGGGCAACTACAATAATGGCGCAAGGTACCCGGGAAGACGTGTTCTTTCAAAAGCCAAGCAGCTTCTGACTGACATCTGCGATGTGAAATATCCAAATGAATTCTTCGGAATGATTTCTGCCAAGAAAGAAGATTTGCTTAACATGGCTGAGGATTACGAGCCTGTTAAAAAGTTCTTCGGCGGTCAGCAGAAGAGTATCTTTGACAATGCCGTAAGACAGATGGATATTTTTGAGAGCAGTAAGACCTTTATCGTGAACGACGAGGTCGAGGGATATGTAAGCCAGATAAATACTATCCTGAACAAGTCGGAACCTTATAATGAAATGCACAAGCTCCCCGATCTGATTGAAAAGTACCTGACCGCTTATAATGCGGAGCTTGACAAGCATATGGAACCGGCTCTTGAAGCAGTTGACGAAGCCCGCAGACGTGTGTTTGACGAGCTCGATGGCAAGGAGTGCAGGCCGCAGCTTTCTGATAAATTTGTAAAGAGCTTTTCAGACCTTTCAGACAAGGCGCAGGCTTGCGACAATATAGCTAACCTGAAAAATATAAGCGTTGAAGCAGACGCTCTTATGACCCGTTCTCTTAATGAAATTTTTGCCGCCGAGAAGAAAATTGCAGACTCAAAGGCAGCTAAGATTACTCCGCCGATTCAGCCCGAAGACGACGCGGGCGCAGCGCCTGTACAGCCTGTCGCTCCGGTAGTGCCGAAAATGAAGAAGCGCAAGGCGGTCAGCATAAAGTCGCTCAATTCATCCAGCTCGTGGCAGCTTGAAAGCGCAGCGGACGTGGACAAGTACCTCGCCGACTTAAAAAACAAGCTGATGAACACCCTTGAAGAGGACACCATCATCACAATAGAATTTTAAGGAGAGATCAGGATGAATAAGACAGCACTCAAAAATTTTGCAATATGGGCAAGAAAAAAGCTCATATCCGATATTACATACAGCGCAGGACTGCTCGCCGTAAATGAGAACGGCATCGGCGAGCCGCTCCCGCAGTCCAGGAGCGATTTGCAGCTGTTCGATATCGGAACAAAGGATTACGCCGAGGTAAAGGGAGAGCGTATCTCGCAGCGTAACTCCCTTGTTTCTGCGATAAGGGCAAAGGCGGAGGAGCTGGACAACTACAAGGTTGCTTTCGAGTACATCGTCGAGGAAGTCGCCTATACCTGGTTCAACCGTATGATAGCTATTCGTTTCATGGAAGTGAACGGCTATCTGCCTATACGAGTGCTGTCCTCTGAATCCGGCAAGCATGAGCCGGATATAGTTACCACGCCATTTGACGCAGGACTTGAATTTACAGGCGAGGAAAGCGGCCGTATATATGAGCTCCGTGACAATAACAGGCTGGAAGAACTGTTCCGTATGCTGTTCATCAGGGAGTGCAACCACCTGCATGATATTCTGCCGGAGCTGTTTGAGGCTACGAATGACTACTCGGAACTCCTGCTCTCCCTGTCGTATACAGACAAGGACGACGTTGTGTTCCATCTGGTGAACGATATTTCCGAGGACGATTTCAATATTGAGAAAGAGGGTCAGGTCGAGATAATCGGCTGGATGTACCAGTACTACAACACTGAACCGAAGGACAAGGTGTTTGCAGCTCTCAAAAAGAACGTCAAAATCACAAAGGAAAATATACCGGCTGCGACCCAGCTGTTTACGCCGCATTGGATAGTCCGCTACATGGTCGAGAACTCCCTCGGCAGACTGTGGATAGAGGGACACCCTGACGATGATCTGCGTCAGTGCTGGGAGTACTACCTTGACGAAGCGGAACAGGAGCCGCAGGTTCAGGCGCAGCTTGAAGAAATTCGTGCAGGGTGCAGGGAGATATCTCCGGAGGATATCCGCATAATAGACCCGTGCATGGGCTCGGGTCATATACTAGTGTACGCTTTTGACGTGCTCATGCAGATATACTCTGCACAGGGTTACTCCGAGCGTGACGCTGCGAAACTTATCGTGGAGAAGAATCTCTGGGGTCTGGATATTGACAGGCGTGCGTATCAGCTGGCATATTTCGCTGTAATGATGAAAGCCAGGCAGTACAACCGACGTATTCTGACTTCCGGAATAAAGCCGAATCTGTTCGTTATTGACGATAACCGCGCGCTGACTCCCGAAATCATAGAGTACATAGCGGACGGCGACAGCAAGATAGCAGCCGACCTGCGCTCCATTTCAAATGACCTTACAAACGCCCGTGAGTACGGCAGTATTATAAATGTTCAGCCCGTTGATTTCAGCGGGCTAATTGAGCGTATAGGGGTAATTGCACAGAGCGACGAGCTGAACCTCATTGCGATGGAAAACAAGCGCATTGCGTGCGAGAAAATTCTGCCGCTGGTGAATCAGGCGCAGGCGCTTTCGCAGAAGTATGACGTGGTTTGCACTAATCCGCCGTATATGGGTGGGTCTGGTATGAATAGTGTGCTGTCAGAATATGTGAAGAGATGCTATTCCGAGGCAAAGTCGGATTTGTTTGCAGCTCTTATTATAAAATGTCTTGAATTTACAAAGCAAAATGGATATTCCAGTTTGGTAACAATGCAGTCATGGATGTTCTTGTCCAGTTTTGAGGAAATGAGAACAAAATTACTTACACTAAACACATTGACAACACTCATGCACATGGAAAACATGGTTATGGGTATTGCTTTCGGCACTGCTGTGTCTGTTTTCAGAAAAGGTGCGGTTAAGGGTTATAAGGGGACGTACAATCAGATAAAACTTGCCGATATCGAAAATGCAAAACCAAAATCTTTTCCTGTCGCAGGAAATAGATTTGCACAAGTAAGCAGTGACAATTTCTCAAAAATACCCGGTATGCCTGTGGCTTATTGGGTGAGCAAGGCTGTATATAACGCTTTTTTGAATTTCCCAAATTTGTATTCCATAGCTCCAACAAAAATGGGTATGACAACTGGTGATAACAATAAATTTCTTCGTTTTTGGTATGAAGTTAATAAACAAAAAGTTGGCGAAAATTATCCCTTCTATAATAAAGGCACTGAATTTAGACGCTGGTTTGGCGGAATTGTAAATGTAATTAAATGGATTGACAATGGCTTTGAAGTACGGCATTTTAAAGGCTCTACGATACGAAATGATGACTATTATTTTAAGAAGGGAATTACATGGGGATTGATTACTTCAGCGACTAGTAGTTTTCGTTCAACGGAGAATTACGAATGTGTATATGGCGATGCAGGTCCTGGGTGTTTTCCAAAGCCAGAAGATTTTTATTATACCCTTGCTATGCTTAATTCTAAGCCTGTTGATTTGTTTTTGAATATTATGAATCCAACAATTAACCTTAGTTCTGGCGTAACTGCTCAAATTCCGGCAGAAGTAGAAAAAGACAGTTTTAATACTGTTTCCTGTCTTTCAAAAGAAAATGTTGATTTATCACGCCGTGACTGGGACAGCTTTGAAACCAGCTGGGACTTCAAAACCCACCCCCTGATAAAGCCCGTCCCCCTTATCTCCGAATCATTTGCGCAGTGGTCTGACGAATGCGAAAAGCGTTTCACCCGGCTAAAATCCAACGAAGAGGAACTCAACCGCATATTCATAGACATCTACGGCTTACAGGACGAACTGACTCCCGAAGTCGAGGACAAGGACGTTACCGTGCGCCGTGCCGACCTCACCCGTGATATAAAGTCGCTGGTAAGCTATGCTGTCGGCTGTATGTTCGGGCGGTATTCCCTTGACGTTGAGGGGCTTGCATATGCGGGCGGCGACTGGGACGGCAGTAAATACAAGACCTTTATTCCCGACCCGGATAACTGCATACCGGTCACGGACGAGGAGTATTTCCGGGACGATATCGTAGTCCGTTTTGTGGATTTCATCAGAACGGTCTACGGCGCAGATACCCTTGAAGAAAACCTGACGTTCATAGCTGATGCGCTCGGCACAAGGGGCAACACCAGCCGTGAGAGGATTCGGAACTACTTCCTGAACGACTTCATCAAAGACCACATCAAGATGTACCAGAAACGCCCTATTTACTGGCTGTTCGACAGCGGCAAGCAGAACGGCTTCAGGGCGCTTGTATATATGCACCGCTGGAACGCTGACACCACCGGTAATGTGCGTGTGGAATACCTGCACAAGCTCCAGCGTATTTACGAGAATGAGATACGCCAGTCACAGGACATTGTGGAAACAGGCAGCGGACGCGAGGTTTCAGCTGCACAGAAGCGCATAGAAAAGCTGACAAAGCAGCTCAAGGAAACTCATGACTTCGATGAAAAGATAGCGCACCTGGCACTTTCCCGCATAGACATCGACCTTGACGACGGCGTTAAGGTGAACTATGAAAAGGTTCAGACCGGCGATGATGGGAAGAAGATCGAAGTGCTTACTAAAATCTGAGGAGATATCTCATGGCAGTACTTAACCTGAAACAAATTTCCGACAAACTGAACGAAGAGTTCGCCGGAGATGAGCGCAGGCTCATTTTCTGGTTTGACGCAAAAGCGGAGTTTGTCGATGACATAGACGCTCTGGAGCTGAATAATGCGAAGATACTCCACCTGGAGCTGCATGAGCAGCTTCGCTTAAAATACATTCTGGAGTGCGAAGATACAGAAACGAATTACCTCATTTATGCACCGTTCGCAAAGCCGCCGGTGCAGGAGAACCACCTTTCGGACATGATCTTTTACTCGAAGGAGTTCCATACTGATAAGGCGTCAGTCGTGGCTTCCGACCTCGGCATAGATGAACGGTTCAAGCCCGTTATCGAGCATTACATCAAGTTCTTCGGAGAGAAAACCAGAACGCAGAAGTTCTATGAGCTTGAAATCGACCATTTCAACAAGGCAACGATAGAGGTTGCCCTTATGAGCATTCTTTGCAGGAATAAATCGGTTTCTTTTGAAGAAGTTGTCCGCTGTGTTCTGACAGATGACAAACCGGAGGATAATAAGTACCTTGCCGAGTTTGCAAGGTACGGCCTGCTGCGGTCGTTCTGGCAGATGGTTGAGGAACAGTTCGGATATGTTGACGCAGATCCGACATTACATCGTTTCATTATGACCCTCTTTGCGACCTACGCTTCCAAGACTATTTCCGCTGAAATGCCGAAAGCATGGGAGCCGTTCATTTCATTCAAGGCGGGCAATATTATCACGTTCCTGGATAATCTGATGAACAATATTCTCTATTCCGATAATTATGGCGACCTCTCAGCGCAGGCTTTTAATTCTCTCGGAGCGGCAGACCAGCTCCAGAAAATGCCTGTCGATTCTCTTGTCAGTTGCTGCGTTTTCCGTGGAATTGATGATGTTATAATAAGCTGGATCCGTGAGCGGCTGGAGGCTGAGGACACCGACACCAGACTCGGAGGAAAATCCATACCGGAAGTCTGCGCTCTGAGAAGAAAAATGCACTTCGGCAGCGAGTTCAGAAACAGATATTTTGTTCTGGAGAACGCATACTGGCTGGTTCAGCCGGAGAAATATCAGCCACTTACCGGCATAAAGGCTGTTGTAAAGCAGTATACAGACAAAAACTACACCATAGACCGCAGGTACAGGTATTTCTATTATTACTTTGATAAACTGGACAACAACAGCGAGTTCGACGATCTGCGCCAGCTCGTTGAAAATATCTACACCAACGATTACCTGAATGCACAGTGCGTAAACTGGAATCAGAATTTCGTGGCTGCGGACGGTGATACCGGATTGCCGCACCAGCTCAATTTCTATAACGATTTTGTCCGCAGCAACAAGGAGCGTACAGTCGTTATCATTTCAGACGCTATGCGCTATGAAGTGGGACGTTCGCTTTTCGAGAAACTGCAGGCGGACGCAAAGTGCACTACTTCCATCTCCGCGATGCAGAGCGTACTTCCGTCCTATACCAAGTTCGGAATGGCTGCGCTCCTTCCTCATAACACTATTGAGGTCCTGCCGGATTCCCGCACGCTTGCAGACGGAAAGCCGACGGACGACATAAAACAGCGTGAGGCAGTATTGCAGGCGGCAAACCCGGACAGTCGCTGTGTAAAGTATGACGATATAAAATCAATGAATGTTTCTGCGCTTCGTGACGTGTTCACCGGACAGAATGTCGTGTACGTTTATCACGACCAGATCGACGCCAGAGGCGACCATGCCTCTACTGAGAATGAGGTATTCAATGCCTGTGAGGAAGCGGTCGAGGAGATTTATTTCCTCGTAAGAAAGCTTACGTCCAGCGCAAATACTATCCACTACATCATTACCGCAGACCATGGATTTATCTACAAGAGAGATAAGCTCTCCGAGAGCGATAAGATAAGCGGGATACCGGACGCAGACCGCAGATATGCGCTCACCGACCGTGATGTGCAGGGCGAAGGAGTTGCAAGCCTGCCTTTCAGTTCGATCATAGGCGCTGACGATTCCCGCAGAGTGTATTTTCCGATGGGAAGCGACCTGTTCAAGAAACAGGGTTCCGGATTAAATTATACCCACGGCGGCAGCTCTCCGCAGGAGATGATCATTCCGCTGATAGACGTCAGAACCGAGAAAGGCCGCTGCGAAACCACTAATGCCGAGATACGCTTCATCAGCCTGACCAGGAAGATAACGAATCTGGTTACAGTGCTGGATTTCATGCAGACGGAACCTGTCAGCGACGTGGTAAAGGAAACCAGATATCATGTTTACTTTGTTGATGAAAAGGGAAACAGAATATCGAACGAATGCATATATATTGCCGACAAAAAGGACGCGGACACATCCAAGCGTATTTTTAAGCTGCGTTTTTCTTTCAGAAATATGAAATATGATATCAATAAAAAGTACTATCTTGTAGCATTTGAGGAGAAAACCAGCCTTGAAGTACTGCGCCATGAGATGATGATCGATATTGCATTTGCAGATGATTTCGGTTTCTGATAAAAGGGGGATATAATCAATGTGCGAATTTGAAAATACTGAGACCAGCCTTAGCAGACATGATATCATAAAGCAGAAGCTGAGGGAGCATTTTGACGGAAAAATAGTGCGCAAGGATCTGACCAAGAAGATGAAAGAGGGAGCGAACGTCCCGGTATATGTACTGGAATTCCTCCTGGGGCAGTATTGCAGCTCTGACGATGAAGAAGTTGTCGAGGAGGGTGTAAATAATGTGAAGCGTATCCTTGCAGATAACTTTGTACGTCCTGATGAATCTCAGAAAATACTTTCGCAGCTGCGGAAAAAAGGCAGTCATACTATCATTGATATGGTAACGGTGCACCTTGATATGAACAAGAACTGTTTCTTTGCAGATTTTTCAAATCTGGGAGTTGGCGGAGTGCCAATTGATGACGCATATCCCGAAAAGTACGACAGGCTGCTGTGCGGTGGGATATGGTGCATTGTTCAGCTTGATTATGAATCCGATGACGAGGATCAGCCGGAAATAACTGATGAATACGGTAATCCGCTTCGCTCAAAAAAGAAAAAGAACAAGGATTATTCCCCGATAAGTATTCGGAAACTGACCCCGATACAGATGCCGCATATCGACATTGACGAGCTGAAAGCAGGACGTGCTGCGTTTACCAAAGAGGAATGGCTGGATATAATGCTGCGCTCCACCGGTATGGAGCCTGACGGATTTACATACCGTGAGAAGTGGCTGCTGCTGACCAGAATGATACCACTTGTGGAGAACAACTTTAATCTTTGCGAACTCGGTCCCAGAAGCACCGGAAAATCGCATCTCTACAAGGAGATATCGCCTAACAGTATTCTTGTATCCGGCGGACAGACTACCGTTGCGAATTTATTTTATAATATGAGCAAAAGGACAGTCGGATTAGTAGGGCTGTGGGATTGCGTTGCCTTTGACGAGGTTGCGGGAATACGTTTCAAGGACAAGGACGGCGTTCAGATAATGAAAGATTATATGGCGTCCGGTTCATTTGCTCGCGGCAAGGAGGAGAAAGCGGCTGCCGCCTCAATGGTATTCGTAGGTAATATAAATCAGAGCGTTGACGTCCTGCTGAAAACCTCCAGTCTTTTTGACCCGTTTCCTCCTGAAATGGGGACTGATACTGCATTCCTGGACAGGATACACTGTTATCTTCCGGGTTGGGAGATACCAAAATTCAGACCGGAGCATTTCACTGACGATTACGGTTTCATCAGCGACTATCTTGCAGAATTTATCCGTGAGCTTCGTAAAGAGCAGTATGGTGATGCGCTCGATCATTATTTCCGTCTTGGAAAAAATCTGAATCAGCGTGATACCATTGCCGTTCGCAGAATGATAGACGGCTATCTGAAGCTGATGTATCCTGACGATAAATTCACAAAAGAAGAGCTGGAAGAGGTAGTTCAGATATCCCTGGAAATGCGCCGCCGCGTTAAGGAACAGCTTAAAAAGCTTGGCGGTATGGAATTTTACGATGTGAATTTTTCGTACATAGACAATGAAACACTGGAGGAACATTATGTGTCGGTGCCTGAGCAGGGAGGCGGAAAGCTGATTCCGGAAGGCATATGCAATCCCGGGCAGGTGTATACCGTTTCCCGTGGCAAGAGCGGAATGCTGGGAGTATTTCGGCTGGAAAGTCAGACGCTTAATGGAACAGGAAAATTTGAGCGTACGGGCATAGGCTCCGACCGTGAAGCAAGGGAATCCTCCAATGCGGCTTTCAGTTTCCTGAAAGCGAACGGTAACAGAATAAGTGGCAGTATCAGCACAGATGCCAAGGATTATATTGTAAATTATCAGGACCTCCAGGGAATAGGAATGACCGATAAGCTGGCTATACCGACTCTTATTGCCTTGTGTTCAATTGCACTTGGACGTCCCGTGCAAAGTTCTATGGCAGTCCTGGGTGAGATGAGTATAAGCGGTACTCTGATCCGGGTCGATGAGCTGGCAAATACGTTGCAGGTATGTCTTGACAGTGGTGCAAAGAAGATTTTAATGCCTGCGATCAGTATGTCGGACTTTGCTTCAGTCCCGGACGATCTTTCAACTGCATTTGATATTATTCTGTATAAAAATGCGGAAGAGGCCGTAATTAAGGCGCTTAGTGTAGGATAAATATAGCAACCCCCACCTGCCAACCAGCAGGTGGGGGTTGCTTTGCCCGTTTTCCGGGCTGTTGTGGTGGAGCCGAAGCGGATTTACGTTTGCACACGTAAATCCGGATTTCTATATTTCGCATTGTAGTGCGGGCTCGGAAGTGTTTCACCAGAGTTTCGATTTTGTGATCCGGTGAGTATCGTTGCTTTGTTGATTTAATTATAGCATATTTCACTTTGAAAATCAAGCTATAATTTTATTTATACAGTATAATATTTCTGCGAGCGGCTCCCCGGATTTTTAGGTTCGGAAAGTGCCAGAAGTCCATTTTCCACCAGCGGCTCAACGTATCGTTTTATACCGTAAGTCACTGATTTTATTTCCAGGAATTCTGCAAGCTCCTTTTTAGACCTCGGAGTACGGCAGAATTCCAGAATTTCAGTCGTTTTTTCGTCATCGGCAGCGGATATCACAGCGTTACGCAGGCAAACTCTGAACTCGCCGTGAATCGCGGTAAATTCAGGCTCCGGGTGGTTAGCAGACTTCATCTCACGGCGAATAGTAGGTATGCCTGAGTAGCGATTCTCAGTTACCTGCATGACCTCCAGGGCATTTGCGAGAACAGGATTTCTTGTGTCCGGCTGCGCATTCCCGAGCATATCTATGCTTAACCGACCGTATAGCCCTCCGGGATTTCTCACTTCCAGGCGATCAGAAAACACGATGAGCTGTACGGGCATTCCTTCAGTATGAATGCTGTAATCACGATGAACCAGTGCGTTCAGTATGACCTCTCTGACGGCGTTCATGGGATAATCGGGAATATCGGTGCGCTTTCCGTCTTTGTCAATGACAGTGCGAATACGTGTATTTGCGCGGACAAAATTCATAGCTCCTTCAAGCATTTCCGGAATTGTTCCCTCGATTCTCTTATTATCAGAAAAGCGTGAGCCGTCCGGCTGAGGTTCGCAGTATTCAGTACCCTGTACGGCTGTTGCAATTATCCCCAGCTGCGGGAAGAACGCCTGGGGATACAGTCCCCAGAGTAATTCAGCAGTAAGAGTGGGCTTTCCATCTCGTTCAACGCTCATAAGCTCCATTATCTGCTGGTCAGAAAGCTGTGCAAGGTTAGGCTTATTTTCTTTAAGACGGAACAGGTAGTTTTCAAGTTTTGGCGTGTTTAGTGATGACATATCCGCTCGTTCAACTATGCGGATATCATCCTGATATTTTTTGCGATAGGCTTCGTAGCTGTATATCTCATATTCCGTCATAGGAATATCCGCGTCGCCTACACGAATATACGAACCTTTGATGCGCCCCTTTGCCTTATTGAAACACGGGCGTTCCGAAATATCTATCGGCGGAATTTCAGCAGAAACCACATACTTACCGTCAATCTCTATACTTGTGAATACCGCACGTACGGGAGGCTCCATCTGATTGCACTGTTCCATTACTTTTTTCTGAAGCGCCTGCACATCAGATACTCCGGTTACTTTGAACCCCTCGTTTTCATATAGTCCGAACACGATAGTGCCTCCGCTGTTCTGGTTTGAAAATGAGGACAGAGTATCATACAATTTGTCTGGAGCACTTTTTTCTGCTCTTTTGACCTCGACAGTTTGAAATTCAGCTTTCGAGGTTTGTATTACATCTATTAAACTTAAAAGTTCGGTATCTGTCATTTCAAATTTCACTCCTTTCTTAAATTATATCATGTTATTTTAAAATGTCAAGGGAAAATATTGTAAAAATTTAAAATATCTTGTCAAAATTAAAAATATGATTTTTTAAATTTGAATTTTAAGCATTTATTATTTTGCTGCTCCTGGTTCTTGAGTAATCTATCTTTAGTTTCCTTTGTTTTTACAACCGTAGGTTTTTCCCATATTTCTGAAAGAAAATGCTTGAAGTGACAGTTGGAATGTTTCAAACAATTGCTTTCATTAAGAGCGATAAAAGTATATTTTGTATCAGAAAAAAGCTATTAGCACTGTATATTGAC
>CECF01013086.1_pt1 | contig 15656 bp, 15 predicted proteins | sample 554751 | NCBI WGS metagenome assembly CECF01 (sample SAMEA3182099, study PRJEB8094) | gut metagenome | biome: human; feature: gut; material: Stool; isolation source: human stools | place: Canada | collected 2012-06-12 | reverse complement strand
CCCTGAAATGGGGAAATGATGAGAAGACTGTGCTTACTGCGGTCTCCAATACGCGTTTCCTTTATGATTATGAGGAAGCTCCATATCTCTTGTCGTTCATGCTTGTCGCAGATGGTCTCAGCAACCCTGACTGGGGTCAGTATAATGCTTACAGCTTTACTGAAAAACATGATTTTTCCGATAGGACTGGTCCTTACTGGGATTTGTTTATCGGAAAAGACAAGAGAGTTTATGGTCTGGAATTTGACGATGTGGTGGTCTATTACCCGAATCAGCATGGAATAGAGGGCTCATTGCCGACATCGATTGTCGCCGGACAGGAATACGAAAATACTTTTACAGTAAATACTTCCGATGTAATGAACTCTGAGGGTGAGCACATCGTCAAGGATTTCAACAAGACCCGCGTGATAGGGATGATCATCGACACACGTACCGGCGCTGTGGTCAATAGCGCATCCTCCAACTATGCTGATGGCTCGGGCGTTGAGACAATCGTTTCTGAGGTAGAGGTCGTGTCGACGCAATATCACGACCTCTCCGGCCGCCGGCTTTCCTCGCCTCTCGACAGGGGAGTGACCATCGTCACCGAGACACTCTCCGACGGCACGACCCGTGCCCGCAAGCTCCTCCGCTGATCAGTGTAGGAGTGCAGGATTCAGGAAATCTGTCAGTAAAAATAATCGTGGCCTTTACTAAAGGCCACGATTATTTTTACTGATTGATAGACTGCCCTATGGGCGGCGTCGCCGTGATGCTCGAACTCGGCAACATGCGGCGCGACCGCGACGTGAGGCGTCAGGTGTCGCTGAGCCTTGTCGATCTCTCCCGTTGCCGGATTCACGTTCGACTCTGAAGCCGATGACTGGAACGGCGTGTGGAGCGGCCCCGACCTCTTTCCCCTGGAGAAGTATTCTCCGGAAACCGCCGCCGCTCGATTCCGTGCATGCTCAAAGGTAAGAACGCGTAAAAAACGCGCAGAAAACGTGTAAAAAACGCGCAGAAAAGGAATAAAAACGCGCAATTCTATCGTTATACGTCCAATTCTTGTATTCCTTTAGGAGTTATGAGCCATGATTTACCGCTATCATTCTTTTTCAGAAGGCCGTCAGACTGCATATCTCTAAGCATATGTGAGACGGAATGCCTGATTATACACACATAATATACCATGCTTTGTTATAGAAGGCGTATTATCCTTATCAGAGAGGCTTTCAATGCCGGAATCTCATTCTTTACAACATTATATATAATGTCGGCATCAAGATTGAAGTAGCCATGGGCAATATGATCACGGAGGCCCATTACTTGCTTCCATCGTATCTCTGGACTGATGGTGGATAGCAAGCCAGGCATCAGTTTGTCAATCTTCTTAACGCCCTCACCGATGGATTCTATAAGCATGCATGAGGCAGCCATCTTTTCAATACCTGTCGGGGAGGTCGTATAGAAATCAGTGGAGCTGACATTTTCATTCCAAGTCATGAGCATTTCGCATGCTTCAATCATTTTCTGAAGGATGTGAGATGTCAGATTAGTCTGTGAAGATTGTGATTCCATCCCGGATTATTTCATTATTGAGATATGAGTCGAGGTGGGAATGATTGCGCACGATATCTACAGCTCTGCCTAAAAGATCTTGTAGATATTGTTTCAATTCCACCAGCTTAAGAGCTTTGGGGGGCATGTCGACAAATATGTCGACATCGCTTCTGCTTTGGTCTTCTCCTCGGGCAACAGAGCCGAACAAGGTCATGGACCTAACCCCGAACTGTTCTCGTATATACGGGGAGGCCTGCGTCAATAACTCGATAGATTGCTGTTTATAGCTCATGCTGTTCAACTTTGAGAATCATCTATGATGGCAAAGGTAAGCATTTTTTTTGGCATTGACTATATTGGTTCTGGTATATTTTGGCATTATTTGGATTCTTAGGCTGGAATTAATTGGCGGTCTCGGCTTATTTTGCTAATTTTGCAGCGTCAAGTCGCGGCAGCGGCAATGCCGCTCCCGCTCACTGACGCAACCATCAATAGATAAAACACTTTCATACCACCATGAAAAAGGAAATCAAATCGGCCAACGCCCCCGGCGCAATCGGCCCCTATAGCCAGGCCGTACAGGCCGGCAACCTGATCTTCGTATCCGGCCAGCTCCCCATCAATCCCGCCAACGGCGAGATGCCCGCCGACATCAAGGCCCAGACCCGCCAGTCGATCGAGAACATCAAGGCCATCCTCGCCGAGGCAGGCGCTTCGCTCGACAATGTGGTGAAGACCACCGTCTTCCTCGCCGACATGTCTTACTTCGCTCCCATGAACGAGGTGTATGCCGAGCACTTCCACGAGGTGTTCCCCGCACGCTGCGCCTTCGCCGTGAAAGAGCTCCCCAAGAAAGCCCTCGTCGAAATCGAGGTCATCGCCGCCCTCTGAGCCAATGCCTCGCCGGCAGGCGAAAAAGAATAAAAGGGTATGCCGTAAGGCATGCCTCTTTTATTATCTTGACCTTGACTCTTCACTCTTGACTCCTCACTCTTGACTCTTCACCCTTCACTCTTAACAAGTTGCTCCAGACTCTCAACATCACCAAATCCTTCGGCGACCGACTCCTCTTCGCCGATGTCTCGCTCTCCATCTCCGAGGGCGAGAAGGTAGGCCTCATCGCACCAAACGGCGCCGGTAAGTCAACGTTCCTCAACATCATCGCCGGCATCGAGTCGCCCGACTCCGGCTCGGTGGTCTTCGAGCGGGGCACGCGCATCGGCTACCTCACCCAGACCCAGGCCTTTAGGGAAGGGGAGACCATCCTCGACTTCGCTACACCCGAGCCACTCTCCACCGACGACTTCGACGCTCCGGGACGTGCCAAACGCATGCTCCATCAGTTCGGCATCACTGACCTCACCCAGCCGATGGACACCCTTTCCGGCGGCCAGCTGAAGCGGGCAGCCCTCGTGAAGGTGCTCCTTGAGGAGCCCGACTTCCTGATCCTCGACGAGCCTACCAACCACCTCGACATCGAAGTGATAGAGTGGCTCGAGGACTATCTCGGCCGCAAGCGCGTCACCCTCCTGCTCGTGACCCACGACCGCTATTTCCTCGACCGCGTCTGCAACCGCATCATAGAGCTCGACCGCAAGGCCCTCTATTCCTACGACGGCAACTACGACTACTACCTGCGCCGCCGAGAGGAGCGCATGGAGGCCCTCGACGCCGAGCTCGCAAGAGTGAAGAACATACTCCGCACCGAGCTCGAGTGGATGCGCCGCCAGCCGCAGGCCCGCGGCTCGAAGGCGAAATACCGCATCGACAATTTCCATCAGCTCGAGGAGCGCTCGCGCGTCAACCTCTCCACCCGGGAGGTAGACCTTTCCGTCAAGTCTTCCTATATCGGCAGCAAGATCTTCGAGGCCAGAAACGTCTCGAAGTCGTTCGGCTCCAAGTGCATCCTGCGCGACTGGTCTTACGACTTCGCCCGCTACGACAAGGTGGGCATCGTGGGGCCAAACGGGGTGGGGAAGTCCACATTCATCAAGCTACTGCTCGGCCTTCTCCAGCCCGATTCCGGCTCCTTCGATATCGGCACGACCGTGAGGTGGGGCTACTACAGCCAGGAGGGTATGACCGGCTTCGACCCCGGCATGAAAGTGATTGATGCCGTGCGCGACATCGCCGAGGAGGTGACGCTCGATGACCGTACGCGCCTATCCGCCTCGCAGTTCCTCTCCAAATTCCTCTTCACTCCCGAGACCCAGCAGAAATTCGTCGGCAAGCTCTCCGGCGGCGAGCGCCGACGCCTCTATCTGGCCACCGTCCTGATGCGTCGCCCCAACTTCCTGATTCTCGACGAGCCCACCAACGACCTCGACATCATGACTCTCTCCATCCTTGAGGACTATCTCGCCGGATTCAAGGGATGCGTGATCATAGTGAGCCACGACCGCTTCTTCCTCGACCGCATCGTCTCCCATCTTTTCGTTTTCGAGGGCGACGGCAAGGTCAGGGATTTCCCCGGCGACTACTCCACCTACCGCCACTGCCTACAGCAGCAGAAGCTTCTCGACCGTGCCGCCGAGACGCAGACTCCCAAAGGAGGCGCGGCACAGGCTACGGCGGCGCCGGCTGCTTCAGGTCGCGGCGCTCAGCGGCGTGCGGAGCAGACCGCTCGCCTCACCTTCAAGGAGAAACGTGAGATGGAGGCTCTTGACGCCGAACTCTCCTCCCTCGCCGACGAGCGCAAGGAGCTCGAGGCGAAGATGATGACCGGCAAGATGGCCCACGAGGAGCTATCCGAGGCCGCAAGGCGTGTCGAGGCGATTATCGCGCGCACCGACGAGGCCGAGATGCGCCTTCTCGAGCTTATGGAGAAAGACGGTCAGTGACCGGAAGAGTATAGTCGATAAAAAATAGAAAAAATGATTGCAGCCATAGCTTCCTTGATGCTTCTTCTCTCCCCCGTATCATCTGCGGGCATAGTCGCCGCTCCCGACTCCGTTGCAATGACGATGCAGGCCGACGATTTCATCGACTCCCTGCCCGACGGACTCCAGGACTCCCAGGCCGATGCCGTGTCACGCGCCATCGGCGGTGACTTCTCCTCGCTTATCGCCGTGAGAAATTCAAGAAATGCCGCTCCCGGATATCCTGATGCCGTGAAGGTGACTGACATTGCCCTCGACCTCTCGGTGGGATGCTCCACGGCCATGCGCCTCTACCTCCCGTCTGCTCCGGCTGCCGACGGGCCGCTGCCGGTTGTGGTCTATCTGCATGGCGGGGGCTGGGCATTCGGTAGCCTCAACAGCTGCGCGGAGTTCTGCTCCTCATTGGCAGCTACCGGACGAGCCGTCGTCCTGGCGGTCGACTATCCCCTTGTCCCCGACCACTCGCTTGCCGACGCACTCTCGGCTTCCGTCGACGGCATACGTTATGCCGTGGCTCATGCCGCGGAGTGGGGGAGCGCTCCCGGCCTCGTGAGCGTAGCCGGCGACAGTGCCGGCGGACATCTCGCCCTTCTGGCGGCCATGAAATACGATGAGACTTCCCCGGAAAATCCTATCCATTCAATAGTAGCCATCTATCCCGTGGCCACGCTCGACGTGCCCGACAGGAAGGATGCCGGTTATCGCGACAGCTCATGGCGTCGCTATGGGCGTGGCTACGGACTCGACTCACGCCTGATGTCTGCTTTCCTCGACGCCGCCCTGTCGACAGTGGATTCAGCTTCCCGTGAAGGATATGACCCGTTGAAGAGACTGAGCACCGATAAATCGAAGCTTCCGCCCACGCTGATAATATCGGCGGAACGCGACGTCCTGCTCGACCAGGCGCGAAGCCTTGCCGGGGCGCTTGCCGCTACCGGCACAGATGTGAGGCATGAGGTTTATCGCGGCGCCGTGCATCTCTTCATCACAGTCCCGGGTCAGCCAGCCGCCCGCGCCCGCGCCGTCAACTCGCTCCTTAATCATATAGCTCCATGACCAATCGGAATCCGGCTTGTAGGGACATGCCTATGGCATGTTGCCCCATCGGCATGGATGACTCTGTCACGCAAGATATTGTAACGTGCCGAAGGCACGTCCCTACAGGCTGCCTGATGGTTTAACCGGTATCTATTTGTTGAAGTGGTTCATGGTGTAGGCCGGCCCCGCGAGACAGTAGGATTTCACAGCCTCCGCCGCACGCTCCAGTTTCTCCGGGAGCTCACGCGCCTCCTCCTCGGGAAACTTTCCCAGCACGAAGTCGATCTGCGCCCCGCGTGCGAAATCATTTCCCACGCCGATACGCAGACGTGCGTAATTGGTGTTGCCGAGTTCCGAAGCTATGTTTTTCAGCCCGTTGTGGCCGGCGTCGCTGCCTCGCTGGCGCAGCCGCAGGGTGCCGAAGGGGAGGGCGAGGTCGTCGACCACCACCAGCAGCCTCTCCAGCGGCAGCTTCTCCTTGTTCATCCAGTATCTGATCGCCACTCCGCTGAGATTCATGTAGGTGGAGGGCTTAAGCACCATCAGCAGGCAGTTCTTCACCTTGATCTGCGCCATGTCGCCGTATCGGCACGACTCGAAAGCCACCCCCGCGTCTGCCGCGAGGCGGTCGGCCGTCATAAACCCTATATTGTGGCGTGTGCCCTCGTATTCCCTGCCTATATTGCCGAGACACGCTATGAGATATTTGTTCACTTCTTCCTTCTCCTTGTCTTTTTCTTCATTGTGCGCCTGCGGGCGCAGCCATCCTTTGATGTTGTCGATCAGCGTCTCAATCCTCATCGCCGTCGTCAGTGTCGTCACTGTCTTCCCAGTCGAGATAGAAGGTGTCGGCGTAGCTGTCTTCCTTGAAGCGCGAGAGCTCGCGACTGTCTCGCTTCGTGGGGCGGCCGAGTCCCTTCCGCCTGTCTACGAATCCCGAGATCTTCGTCATCTCGAGCAGGTCGTATTGATCCTGGCTCGTGAGGTTCTCCAGATATTCCGGCACGAGGCGTGCCCCGAGCCTTCCTGTGGAGAGCTGCTTTACGCGGAAAGTGTAGGTTATGGGAGGCTTCCTCACGTCGATCACGTCGCCGGGCTTCACCGTGCGCGACGGCTTCACCGCCGTGCCTCCCATCGTGACGCGTCCCTTGCGGCATGCGTCGGTGGCTATGGTGCGCGTCTTGAACACGCGCATGCTCCAGAGCCACTTGTCGATTCTCTCTTCTGCCATTCCTTGTTCTGTGTCTTCTTATGGTCTATGCTTAGTGTCCGTCTACTTGTCGGAGGTGCGCTCAAGAAGAAGCACCCTCGAGCCCTCGTTGTTGAGAAACTCCACCTGCTGCCCGCTGAGCACACGCGCCTTCATAGCCTCCTCGAGGGCCACCAGCAGATGCATCTCATGGTTGGGTTCAGGGCAGGCCATCCGGGTGGTGGCTATCGCCTGGAAGGAGATGGAATTGGCGGCGTCCATATCGGTCTCCAGTGTGCCGTTGAGGATATTGCAGCCTGTGTTGCCGTGAACTTTCCCCTCATCCACGTCGATCACCAGCTTCATGTCGGGGTTGTCGATTTTCTCGTCGCCTATCGCCGCCACCTGCCATGTGCCGTTGAGAAACTGGAAGTTCTGGTGCATCATCTCCATGATGCGGCTGTGGCCGGAGTCGTAGAGATACAGGTAATAGCTGTCGCCGTCGAGGCGCCACGAGTAGTAGCGTGCCGAATCGAGCGCAGCGCATATCTCGCGGTCGGTGATGCCCTCCTTTCCGCAGCTGCGCATTGTGGAGACGAGCTGGCTGAAACTCAGGGTGGAGTCGGCTGGATTATAGATATAGGCTGCATTTATTATGTTGCAGCCGTCGTTGCCGTAGACACGCTTCTCGGCGGGCACGAATTTCAGGTATGGAGCCTCCTCGCCCACTGCCTTGCGGCCGAAGACTGTCTCTATCGCCCAGTCGCCTTTCACCACACCACGCGAAAGCTCTTCGGAGGTATATACATTGGCAACCGCCTGCACTATCTTTTCTCTGTCCTGGGGAAGCACCGCTTCATGCTTTACCTTGCCTCCCTTGCTGCCGGCTTTCCCATCGGAAGCTGACCCCGCGCCTTTAAGCGCCGTGCATCCACCCGCGAATGTCAGGGCAGCCCCAAGCAGCAGTGTTATTGTAGCTCTCTTCATATTCGGTTTCATTTATGCAAAATTAACAATTAATCCACATTTGAGCAAATGGTCAGTCGCCCCAGTGACGCCGCAGAGGAAATTTCGTAGGGCGCATAAGCAGCCTCAGCGATGTGGAATAGGTGAAATAGTTCCACGTCCAGTTGAGGAGCACCGACAGCTTGTTGCGCATCCCCAGCAGCGACATCAGGTGGATGAACATCCAGGCCATCCAGGCCATCATGCCGCCAAACGACATCCGCGGCAGGTCGGCCACCGCGCGGTTCTTGCCCACGGTGGCCATCGACCCCTTGTCGCGGTAGCGGAATTTCTCCTTCCATTCTCCGCTGTTGAGGTTTCGGGCCAGCAGATGCGCCTGCTGTATGGCCGGCTGCGCCATCTGCGGATGACCCTTGGGATACTTTTCCGTGGTCATCAGCGCGATGTCGCCTATGGCGCATACGCTCTCCTCATATCCCTTCATGCGGTTGTATTCGTCGACCACGATCCGGCCGCCGTGTCCCAGACACTCCTTCGGTAGCCCGGGGATAGGCTCGCCCATCACGCCGGCCGTCCATATCAGCGTCTCCCAGTATTCAGTGTGGCCGTCGGCGAAGGTCACATGCTTGTCGGCATATCCCTTCATCATCGTGTCGAGGCGCACGTCCACCATAAGCTCGCGCAGGTAGCGCAGCGCCTTCTCCTGCGATTCCGGACGCATGGCCCCGAGAAGATGGCCTGTGCCCTCGATGAGGGTGATGCGAAGGTCGGCAGGATCGAGCTCCGGGTATTCGCGGGGAAGCACGTATTTCTTCATCTCGCCGAGCGCTCCGGCTATCTCCACGCCGGCCGGACCGCCGCCCACCACCAGGAAGCTCAGCAGCTCGCGACGCCGCGCCGGATCCTTGCAGAGCGCACCGCGCTCAAGCCTGTCGAGTATCTCGTCGCGGCTGTGGGCCGCCTCCGCCAGTGTCTTGATGCAGAACACGTTTTCCGGCAGCCCCTCCATACCGAAGAAGTTGTTGGTGGAGCCGGCGGCTATCACCAGGCGGTCGTAGCTCAGCGTCTCGTAGCTCGTGGTCACGGTGCGAGCCCCGAGGTCGAGACCTTTCACGTGACCCATGTGGTAGCTCACGTTGCGCAGCTTCTTCAGCTCCCGCCGGAAGGGGAAGGCGATATTCTCCTGAGCCAGCCCCGACGAGGCCACCTGATAGAACAGCGGCGGGAAGCTCTGGAAGTTATTGCGGTCCACCAGCATCACCCGGTAGCGCCGGTGGTCGAGCTTCTTTATGAGGTTGAGGCCTGCGAAGCCTCCTCCTATCACTACTATATTCTCCATTTGCTTTTTTACCTTATAATAAAAAAACGATGCCGTTTTTCTTTGGTTCATTGTGTAGTATGGCGTTTTTTGCCTAATTTTGCAGTGTTATGACCATATTCAGACGTTGTTTTCCCGCCATCGCCACCTCATGCCTGATGATGGCGGCTCTCGCTTTCCCATCGAAGACCCATGCCCAGGTCAATGCCGAGCAGGTGCTCGCCATCGGCCGCAATGTGCTCTCGATGGAAGACTATATGCTTGCGATCCAATATTTCAACCAGGCCATCAAGGCCAAGCCATATCTCGCCGACCCATACTTTTTCCGCGCCCTCGCCAAGCTCAGCCTCGACGACTACAAGGGCGCCGAGGAAGACTGCAACCTCGCCATAGAGCGCAACAAGTTCAAGACCGAGGCCTACAAGCTGCGCGGTTTCGCACGCCAGAACCTCGGCCTCGACTCCCTTGCCGTGGAAGACTATAACGTGGGCCTCGAATACAATCCCCTTGACAAGTATTTCCTCTTCTATAAGGCCGTGGCCCTCACGGAGCTCGAGAAATATGACGATGCCGACTCCACATTCACGGCCCTCCTGCGCCATTATCCGAAGTTTGAGGAGGGATTCGCCGCCCGCGGACGCCTCAACACCCTGCGCGGCGACACCGTGGCGGCTCTCGCCGACCTCGACCGCAGCCTGGAGCTCTCCAAGAGCCTCATCAATCCCTATCTCATGCGCGCCGAGATCGAATGGCGCCGCCAGCAGTGGGAAGCAGCCACGGCCGACATCAACGAGGCCGTGAGGCTCGCCCCCGACCGCGCCGACCTATACGTCAACCGCGCATTCCTGCGCTATAACTCCGACGACTATTTCGGCGCCATGAGCGACTACAACTACGCCCTCGAGCTCGACCCCTCCAACTCCGCGGCCCTCTTCAACCGCGGCCTGCTGCGCTATGAGGTGAAGGACCTCGACCGCGCCGCCGCCGACTTCTCCGCAGTGCTGGAGATCGACCCCGGCAATTTCCACGCGCTCTACAACCGTGGCCTCGTCTATCTCGAGGCCGCCAGATATAAGGACGCGCTACAGGCATTTGAGACCATAGCCCGTCAGTATCCGCGCTTTTATCCGGCATATTACGCCATCGCGGAGGCCCGCCGCGGCCTCGGCGACATGCAGGGTGCGATGCGCAACATCAGGTATGCCGACAATCTCGTGGAGCAGTATGTCACTGATCCCGACGCCCATCCGCTCGACCGCCCGACTATCGCGGCCGCCACCGACAACAGCCGCGGCTCGCGGCCTGACACCGACGACGACTCGGAAGAGAGCCGCAATGAGGTGATGGAGCGCTTCAACCGCCTTGTCACCGTAAGCGCGTCGTCCGAACAGGAGCTCTCCTACAACGAGAAGATAAAGGGGCGCGTGCAGGACCGCAATGTGCAGGTGGAGCCCGAGCCCATGTATGTCGTGACATTCGCCCGTCCGGAGGCGGGCCTCAGGGGCCTTTCCAATTATTTCCGCGACCTCGACGACCTCAACGCCCAGCGTTACCTCGCGTCGACGCTCTATCTCTCGCCCGGCCTTGTGGCAGAGACCGACCCCGAGCGTCTCGAGACCCTCTTCAGGGAAGCTGATGCGTTTTCGGCCGCTCTCGCCGGTTCAACCCCCCGACCGGTCGACTGGCTCGGCAGGGGAGTGGTCAGGACTATGCTCAAGGATTTCGACGGCGCCATCGCCGATCTCGACATGGCCGTCAAGAGCAGTCCGAGGTTTGCCGTGGCCCTCATGGCCCGCGGTTTCGCCCGTTACGCCAAGGGCGTCGGCATGATGCAGCGCCAGCCCGGCGAATCCGATGCCGAGGCCGGCGACTCCGAGATGCTCCGCCGCCGCAACGCACAGAAGCTGGTGACCGACGCCATCGCCGATTTCAACGCCGCAATCGCCGTCAACCCGAGGCTCGTCTATGCCTGGTTCAACAAGGGTAACATCTATTATGCTCTCGGCGACTACACCTCGGCTCTCCAGTGTTATGCCGAGGCCCTCTCCATCGACCCCGGGTTCGGACAGGCGTACTTCAACCGTGGCCTCGCATACCTCCAGGCGGGCAACCGCAACCTCGCCTTCTCCGACCTCAGCAAGGCCGGCGAGCTCGGGGTGCTCCCATCCTACAATCTGCTCAAGAGGATGGCCGGAAGATAATAAATTTTCACAAATGTGAAAATTTTATTATCTTTGCGCGATTATTGGAGACCCGACACAATTCGGGCCCGTGTTCACACGTTTATCTTAATCATCACAGTCAACAATTCATACGATATATATGATTAGCATTACATTCCCCGACGGCAACGTAAAGCAATACGAGAATGGCATCACTCCGCTTCAGATCGCCGAGAGCATCAGCCCGCGCTTCGCGGCCGATGTGCTCGCCGCAAAGGTCAACGGACAGGACTGGGACCTCGCGCGTCCGCTCTCCGAAGATGCCTCCGTCGAATTTTTCAAATGGGATGACGCCGAGGGCAAGCACGCCTTCTGGCATTCCTCAGCCCACCTCCTCGCCGAGGCTCTCCAGGAGCTCTATCCCGGCGTGAAGTTCGGTATCGGCCCCGCCATCGAGAACGGTTTCTACTACGACATAGATCCGGGCGAGCATAAGATCACCGCCGAGGATTTCGAGAAGATCGAGAAGAAAATGCTCGAGCTTGCCTCCCGAAAGGAGGCCATCGTGCGCCGCGACATCTCCAAGGCCGATGCCCTGAAGATGTTTGGCGACAGGGGCGAGACATATAAGTGCGAGCTCATCAGCGAGCTCGAGGACGGACATATCACCACCTACACCCAGGGCGACTTCACCGACCTCTGCCGCGGCCCGCATATCCCCACCACTGCCCCCATCAAGGCCGTGAAGGTGCTCTCGCTCGCCGGAGCATACTGGCGTGGCGACGAGAAGCGCAACCAGCTCGTCAGGGTCTACGGCATCACTTTCCCCAAGAAGAAGATGCTCGACGAGTATCTCGTGCTCCTCGAGGAGGCCAAGAAGCGCGACCACCGCAAGCTCGGCAAGGAGATGGAGCTCTTCACTTTCTCTCCGACAGTGGGTCAGGGCCTTCCACTCTGGCTCCCCAAAGGCGCCGCCCTCCGCGACCGTCTCGAGCAGTTCCTCCGCAAGATACAGAAGCAGTATGGCTATCTTCAGGTGATCACCCCGCATATCGGCAACAAGAACCTCTACGTCACCTCAGGCCACTGGGCTAAATACGGCAAGGACTCCTTCCAGCCCATCAAGACCCCCGAGGAGGGAGAGGAGTATATGCTCAAACCGATGAACTGCCCCCACCACTGCGAGATCTACAAGGCAATCCCGCGCTCCTACCGCGACCTGCCGCTGCGCTTCGCGGAGTTCGGCACCGTCTATCGCTATGAGCAGAGCGGCGAGCTCCACGGCCTCACCCGCGTGAGGGGATTCACGCAGGACGACGCCCACCTCTTCTGCGCGCCCGACCAGATTAAGGACGAGTTCCTCAAGGTGATGGACATCATCCTCTACATCTTCAAGGCACTCAACTTCGACAGCTACGAGGCTCAGATCTCGCTGCGCGACCCCAAGAATAAGGAGAAATACATCGGCAGCGACGAGAACTGGGAGAAGGCACAGCAGGCCATCATCGAGGCTTGCGAGGAGAAAGGCATCAAGGCCTCCAAGGTGGAGGGAGAGGCCGCCTTCTACGGCCCCAAGCTCGACTTCATGGTGAAGGACGCCATCGGCCGCCGCTGGCAGCTCGGCACAATCCAGGTAGATTATAACCTTCCGGAGCGCTTCGGCCTCGAATACACCGGCAGCGACAACCAGAAGCACCGCCCCGTAATGATCCACCGCGCGCCCTTCGGCTCCATGGAGAGGTTTGTGGCCGTGCTCCTCGAGCACACCGCCGGCAAGCTGCCCCTCTGGCTCATCCCCGAGCAGGTCGTGATCCTTCCGATCAGCGAGAAGTATAACGACTATGCCCGTCAGGTGGCCGCCACTCTCGACAAGAGCGACATCCGCGCAATCGTCGACGACCGCAACGAGAAGATCGGAAAGAAAATCCGCGACAACGAGCTCAAGAAAATACCCTATCTCCTCATCGTGGGCGAAAAAGAGGCACAAAATGACTCCGTTTCCGTAAGAAAACAGGGCGAAGGTGATAAAGGTATGATGAAAATTGCTAACTTTGCAGCCGATTTGAGCGCCGAAGTGGCGTCGATGATCGCCAACTGACATTTTTCATACTAAAAACAGGAACCACAGCAATCACTGAATGGAGAAAAAACCTCAATTCTCGGGTCCGCGCAAGCCGATGACGCCCTCCTCGCCGAGGCCGGGCGCCAACAGGGCCCCGCAGCGCCGGGGCAACGACCGCTCCGCCAAAGACCCCTATACTACCAACGACCACATCCGTGCTAAAGAAGTGCGCCTCGTGGGCGACAATGTGGAGCAAGGCATTTATCCTATTGCCCAGGCGCTGCGTATCGCCGAGCAGCAGGGTCTCGACCTCATTGAGATTTCGCCCAACGCGGAGCCGCCGGTGTGCAGAATCCTCGATTACCAGAAATTTCTCTACCAGCAGAAGAAGCGCCAGAAGGAGCAGAAGCAGAAGGCTGCCAAGGTGGTGGTGAAGGAGATCCGTTTCGGACCCCAGACCGATGACCACGACTACAACTTCAAGCTGAAGCACGCCATCGGCTTTCTTCAGGAAGGTTCTAAGGTGAAGGCTTACGTCTTCTTCAAGGGCCGCTCCATCCTCTTCAAGGAGCAGGGCGAGGTGCTGTTGCTCCGTTTCGCAAACGATCTTGAGGAATACGGCAAGGTCGAGATGATGCCCGTGCTCGAGGGCAAGCGCATGACGATCATGCTGACCCCCCTCAAAAACCAGGCTAAGAAAGACCCCGCCAAGGAGAAGCGCCCGCAGCCCGACGCAAAGAAGCCGCAGGCCCCCGAAAATGATTCCCAACCGGCTGAGCCCGCTTCGGGCGACGCCGGCCAAGATGATAAAAATTGACAGAGACCGTAGGCACTACGTGCCGAGGTGATTTTTAAACAACTAAAAATTTTTAACAAAATGCCAAAGGTTAAGACCAATGCCGCTGCCAAAAAGCGCTTCGCGCTCACAGGCACAGGCAAGATCAAGAGAAAACACGCCTACCACAGCCACATCCTCACGAAGAAGAGCATCAAGCGCAAGAGAAACCTCGACCACACAGGGCTCGTGGCTTCCGCCAACCGCAAGGCCGTTCGTGAGCTCCTCAGCCTTTCTTAAGTAGGAGCGGTTTTCAACCCATTTTTTTATCCTTCAAAATTTTCAAAAACCGGATGACCAGCCTAAAGCGCCTCTACTGACGGCCGCTGACATCCAAAAAATTCTTTAAAAAGATGCCAAGATCAGTCAACCATGTTGCCTCAAGGGCAAAGAGAAAGAAAATACTCAAACTGACCCGCGGATATTACGGCAGCCGCCGCAATGTGTGGACCGTCGCCAAAAACACCTGGGAGAAGGGTCTCACCTACGCCTACCGCGACCGTAAGCAGAAAAAGCGCAATTTCCGCGCCCTCTGGATCCAGCGTATCAACGCTGCCGCCCGTCTCGAGGACCTTTCCTACTCCAAACTCATGGGTCTTATCCACAAGGCCGGGATCGAGATCAACCGCAAGGTGCTCGCCGACCTCGCCATGAACAATCCCGAAGCCTTCAAGGCTATCGTCGACAAGGTGAAGTAAATCCCGTCACTGCACAGGCAGAAGATATGCGGGCTCTTCCTTTCGGAGGAGCCCGCTTTCTTTGGCTTTATTTTCAGTCTTGTAGGGACGTGCCTTCAGCACGTTTCCCCCTCATCATGAATGAATCTGTTTCTGGTCGGTGTGTCGTCAGTGCTTGACGTCGTAGCCCTGGTTGGCCAGGTATTCCAGTATCCGGTAATGCATGGCGTGGCGGTAATAGTCGAGGATGTGGTCACACCAGTCGTTGTCGGTCGTGCCTCCGGAGCGCGTCTGGTTGTATTCCTTCACCCTTGCGTCGTAGGCTTCCAGCTCGTCGACCATCTGCTCCGCATCCTGGCGGTAGTGGTTCTGGTGGAACACGAGCGAGCCGGGCTGCTTCGGCTTCAGGTCGGGATGCTCGCGCGGGATGCCGAGCGCCAGGCCACACACCACAAACACACCTTTCGGCAGCTTCAGCATTTTGGCTACGGCGGCCGGGTCCACGGTGCGGAGATAGCCCACGCAGTTGCTGCCGAGGCCGCACGCCTGGGCTGCCACCACGGCGCTCATCATGGCCAGCGAGGCGTCGATGATGCCGATGGTCACTCCGTCCATGGTGTCGGTGAAGGGGGGCATGTCGAAGCCCTTCCGCTTAGCCAGCAGCGAGATCTTGTTGTAGTCGGAGCAGAATATCAGCAGTCGGTTGCAGGTCTTCAGCTGCTTCTGGTTGGTGAGCTGATAGAGCTCTTCCTTCAGCGTCTGGTCGGATATGTCGATAACGGAAAACTGCTGCCCGTTGTAGCTTGTCGGGGTGTTTTCCACGGCCTTGTAGATGAAGTCCATTGTCTCCTGGGGGATGGCCTCGCGCTCGTAGCGGCGGACGCTCGTGCGCTCCAGCAGGCACTCTTTTACGTCTTTCATTTGGATTATCTGTTGAGGTTGATTATGTATGCGGAAAAAAGGAATCGGCCGCCGGTGTCACCACCGG
>CECF01066806.1_pt1 | contig 15730 bp, 10 predicted proteins | sample 554751 | NCBI WGS metagenome assembly CECF01 (sample SAMEA3182099, study PRJEB8094) | gut metagenome | biome: human; feature: gut; material: Stool; isolation source: human stools | place: Canada | collected 2012-06-12 | reverse complement strand
CCCGGGATACCGATTTCGATACCTACATAGATGAATATACCGATGACACCAAGTACTGTGTGACGGAAATTCCATGGGCTGTGGCTGTATTTTACTTTCTTATGACCCTTTGAGAGATTGGGCTCCGGTATAGCCACGAAAGATATTACGATAAATGCTGCGACAAATACGCCCATAGCGATGAAGAGCAGGGGAGTCACAGCCTGGATAGTGGTTGATTTTGTGAGCTGACCTATGAGTGCGCCAACGAAGAAGGGAGTCAGTGTGCCTGACAGGGAGTTAAGCGCTCCACCGGTCTGAAGAAGCTGGTTGCCCTTGTTGCCGCCGCCACCGAGGAGGTTGAGCATCGGGTTAACTACGGTGTTGAGCATACATACGCAGAAACCGCAGATAAATGCTCCCAGAAGATAAATCAGGAAGTTGAGGCAAACGGTAAATTCCTTGGTCACCATCATGCCGCCTTCGTCGATTGACGACTGCATGGTGAAGAGGGGGGTATCGGCGCCTGCCTGGCTTGAAAGGAATTGCACGAACAAGCCGATGACACCGATTGCCATCGCCCAGAGTGCTGTCTTCTTATAACCGATTTTTACAAGAAGGTTACCGGCGGGAATGCCCATGAACAGATAAGCTAGGAAGTTCATCATGTTGCCCATCATGCCGAGCACGCTGTTGCCTTCAAATGTATTTCCCCATATTGTGCCGATGGGGGCGGCAAGATTGGTTACAAACGATATCATCGCGAATAGGAAAAACATCGCGATGATGGCAATCGTTCTACCGTTGGACTGTGTTTTTTGTACCATGTGTAAACCGTTTTTGATTGATAGTGATTCTTGATTAAAGAGTGATTTTTGGTTAATTCTGTAAAATTAGCGATTTTTTTTCAGTGGCGTATCGGGTTATGCTCAAAAACATAATATTGGCATCAATATTCCCTTTCTCCGAATATTGTCGTGCCTATCCTCACCATATTGCTTCCACAGCTTATTGCGAGCCGGTAATCGTGGCTCATGCCCATGCTTACGGTGTCAAATGCTCCTGTCCCGTGCAGTGACAGTGATTTTATGCGGTCAAAAGTTGAGCGTATCGTCTTGAAGTCGCGTTCGATGCGGGCGTTGTCGTCGACATTGCTTGCCATGCCCATGATGCCGCGCACTCTGACATTGGGTGTCTCCTCAAGGATTCCTCCTGCAAGCAATTCCGTAAGCTCGTCGGGAAGAAAGCCGAATTTTGTTTCTTCCAGCGCCACATGCAGTTGAAGCAGTATGTCGGTGACTTTGCCTATGCGACGGCTTTCCGAGTCGATACACCGGAGCAGACGCTCGGAGTCGACGCTCTGGATAAGCCCGGCGTGGGGAACGACAAGACGTACCTTGTTGGTCTGGAGGTGTCCGATGAAGTGCCATTCTATGTCGGCGGGGAGGATGGAGGCTTTTTCCACAAGTTCCGTGGCGCGGCTTTCTCCAAATACACGCTGCCCCGCCCCGTATGCTTCCATGATAGCTTCGGCAGGATGAAATTTCGACACTGCCACAAGGGTTACTCCCCCGGGCAGTGTCGAAGTTATCTCGTCGATACGTTGTACTATTCCGTTCATTTTATTCTGCGGGTGATTCGCTGCCGCCAAGTTTTGCCTTGAATACATCCATTATAGTGGTCTCGGCGATTGACGATACTTCAAAATCAGCCATCGTGCCCTTCATGCCTTCCATGAAATTGTCAAGCGCCTCGCGGAAATTGTTGGCGGCGACAAGTATATGGCTGGTAGTCTTTTTCTCGACGGCGGTCTTTTCGTCAAGTGTTATGAAATTGACCTTGACATGATACCATTTGTCGGCGGCATCATCCCAGAATATTTCCGTAATATTGGTGCGTTTTACCGCTGAGATGGAAAACTCGCCGGAGATAAACGGGGTGAGTTCCTCGATAGTGCGCGCCTCCGCTTCGGTGAAGCTTAGGGCATCGACCATGTAGGGCTCGTTTACCTTTTTCTGTGTGCCGTTTTCCATCATTTTTTCGTAACGAACTTTTGTTTCAAACCAATTGCTCATCTTAATATAGTTTTTATGTTGTGATTATAGTTGATTATTCTGATTTTTTCAGGTGCAGATATGTGTGGATACATCCTACAAGCAGAGCGCCTCCGATGATGTTGCCTATTGTGGCTGGGATAAGATTGCGCCATATCATCTGCCATGCCGTGACATCAGCCCCTTCGAGCATTCCGCACGGTATGAAAAACATGTTGGCGATGGAGTGCTCGTAGCCGAGGGCGACAAACGCCATCACCGGCAGCCAGCATCCAAACATCTTAGCCCCGCTGCTTTTTGCCGACAGCGCAAGCCATATCGCCAGACACACACACCAGTTGGCGCCGATGCCTTTAACCATCACCACGAGCCAGGGCATAGAGACTTTTGCCTGCGCGATGCCGATTATCGCCGAATGGTAAGGCTCGGGTGCCGTGAGCCCGACAAAATAGACCATTACGAGTACAAACAGTATTGCCCCGAGGAAATTTCCGAGATACACGAGCGCCCAGTTTACGAGCACGTCGCGCAAGGAGCATTTTTTCGCCATCAGCGGCGGCATCAGCAGGGCGTTGTTGCCGGTGAACAGCTCTGCACCGAGCACTACCACCAGTATGAGCCCGATAGGGAACATGGCTCCGCTCAGAAGTTTCTGCAACGCGGGGTTGTCAGCCGTGAGCCCCGGGAATCCATAGCCGATGATAAGCGACAAAGTGCCTCCGAAAGCTATATAGACGCCTGCAAGCATTGTGAGGATTACAAATGAGGTGTAGCCCGATGCCTGCAGCCGCAACTTGTTTTGTCCGGCGTTCATCGCCGCATCGATTACTTCAGCAGGTGTTCTGGTTGCCATTGTTGCAAGCCGTGGGTTAAAGTGATTCGAGGATACGTTTTAACACCACTTCTGCCGAGATTTCGCGGTTTGCCGCTTCAGGTATGACAAGTGAGCGCGGACTCTCGATTACCTCGTCGCTTACAATCATGTTGCGTCTTACAGGAAGACAGTGCATGAAGAAAGCGTTGTTGGTGAGTGCCATTTTCTCTGCGGTGACGGTCCAGCTGCGGTCGGTGCTGAGCACCTTGCCGTAATTGGGGTCGGTGTATGCGCTCCAGTTTTTAGCGTACACGAAGTCTGCTCCGGCAAGAGCCTTGTCCTGGTCATACTCGATTTTTGCGTTGCCTGTAAACGCCGGGTCAAGCTCGTAGCCGTGAGGATGGGTTATCACGAAGTCGTAGCCTGCGGCATTCATCCATTCGGCAAATGAGTTGGGGACAGCCTGCGGGAGTGCCTTGGGGTGGGGCGCCCATGTCATTACTACTTTCGGACGCTCGACGGTCTTATGCTCCTCTATGGTGATAAGGTCGGCGAATGACTGCAAGGGGTGGCGCGTGGCGGCTTCCATAGAGAATACGGGTCGCCCCGAATAGCGGATAAACTGATTCAGAATCTTTTCCTCGTAGTCATCGGTCTTCGACTCAAAACGGGCGAATGACCTTACTCCTATCACGTCACAGTAACAGCCCATCACGGGGATTGCCTCAAGAAGGTGTTCGGGCTTATCGCCATCCATGATTACGCCACGCTCGGTCTCGAGTTTCCACGCGCCCTGGTTGACATCAAGCACGATTACATTCATTCCGAGATTCATCGCCGCCTTCTGGGTGCTTAGGCGAGTGCGCAGCGAGGAGTTGAAAAATATCATCAGTAGCGTCTTGTTTTCGCCAAGATGCTTGTAGCCAAAACGGTTGGCTTTTACTTCGAGCGCCTCCTTCACGGCAAGCCGGAGGTCGCCTATGTCATTTACGTTGGTAAATTGTTTCATCGGATTGCAAATTATGGCGCAAGTTACTCAAATATTTCCATATAGACGCTACCAATACCGTCAAAAAATGGTAACTTTGCTTGCTAATTAACCTCAATTACTAATATGCAAGCAATTATACTGGCAGCCGGACTCGGACGCCGTCTCGGCGAGTTTACGGCGGGAAACACCAAATGTATGGTACCCGTCAACGGGGTCTTGCTGATTGACCGCATGCTCATGCAGTTGCAGCGTCTCCCCTTGTCAAGGGTCGTGATAGTCATCGGCTATGAGGGAGCGAAGCTGCGCGATTACATCTCAGGGCGTTTCCCGGAGATGAACGTGGAATATGTCGAGAACAATGTATATGACAAGACCAACAATATATATTCGCTGTGGCTTGCACGCGATGTCATGCAGGATGACGATACATTGCTGCTTGAATCAGATATAATAGTTGATGACGCGGTTATTGACATGATATACGCGTCGGAACATCCTGATGTGGCTCTCGTCGCGCCTTATGAACCCTGGATGGACGGCACTATGGTGCGTCTTGACGAGGATGACAATATAATAAGCTTTATCCCGAAAAAGGCATTTAACTATAACGATATCGACAGTTATTACAAGACGGTCAACATCTATAAGTTCAGCCGTGAGTTTGCCACGCGCTGTTATCTGCCGTTTCTGGAGGCATATATCAAGGTGCTCGGCGACAATGAGTATTACGAGCAGGTGTTGCGTGTAATCACTCTTGTCGACACTACGGGAATAAAGGCGCTTTCCATCGGCGGTCTTCCCTGGTATGAGATTGACGACGTGCAGGATCTCCGCATAGCCGAGACCATATTTGCCGATGTCGACGCACGTCTTGAAAAGCTGCAGCACAGTTACGGCGGTTACTGGCGCTATCCGGGGCTTAAGGATTTCTGCTACCTTGTCAATCCCTATTTCCCGACAGCAAAGATGATTGATGAGATGAAAAGTAGTTTTGGCGTGCTTTTGCGTAATTATCCGTCGGGAATGGGCGTGAACTCACTCCTCGGTGCGAAATATTTCGGTGTACGTCATGATTATGTGGTGACAGGCAACGGAGCCGCCGAACTTATCAAGGCGCTCATGGAGCATTGCGACGGTCGTCTTGGCGTAACCGCACCGACATTTGAGGAATATCCCAACCGTAAGGACAGTGATGAAGTCGAAGTATTTGTACCCGACAATAACGAATTCCGCTATACAGCCGACGACCTGATGACATATTTTGCCGACAAGGATATCGCCACACTGCTCGTGATAAATCCCGATAACCCGTCGGGTAATTTCATACCGCGTCACGACCTTATGAGGCTTGTCGAGTGGACGCGCGTCAGGAATATAAGGCTTGTTGTCGACGAGTCGTTTGTCGACTTTGCTGACGGTGATGACAATACGCTTCTCCACAATCGGGTGCTTGAAAACGCGCCGCATCTTGTGGTGGTGAAAAGTATCTCGAAGTCTTATGGAGTGCCCGGTCTGCGTCTCGGGGTGCTTGTAAGTTCCAACAAGGAGCTTGTCAGAAAATTGCGCTCGGCTTGTGCGATATGGAACATTAATTCTTTCGGCGAGTATTACATGCAGATTTTCGGCAAATATGAAAAATCTTACGATGAAGCTTGCCGCAAGATAAGGAAGGTGCGCGATACCCTCTATGAAGAGCTGCAGGCGGTGGATTATCTGCGTGTGATGCCCTCGGCGGCAAACTATTTCCTGTGTGAGGTGACATCGCGCTTTACTGCAGGTGAACTTACGAGGATATTGCTTGACCGATACAACCTGTTGATAAAAGATTGCTCGGGCAAACGGGGATTTCCGTCAGGAGCACAATACATACGTATCGCCGTAAGGGACACTGCCGATAACCGGGCTTTGACCGATGCCCTTAAATCGCTGTAATTATGGAGTGCGGCAAAGGTGACGGAATGAAGATATGTATTGTGGGCGGCGGCAATGTCGGCACTGTGCTTGCCGGATTTGTCGCCTCACGCGGCTACGGGGTGAATGTGCTGACCGATCATCCTGAGTCTTGGAGTAGCAAAGTTGATGTGACTGACCCTGACGGAAAGCATTTTTCGGGGCGGCTTGACTGCGTGTCGGCTGACCCGGCGGCTGTGATACCCGATGCAGATATGGTGCTGATATGTCTTCCCGGTCCGGCTATACATGACAAACTGGTTGCCATAAAGCCGTGGTTGCGGCATGACGCACTTGTAGGAAGTGTGTTCTCTTGCACCGGATTTTTCATAATGGCAATAAATGTGCTTGGCAGTGACGCGCGTCTTTTCGGACTTCAGCGTGTGCCGTTTATCTCGCGTCTTGAAAGTTATGGTCACTCCGCTCACCTGCTTGGCTACCGGAACTGTATAAAAGTGGCGTTCAGCGGTGTTGATGACCGGGACGGTATCTCTTCCATGTTTGCCGACATGTTTGCTACGCCCGTGTCGGTGCTTGCCCATCCGCTTGAGGTGACGCTCACCAACAGTAACCCGATACTTCATCCGTCGCGTCTCTATGCCATGTTTAAGGATTGCGACGCTCCGTTCAAGGAAGTACCAGCGTTTTATTCCGACTGGACCGATGAAAGCTCGGAACTGCTGATAGCCTGCGACAGCGAGTTTCAGCTTGCCGTCAGGCGGCTTGGTATCGCTCCCGACCATATTCCGTCGCTGCTTGATTATTATGAGTCGACCGATGCCCCTTCCCTTACCCGCAAGATACGCAGTATCGCGGCGTTCAAGGGTATTCCCGCACCGATGAAAAAGGTAGAGGGAGGCTATATGCCTGACTATGAAAACCGTTATTTCACTGAGGATTTCCCTTACGGTATGATGCTGATAAAAATGGTGTGTTCACGGCTCGGAATTGCCACTCCCACTATCGACATGATTATCCGGTGGTTTCAAGAGCGTGTCGGGAAGCATTACATTGATGGTGACACCATCGCCGACAGCCCTGACGCAAGGGCGGTGGCTTGTCTTGATGCGGCATCGATCGACTATCTTATATCATCTATGATTCATTGACCGCTTATGGCTGACACGCTTGGCAGAAAGGCATTGAAAGGAACTGCATGGGCTACCGCCGACCGTTTCGGTAACATGGTGTTGCAGTTTGCTGTTAACCTTGTGCTTGCCAATCTGTTGCTTCCTGCCGATTTCGGTGTAATCGGCGTACTGGCAATATTCATAGCGGTGTCTCAGACTATAATTGACGGTGGTTTCGGGTCGGCGCTCATTCAGCGCAAATCGCCGACGCAGGTCGATTATTCGACTATATTCTATTGGAATTTAGGCTTCTCTTTGCTCTTGTATGGCGCTCTGTTTGTCGCGGCACCGGCCGTGGCGCGTTACTTCGGTATGCCGGTGTTTTGCGATGTGTTGCGCGTCATCAGCCTTAACCTGGTCATAAGCGCGCTTGCACAGGTGCAGCTTGTAAGACTTAAGAAGGAACTTGCGTTCAAGCGTCTGGCGATAGTCAATCTTACGAGCTACGTCACAGCCTCGTGTGTGGCGATAGTGATGGCATTTCGTGGATTCGGTGTGTGGAGTCTTGTAGCCATGACGGTCATAAACCAGGCGATGATAACAATGCTCTACTGGGTGCTTAACCGCTGGCATCCGTCGGGCGCTTTTTCAAAGCAGTCGTTCAGGTCATTGTTCGGGTTCGGGGGCTATATGCTTGCCGCTTCAATATTGCAGGAGATATGCCGTAATCTTCAGGGGGTGATAATCGGAAAACGCTTTTCGACTACCGACATGGGATATTACACGCAGGCATACAAGCTGGATCAGGTGACATCATACGCTGTGCCGCAGGTGCTGGTACAGGTGCTTTTCCCGTTTTTCTCCAACATCCAGAATGACCGTGAACGTCTTGCCGCCATGACAGCACTCGGCATGAGGGTTATCGCGGCGGTGGTGTTTCCGGTGTTGATAATACTGATGATTGTAGCAGAGCCGCTTGTGATGACGCTTTATGGCGACGTGTGGCTACCATGCGTGCCATATTTCCGCATACTTTGCGTAGGCGGTATATTTGTCAGCCTTCAGAATGTCAATTTTTATGCCGTTGCGGCTCTCGGTCACAGTAAAGTGCTTTTCCGGTGGAGCTTTTATAAATGGGGAATGTTGCTTGCCCTGCTTCTTGGCGGGATGATGTACGGAATGGAGGGCATAATGTGGGCGATTGTGGCGAGCAATTTCAATATATTCCTTGTCAATGCACTGCTGTCGCGGAAATATGTCGGTTGTGCGTTGTGGCGGCAGATGCGCTGTGTCTTGCCTCCGCTTGCGACAGGATTTGCCTCCGCCGTGGTCATATTGCTGTTGCCGGGGCTGTCATGGTGGCTGAGTGCTATGCTTTACCTGGTGCTTTATGTCGGGCTTGCGTTGCTCTTCCGGTTACGCGCCGTCGCCGACCTCCGACGGTTTTACAACATGATTTTAAAGAAGAATAAAGATTTTGACAATGATTGATATTGAGATACAAGCCGGGCTGCGCTGCCGGTTTAATCCCGACGGTTCGTTGCTGCGCCGTCATCAGCTTAAATTGCTGGAGATGCTGAAATTTATCGATAAGGTGTGTCGCAGCAATGATATACCTTATTGGCTCAGTTCCGGCACACTTATAGGCGCAATGCGTCATGGCGGATTTATCCCCTGGGACGATGACGTGGATGTGGAGATGCTTGCGAACGATTTTCCGCGTTTTCAGGAAGCAGTGGAGCGGGTAGGCGACCCGAGGTATGTTGTGCAGACAACCGCCAATGACCCGGAATTCCTTTTTGCATTCGGCAAGTTGCGTGATCTCAATTCGCTTGTGGAGGAGAGCAACGGACTCGACTCACTGCTGAAATATCGCGGATGCTACATTGATGTGTTCACTATTGCGCCTTCCTCGTCGCGCAAGCTTCACCGTCTCGGGTGCAAGCTTGTGGGCACTGAACTGAAATGGCGGGTAAAGTCGCCGGGGGCGTTGCGCAACAAATTGCTGCGCCCGGTGCTGCATGGTATCGTTTTTCCGGTGATGAGGGCTGTGAGCCGGATAGGTGCGCGCGGACAGATGCGTCATGTGATGCCGAGCTTCTTTTCTGCACCACGGCAGATGTCGGAGCTATTGCCTGTGAGCGAGGTCGATTTTGAGGGGTACAGATTTCTGGCTCCTGCCGACCCTGACGGCTACTTGCGTCGTATCTACGGCGACTACATGCGTATCCCCGATCCCGACAAAATCCAGGTCCACGCCTCCAACATCCGATTATAATGTAGGTTTGCCGCGTACACAATGTCATAACGTGGTCTGACTTTCATGATTTTTTTGCTGCTACGCGTTGATTCATAGGTTGCTATGAGGACAATGGGGCGTTGCCCGCAGGGCATCATCTGTATATAGCCGGGGCGTTGAGCGGAGCGATACCCCCGGAATGATGGCTATATTCCGAAATGTTTCCCGATAGGGAATCATCAATTTTGCTCCGTGATGATTCCTCCGGAAACGTCAGTTCTTGCTCGCTTTCCGTCGGTATCGCTTCGCTCAACCGACGGCTATAAAAGGATTATCCCCTGACGGGGAAGGAGTTGTCAGATGTTAGTTCTCATTTTTTAGGGCTGGGGCGAGTGGAAGCTTCCCCGCATCACGACAGCAGACAAAAAGAGGGCGCATTCGATGCGCCCTCTCACTTTTATTGGGTAATGATGCGTTACAGGAGGATGAAGGAGGAGTCGACTGTGGATTTCAGCTCTGATTTCAGCTTGTTGGCGTTAACCGGCTTGCTGACATATCCGTTGAATCCGTTTTCCATGATGCGCTCTTTGTCGGAGGCAAAGGCGTAGGCTGTCACGGCGATGATAGGCACAGTCTTGGATACCTTGCGTATCTCGCGTGTAGCCTCATAACCATCCATGTTGGGCATGTTGATATCCATGATGATGATATTGGGCTGATGCTGCTTGAACAGGTCGACTGCCTCACGACCGTCCCATGCATGGATGAGGTTGTAGTCGTTGGAGAGGATTGTCTCAAAGAGCAGGTAGTTACTTTCGTTGTCTTCAGCCACAAGCAATGTAAGCTTTTCCTGACGCTTGATGGTCTCTTTCTGAGGAGCCGGCACGGCAGCGGTTTCTTCGGCAGCGGTTTTACCTTCGGCAACCTGTACGGGAAGATAAGGGATAGTAAACCAGAATGTCGAGCCGAGACCTTCTCCCGGAGATTCGACACCTATGCGCCCTTCCATTTTTTCGATGATGCTCTGGCTTATGGAGAGCCCCAGACCGGTGCCCTGCACAAAGTTGTTGAGTTTGGTGAATCGCTGGAATACGCTCTTCTGCTTTTCCGGAGCGATACCGATACCGGTGTCGCGAACGAAGAAATATATTTCATTGCCGCGCAGTTCGTAGCCGAAGGTGATGCTTCCGCGGTCGGTGAATTTGCAGGCGTTGGTGAGCAGATTGATGATTACCTGCGACAGGCGGTTGCGCTCTGTGCGTACGACACATTCCGCGGCGCCAAGTGTGAAATTCAACACTACTCCCGGCTTGACTCTCATTCTCACCGTGCTTTCAAGATTGCGGATAAGATCATTCAGGTCGGTCGGATGATAAATGAATTCAAGGGTGTTTGCCTCTACTTTGGCGAGGTCGAGGATATCGCTGATAAGCTGCAGCAGGAGCTGGTTGTTGTTTTCGATAATGCCGATGAACTTCTCTTTCTTCTCCTCGTCGTCGGTATTGGCGAGCAGATTGGAGAATCCGACAATGGCATTAAGCGGAGTACGTATTTCATGACTCATGTTGGCGAGGAATGCCGATTTCAACCGGTCAGACTCGCTTGCCTGTTCCTTGGCAAGAATCAGCGCGTTTTCCTGTTTCTTGCGCTCGGTGATGAGAAGTAGTGAGCCTACAAGCGATACAGGGCGTCCGTTCTCATCCGTGTCATCTACAGCGGCGTTCACTTCCATCCAGTCGATTATCTCGTTGCCGTTGTCATTTGTTACAATGCGAAACTCTTCTTTGACATAGTTTGCCTTTCCTTCGACAAGCTCCTGATAGGACTGGCGCACACGCGGCAGGTCCTCGCGATGTATGCGCTGGAAATACTCGCTTGAGTCGATTATGTTCATTCCGCGTCTTGACCCGCGTAGGGTGGGGAACTTGAGGTGTTTCAGTATGCGTTGAGTCTCGCAATAGATGCGCTGTGTCTTGATGTCCCATCGCCACGGGATGATGTGCGCCACGCTTAACGTCATTTCAAGCTGTTTGCGTGAGTTGCGGAGCGTGTTTTCCGCTTTGTTGCGCTTGGTGGTGTCTGTGCCGAATATATCGACTGTGTTGTTATCCTTGTTGGGTACAATCAGAAATTCGTAGTAGGAGTCGGTCGATTTGAAATAGTGGGTGAAAGTGACCGAGTGACCCTCCTTGAAGGCGGTGTCCACGAGATGCTTCAGATGCTCCATGTTGAAAAACGAGTCGGCATCATCGGCTCCGTTCTGGCTGTACAGCGACTCAAATGAAGTATTGCTCGACTTGTAATTGATTTTTGTCACATGACCTTCAGCATCGGTCACAAGACCTGCCGAGGCGTATGCGATAGGCATGTTGCGCACCAGTGCGTCATGTGCACTTGTCGCCTTTATCTTTATGCGCAGTGCTTTTGAGCGCAGGGCGATTATGACAGCAATCGCAGCCACAAGCAGGATTATGGAGATGATGTACCACTTGTAGCTGTCCCAAAGTGTTTTGGGCTTGTTGACAAATACCGTGTCGGCGGGGCAGTCGCTTACAGAATATCCGTCGCGCAGAAGCTGCTCATAGTTGATGACGTAATTGAAATCCTGCGGATATTCGGGATAATAGAACGGCAGGTCATGCATCTTGGTGCCTTCGTTCATCTTATGCACGTAGCTGACGAGGGTGTCGACTATCTTTTTGTGGTCAGGGAAATAACCGCCCAGAATACCGTTGGCGATATATGCCTCGCGTAGGGCATAGACCGGTTGCGCCGCCTGTGGGATAGCGCGGTATTCGCCTGACACAAGCTGCGGATAGCCGTTGACATCTTCTTCCGAATAAAACCATGAGGAGAAAAGAAAACCTAACTTTTCGTCATGATTCATGATATAGTCGAGAAGACGGCCGCTGTTGTCGTTTCCTGCTACAAGCCATTCGTAGGATATTGCCGGATAGGTCGAGGCAAGATAATTACTGATGTTTTTGCTGAGATGACGGTTGGCTGAACGAGCGTCGGCGGCAAATACAAGTTTGGTCAGCTGCGGATTCATCTTTACGATGAGGTCGATGGTCTCCTTATACATGAAAGGTGATTCGATAAATGTGAGGTCATATTTGTTTCGCAACTGTGCGAGCGGGGTCAGCATGTCGTCGGTGTCATCTCCCTGCACTCCGGTAAGATAATAATTCATGGTGCCTACCTTGTCAAGGTTTCCGAGGAGTATTGCCGGGAGATCGCCCCAGTTTGACTTGATGGTGTCGATAAGTCCGAAAGAAGCCTCTCCAATCATGATGATGCCGTCGGGCTTGTTATTGTTGTAGCGTTTCAGGACACCTTCGACCATGTTGTTGTAGAGCGAGTCGTTGGTGACATAACTCATGTTGAGATGCTCTACCTCGATGATGAATTCATGATTTTTTGCCGCCTCCATTATCAGCGGGGTGATAAACGACTGGCTCCAGGGCGCTCCCTCGTTGTAGGCGTTGATTACAAGTATGTTTTGTACCGGCTTTGTGCGGTCAATGCCGTCGGCATGTGCCGAGAGTATCGATAACGCCACAAATGCGGTTATTGCTATTAATGTCCTTAATTTGCTAATGAAATTTTTCATGAATAATTGGTCAATAGTAAACGATAGATTTTTTAACCGTTTGGTTGTATCTGTGCAAAGTTAATCATTTCCATGACTAATCAACTATGTTTCCGTAAAAATAACAATATGTTTTACGACATAGAAATGTGCCTTAGGCATTGCCTGCAGGGTATGGGCGGAGCGGATGGGAGATACAGATGGACAAAAGATGCAAGGTGAGCTTCCCGGAGAAAGGTTGATGATTCCCTGTCGGGAAACGATATGGAGAGAGCCCGCACTCCGGGGGTATCGCTACGCTCAACCACCCGGCTAAATTGGGATTTTTCCCTGCGGGAAAAGGGGTTCACATTAGATTGTATCGCGTAGCGGTAGGAACTGCTGGAAGACAGCCCGCGATGCAGGGGGGGAAGCTCGCCCGCGATACAGATACAAAAAGGTCGTGCCAAATGTTGACACGACCTTCTTTTATGATGGATTATATTAAAATTATTTCCAAGCAAATACCTGAACCTTGCTCTTACCATAGGCTACATAGATGTAACCGTTGGGATGGAGTGAGATGTAGTTTGCAGAGTTTCCTCCGTTATGACGGGTGCGAGTCACGAATGAGAGGTCGTTCTTCTTAAGAACAATCAGACCGGCAGCGCCATGCGCGATATATACATAGTCCTTGTCGACTGCGAGACCGTTGGCGCAAGCTGCTGCTGCTTCCTTGGTTGACATTTCCCAGCCTTTAAGCTCTTCCTTGCTCTTGTCGGTGAGACGGAAAGAAGCTACTTCCGTAAGCGTGTTGCCTGCAAGTGCGAGATGCTTTACACCGCCTTGTCCGAGGCATACCCAGATATCATTGCCTTCGATTGCGATTACATCCTTGCCGTCAACCGGTGAAAGGAGTACATCCTCAACTACATAAGAAGCGATTTCGTTCTCGTAGTTAATGTCAGTGGCATTGAATACCTTAACGGAGGCATTTGCAGTATTGGCTGCCTTGTCGCGGTTGATAAGACTCAGCATGACTACTTTTGCGCCATCGGTTGCGATGTGCTTGCCGGTGCGTGAGCCGTCACGTTCCCAAGGATTAACAGGGGCTTCAGCCAGACTCGGGTCGAATTTCCATGACGGGAGTTTAGCCACTGATTTGAGTTTCCATGTAGCTTCCGTGAAGTCAGCTACGTTGAATGTCTCGAAACCGGCTACAGAAGCGGTCTGGTAGTATTCGCCGTTACGGATGATGCAGTTGCCTGATCCGCCGTTGCTATACACTGTGTCGCCGGCAGCGTTTACATATTGTTCCTTATACAGAGTGATAAGGTTGAGTTTTGCAGTATTGCCGGTGGGGAATGTTCCGCCATCGCAGTTAATCCAGCCGAGGATGCCGCCCTTGTCAGGATGGTCACCGGCTACAAATATCTTACCGTTGTCAAAGATCACATGGTTGAAATCGATTGCTCCGTAAGTGCTGTTGGTAGGTGCGGTTTCAAGATAAGAGTTGAGGGTTACAGTGCCGTTGTCTACAGTGAGGTGTTCGATACAGCCGTGGAAGCCTGTACCCTGAGTGTGCCATGAAACGTAAGCATCGTTTCCGACAGTGAAAATTGAAGTAGCAGAAATCGGGTGGCTATGTTCTGCTGGTTCGATGCTACCGATGTTTTCAAGTTCGGGGTCGGGCGTGGGGTCGGGAGTCGGATCATCTTTCGGACCTTCAATCACCTTGGGAGCGCAATCGTCACCGTCTTCAACAGTATAATCGATTTGTTCTTTTACCTTTACGCTCTCGTTCCATGCAAGTGTGACTTCAGTTTCGTCGGCTGCCTTTTCTAGTGTGCCGCTTTGGCTGTCGTAATTAACTGCGACATTATAAAAAGTACCCCTGAGGTCTTTGTCGTTGACATCAAGCACCTTGGTCTCAACCATTGCGTAGTCGCCTTCTTCTGCTCTTACAAACACATTGCCTATGTTTTTCAGGTTAAGCTGTTCAGTGGCAAGGAGATAACCGCCGTCACGGAGGAGTATTTCAAGAGGACTATTGCCTGCAAGTTCAACCACCGGAGCCGATACATAACCTGCTGAAATTATTGAGTTGTTACCGGTAAGGTAGATGGTGTCTTCTGCTGTAACAGCACAGCCAGCGTAAACTTTTCCTCCAACTAGAGTTATGTTTTTACCGTGGAGTTTGCCTGTAGTGTAACATTCTCCCATAAGTTCGAAGTCAATGTCTCCGTGTACGAGGTCAGCCTCAGAAACAAGAGTTCCTTCGATGTGGATATTCTTGTCTCCGCTCTGGCTTGCGCGCAAGATGTCACCGCCTCGGTGAACATAAACGACAGTGTTTGACTGGAGAATCGACTTGTCGATAAGTTTACCGCCATTCAGGATGTGAATCTCCATTTCTGTATTAGAACCTGTGCCATTACAAGTTACCTCGCCGTCAAGGTAATATTTTAAATTGTCAAGAGTTACAGGCTTCTGCCAGTATTGATTGTCACTGTTTTGATATTGGTGAACAAATGTCACTGTGATACTTGAAGAAAGTGCACTGACATTTGCTCCTGCAGGAACGTAAATGCTTCGATCTAATATTTGCTCATTAAAATCGGCTTCCTTCACATCAGCAGGCACGTTGACCGTTATCCAATTTCCATTATAATCAGCCGGTAATTGAATCATTGCTGCAAGTTCGCCAGCAGTCGGAATTTCAGGCATTCCGGGGAACTCAGGTACGTCATTAGCCGCACGACTTCCAAAAAGCTTGGAGTTGTAATATGTTTTTGCCAATGCAGGGTTGGAGAGCACCGAGAGGTCAATACCTTCTACGGTTTCGGTTACATCGTTGCCGCCGGGACCGTCGATGCCGGGGGCGTCATCTTTACAACCGGTAATGGTTACAAGTGCGAGGGCTACTACACCGCACCTGAACGCGTTTTTACGGGTTAGTACCGGTAAAATCAGGTTAGTCTTTTTCATCCTTGAAAATAAAAGTTAGAATGTTAGATTGGTAAGATTGTTAATTGTTTTTTTTGCTATATCACTTTTCAATG
>CECF01064572.1_pt1 | contig 15819 bp, 8 predicted proteins | sample 554751 | NCBI WGS metagenome assembly CECF01 (sample SAMEA3182099, study PRJEB8094) | gut metagenome | biome: human; feature: gut; material: Stool; isolation source: human stools | place: Canada | collected 2012-06-12 | reverse complement strand
CGCACCTCGGCACCGACGCTTTCCCGCGCGTCAAGGTCGGTGTCGGCGCGCCGGAGCACGACATTGTCGACTGGGTCATCGGCCCGTTCACGGCCAATGAGCGCAAGGTCATCGACGGTGTGCTCGACCGCGCGCTCGGCGCGGCGGAGTGCATCATCACCGACGGCGTGAGCGCCGCGCAGAACCGCTACAACGGCTGAACGCTTTTTGCCGCCAAAATTTAAAAAATCGACATAGACTTTTTGCCAAAAGCCTATATAATAAAATGACTGACGACCACGGGCATGACCCGCCGCGGCTGCGGCGGATCTGCCCTTTTGCGCGCTGCGGGAGGAGGGATACGGCATGGCGCAGGGGATGAACAAACTCAACGAAGCGCTCGCATCTCTTCCCGAGGTGCGCGAGCTGCTGCTCTCGCTTGACGCGGGCACGTCGCCCATCGCCGTGTCGGGCCTTTCGGGTGTGCACCGCGCGCAGCTCACCGCTGCCGTGCGGCACAAGACACAGCGCCCGCTTTTGATCGTCTGCGCGGATGAAAACGAGGCAAACCGCATGGCAGGCGACCTGCACGAGCTGCTCGGCGAGGACGTGAGCCTGCTGTTCGCGCGCGAATGGCAGCTGCGCGACCGCGTGTTCGCCTCCCACGGCTGGGAGCAGCAGCGCATCGGCTCGCTGTGCAGCCTTGCCGCCGGAAAAGCGCCGATCCTGGTCGCGACGGTCGACGGCCTGATGCAGCGAACGCTCCCGCCCGACGCGCTGCGCGGCGCGGTGACGGACATTTCGCTCGGCGACCGCTTTGACCTGAACGCGCTCTCGAAAAAGCTTGTCGAAAGCGGCTACACGCGCGCGGAAACGGTCGAGGGCGTCGGCCAGTTCGCGCTGCGCGGCGGCATTCTCGACGTCTGGTCGCCGCTGAGCGCGCCCGTGCGCGTCGAGTTTTTCGACGATGAGGTCGACGCGATGGGCGAATTCGACGTGACGACCCAGCGCCGCACGCAGAACGTCAAATCCCTGACCGTCCTGCCCGCGGCAGAGGTGCTGCCCGCCCTCTCGGACGGCGGACACGAAAAAATGCTCGAGCGCCTTGGGCGCGCCGCGCAGAAAATTGCGAAAAAGGCCGAAGACAGCCCCATCGTCCAAACGCTGCGCGGCGACATCGAGAGGCTTCGTAACGACCTGCCGCTCGGCGGCATGGACCGGTATCTCGCCGCGTGCTACCCCGACGAAGTCTGCGCGCTCGACTATCTTTCACCCGACACGCTGATCGCCGTCAGCGACGGCATGCGCGTTTTGGAACGCAGCAAGAACTACCACTGGGAGCTCTCCGAGGACGTGAAGCCCCTGATCGAAGAGGGCATTTTGTGCGGCGAATTTGCCGCGCTCGCGCTGAGTCAGGAGGCATTGAGCCATCGCATGGGCGCGTTCCCCGTGCTGCTGCTCGATTCGCTCCCCACGTCGCGCAATCTGCTGCCGCCGAGGGCCATCCTCAGCATGAACGCGCGCTCGCTGCCGTCGTACGGCGGCAGCCTCGAGACCGCCGCGGGCGACATGGAGCGCTATCTTGGCGCAGGCTGCGGCGTGCTCGTTCTCTGCGGCAACGAAACGCGCGCGAAAAACTTCCGGCGCCTTTTGGAAGAGCGGAACATCCGCGCGCAGCTCAATTTGAAAAACGACCGTCTCCCCGCCCCGCACGAGACCGTCATCGGCCTCGGCGCGCTGAGCGCGGGCAGCGAATATCCACAATTAAAGCTCGTCATCCTGACCGAGGGCCAGCTGACCGCTCCCCTCTCCGGCAAGCGCGCAAAGGCGCGGCCGAAGAAGGAGACGTCGGCCCGCGCCGCGCTGCGGTCCTATGAAGACCTCTCCCCCGGCGATCTCGTCGTGCATGTCCACCACGGCATCGGCCGCTTTGCGGGCATCGAGCGCATGCGCGTCGACGGCGTGGACAAGGACTATATCAAGATCTGCTACGCGGGCAACGACAGCTTATACGTCCCCGCGACGCAGCTCGACATGGTGTCGAAATACATCGGCGGCCATGGCGAGGACGAGGACGGCCAAATACGCACGAAGCTCAGTAAGCTCGGCGGCACGGACTGGTCGCGCGCGAAGACGAAGGCGCGCGCCGCGGCAAAGGACCTCGCCAAGGGTCTCATCGCGCTCTATGCCGAGCGCCAACGCCGCCCGGGCTTCGCCTTTTCGCCCGACTCCCCGTGGCAGAAGGAATTTGAAGAGGCCTTTGACTACGAAGAGACCGACGATCAGCTGCGCGCCATCGCCGAGATCAAGGCCGACATGGAGCGCTCGACGCCGATGGACCGCCTGCTCTGCGGCGACGTCGGCTACGGCAAGACTGAGGTCGCGCTGCGCGCTGTGATGAAGTGCGTGCTCGACGGCAAGCAGGCGGCCATCTTAGTGCCGACCACCGTGCTCGCCCAGCAGCACTACGCGACGGCGCTGAACCGCTTCCGCTCGTTCCCCGTGCGCATCGAAGTGCTCTCGCGCTTCAAAACGCCGGCGCAGAAGAAGCAAATTTTGCAGGATGCCGCCGCGGGAAAGATCGACTTACTCATTGGCACGCACTCGCTGCTGCAAAAGAGTTTGCACTTCAAGGACCTTGGCCTTCTCATCATCGACGAGGAGCAGCGCTTCGGCGTAACGCACAAGGAAAAGCTCAAGGAGCTCTCGCGTCAGGTCGACACGCTGACGCTCTCGGCAACGCCCATCCCCAGAACGCTCAACATGGCGCTCTCGGGCATCCGCGACATGTCGACCATCGAGGTCCCGCCCGTCGACCGCCAGCCGGTACAGACATATGTGCTCGAGCATAACTGGAGCGTCATCGCCGACGCCATCCGGCGCGAGCTCGCGCGCGGCGGGCAGGTCTACTACATGCACAACCGCGTCGAGACCATCGACCGCTGCGCCGCCCAGCTCAAAAAGCTCCTCGGCGACGACGTCGCCATCGGCGTCGCGCACGGCAAGATGGACGAAAAGGGCCTGTCGTCCGTGATGCAGCAGCTCTCGGACGGAGAAATTCAGGTGCTCGTCTGCACGACGATCATCGAGACGGGCATCGACATTCCGAATGTCAACACCCTCATCATTGAGGACGCCGACCGCCTCGGCCTTGCCCAGCTGCACCAGATACGCGGCCGCATCGGCCGCAGCGCGCGCCGGGCGTATGCCTATATGACCTACCGCGCGGGCAAGATCCTCACCGAGGTTGCGGCCAAGCGCCTGACGGCCATCCGCGAATACGCGGAGTTCGGCTCGGGCTTCCGCATCGCGATGCGCGACCTTGAGATTCGCGGCGCGGGCAATTTGCTCGGCCCCGAGCAGTCGGGCTACATGATGAGCGTCGGCTACGATATGTACTTGCAGCTCCTGGAAGAGGCCGTACTCGAGCAGCGCGGTGAAAAAGCGCCGCAGCGCACCGAATGCTCGGCAGACCTCACAGTCTCGGCCAACCTGCCGGAGAGCTACATTCCCTCGGGCGAGCAGCGCATGGATATCTACCGCCGCATCGCGGCGCTGCGCACCGCCGAGCAGTCGCAGGAGCTGCTCGACGAGCTCATCGACCGCTACGGCGAGCCGCCCCAGCCGGTCCTCAAGCTCATGGACGTCGCGCTTTTGCGCGCGGAGGCCGTGCAGATCGGTGTGAGCGATATCTCGCAGCGCGGCAGCGAGATCACCTTCACCTTTGCCGCGTCCGAGGCAGTCCCCGTGGAGGCCGTGATGGCCCTCTGCTCACTGCCGAAGAACCGCCGTCGGCTCACGCTCTCCGCCACGGGGACGGAGCCGAAGCTCCTGCTGCGTCTTTCGCCGGGCGAGGACGCATTGGATACAGCCTTGACGCTGGTCGGAGACCTGCGTGTGAATAAGGAAGAAAACGAAAAAGAGGTAACATTATGATCAAGAAGAGATTGCTTTCGTTCCTTGGCGCGGCGGCCATCACCGCGGCGCTCACCTTTGCCGTCGTGTCGCTCTCGCCCTCGAACGGCTTCACCTCCGGCACGATGCAGGAGGGTCTCTGCTACGAAGCGACCGGCGTCGCGCCCGACGCGATCGTCGCAAGCCTGAACGGCAACGGCGCGAGCGCCGACCTTGTCGCATACTGGATCGGCTACGACGTGTCGTATCTCAACAGCTACATGCAGTATTACACCGGCTCGTCCATCAACTGGGACGACACCCTCTCCGACGGCATGAGTGTCGCCGACTATGTAAAAGCAAGCGTGCTCTCGTCCGTCAAGCAGCACTTGGTGCTTGAAAATCTCGCCAGCAAGTACGGCGTGACGCTTACCGCCGAGCAGGAGGCCGCCATGGCCGAGAGCGACCAGAGCTACATTGACCAGTACGGCAGCGAGGAAGCTTTTGAGGCCGAGATCGCCAAGCTCGGCATGCGCCGCGAGACCTATGACCGCGTCGCGCGCTCGAACTACCTGTATCAGGATCTCTATGAGCTCTACAATACCGAGGGCAGCGCGCTCTACGCCTCCGACGAGGACCTCGCCGTCTACGCCGCCGAGCAGGGCTACATCACGGCGGACCACATCCTGCTTGCGACGAAGGACGTGACGACCGGCGAAGCCCTCACCGACGAGCAGAAGGCCGAAAAGAAAGCGCTCGCTGAGGAGCTCGTCGAAAAGCTCAATTCCTACACCGGCGACGACATCGCCTCCTACTTTGCCGAGCTCGCCGACCAGTACAGCGAGGATCCCGGCCGCGAGAGCCATCCCACGGGCTACACCTTCACGACCGGCTCGATGGTGCAGGAGTTTGAAGACGCCGCCTACGCGCTTTCCGAGGGCGAGGTGAGTGAAGTCGTCGAATCCAGCTTCGGCTATCACATCCTGCTCCGCCTGCCGCTCGACAAGGCCGCAGCCGCCGATGAGGTGCGCGAGGAGTACTTCACGAACTTCATCGCCGAGCAGGTCGACGCCGCCGCGATGGCGACGAGCGCGGACTATGATAAGCTCGACCCGCAGACGATCTACGAGGCGATCCTCGCCGCGCAGGCGGAGGGTTAAATCGCAGCGCGGCGCACTGTACGGCGCTTGCGCCCGCGAGGGCGCGTGAGGGGCAGCCCGAAAGGGCTGCTTCCTTTTTGCGTCTCGGCAGGGGCACTGCTTTTTTCCCTGCACCGTGCAGAGGACAAAATAAAAAGGAGACCTCTTTCGAGGTCTCCTTTTATTTTCAGGGGTTAGCGGTGCTTTAGCACTTCTCGAAGATGGTGGCAACGCCCTGGCCGCCGCCGATGCAGAGGGTGGCAAGACCCTTCTTGGCGTCGTCGCGCTTGAGCATTTCGTGCAGCAGGGTGACGATGATACGAGCGCCGGAAGCGCCGACGGGGTGGCCGATGGAGATCGCGCCGCCGTTGACGTTGACCTTGCTCATGTCAAAGTGCAGCTCGCGTGCAACAGCGATGGACTGGGCCGCGAAGGCTTCGTTGGCCTCGACGAGGTCGATATCGTCGATGGTCAGGCCGGCCTTCTGCATGGCCTGACGGGAAGCGGGCACGGGGCCGACGCCCATGATCTTCGGGTCGACGCCGCCCTGGCCCCAGCTGACGAGCTTGGCCATGGGCTTGAGGTTGTACTTCTTCACGGCCTCGCCGGAAGCGAGGACGATGGCGGCAGCGCCGTCGTTGATGCCGGAGGCGTTGCCGGCGGTGACGCGCTGGACGTGCTTCTTGGTATCGGCTTCGTGGATGCCGGTGGGCTCGAAGGTGTGGACGATCTCGTCCTCAACGCCCTCGGGGCCGACGGGGAACGCGCCGCGCAGCTTGGCAAGACCCTCGACGGTGGAACCGGCGCGGGGGAACTCGTCCTTCTTGAACTCGACGATCTCCTTCTTGACCTTCACGGGGACGGGAACGATCTCATCGTCAAAACGGCCGGCAGCCTGAGCAGCCTCGGTCTTCTGCTGGGAGGCAGCGCCGAAGGCGTCGAGCTCTTCGCGGGTGATGCCCCAAACATCGCAGATGTTCTCGGCGGTGGTGCCCATGTGGTAGTTGTTGAACGCATCCCACAGGCCGTCCTTGATCATGGTGTCGACGAGCTTTTTGTCGCCCATGCGGGCGCCCCAGCGCTCATCGAAGGAAGCGAAGGGAGCGGCGCTCATGTTCTCGGTGCCGCCGCAGACGACGATATCGGCGTCGCCGGCGAGGATGGCGCGGCCAGCCTCAATGACGGACTTCATACCGGAGCCGCAGACCATACCGACGGTATAGGCGGGGACGGAATAGGGGAGACCGGCGCCCACGCCGACCTGACGGGCGACGTTCTGACCGAGACCGGCGGTCAGGATGCAGCCGAACATCAGCTCATCGACATTCTCGGGAGCAACATTCGCGCGCTTGAGGGCTTCCTTCACGACGATGGAGCCGAGCTGAGCGGCGGGGGTGTTCTTCAGGGAACCGCCGAAGGAACCGACAGCGGTACGGCAGCAGTTGACGACGTATAATTCTTTCATTTGACTTCTCCTTTAAAATTTGTAAATCCGGAATGAGATCCGATTTTCTTCGATTTTGATTATACACACAGAAAAATGAAAAATCAACTGCAAAGTTGCGAAAAATGTGGGCAATTTTGATTTTTTTCTTTCATTTCGTTAACTATTTAACAAGAATGAAGAATATCTTGCACCACGGAATCGTTTTGCACCCAAAGGCGCAGGGAAAGCAGCACCGCTGGCGCTGCATGGGAAATGGAGCCATTCTCTCGCGTGAGACAATGGCCCCCTTTCCCGCGTCTCCACACGCTGTTGGAATAAAAAGCAGCAGCTCTGCCCGGCTGTCCCCCCGCGCCCAAGGGCGCAAAAAAGGGACGCCTCTTTCGAGGCGTCCCTTTTAATAAGTAGTTTCTACGAAACAGAAATAACTTAGAACTTGGGCTTCTGGGCCTTGACCTTGGGCTCCTGGCCGTTGCAGACGGCGACGATGTCGTTGGCGACGGAGGTGCAGCAGTTCAGAACGCTCTGCTCGGTGGTGGCGGCCATGTGCGGGGTCATGATGACGTTGTCGAGGTTGAACAGCTCGCGGCTGGACTCCTGGATGGGCTCATGCTCGAACACGTCGAGACCGGCCTGGAACAGCGTGCCGTCCTTCAGGCACTCGACAAGCTCGTTCTCCTTGATCAGAGCGCCGCGCGCGCAGTTGATGAAGGAAGCGGTGGGCTTCATCCAGCTGAACTGCTCACGGCCGATGGAGTGCTCGGTGGAGGGAACGACGGGCAGATGCACGGACACGAAGTCGGCCTGCTCCCAGACCTCCTTGGCGGTGGCCTTCAGCTCGCACAGATCGCCGATCTTGTCCTGCGTGAGGTACGGATCGTAGCCGATGACGTTCATGCCGAAGCCGTACTTGCACTTCTGCATGGCGAGCTGGGAGATACGGCCGCAGCCGATCATACCGAGGGTCTTGCCGCCGAGCTCATAGGTGTGCTCCATGCCCATGCGGACAAGGAAGTTGCCGCTGCGGAACTGACGGTCGACATAGGTGAAACGCTTGGCGCACATGAGCATCAGCATGACGGCGTGCTCGGCGACGGCGTTGGCGTTGCCGGCAGGCGCGTAGACAACGGTGATGTCCTTGGCGTGGGCGTGGTCCATGTCGATGTTATCGAGGCCGGCGCCCTGCTTGCCGATGACCTTGAGGTTCTTGCAGGTGTCCATCATCTTGGCGGTGATGGGCTCGGTGCGGCACATGATGGCGTCGGGCTGGAACTCGGCGAGCTCCTTGACGTAGGTCTCCTCGTCGTTATGGCTGCACAGCTTCACTTCAAAGTCGTTGGACTCGAAGATGTGCGTGGCCACCTCGTTGAGCTCGATGGTGTAGTAAACTTTGAACTTTGCCATGATAAAGATCTCCTCTCAAATTTTTATTTATTGAATTGCCAAATGATTTCATACGGTTTCTTCATTATACCTTGCGCTTTGCACAAAAGCAAGCGATTTTCAGAAAGATTTGCAAGAACTTATTCAAATAATTGAACAGCATCTTTCATTTTGACGATTTGCCGTCATGCCTTTCCCCTGTTTTCTGCAATTTTCGCTGCAAAACAAAAAAGGACATAAAAGGCGCTTGACAAACTACTACATATGTAGTATATAGTTATCAACGACAAATGTAGTAGATCATCTAAGGAGGTCAACCCATGGACGATAAGAAGAGACTGCCCGACGCGGAGCTTGCCGTGATGCAGGCCATCTGGGCCGTCGGCGGCGAGGTCAGCCGCGGCGATCTCGACGGCGCGCTCTCGAGCCACGGCTGGAGCGCCAACACCGTCAACACCTACCTTACTCGCCTGTGCGAAAAAGGATTCCTCTCGAGCCGCCGCGAGGGGCGGAACAATTTGTATACGCCGCTCGTCTCAAAGGACAGATACCTCGAATTTGAGAGCCGCAGCGTCCTGAAGCGGCTCTACGGCGGGTCACTCGGCAGCTTCGTCGCGGCGCTGAACGCCGAGCAGCCGCTCGAGCAGAGCGAGATCGACGAGCTGCGGCAGTTTTTGGACGATATGAGCCGTTAAACGGAAATATAAGGAGGACGCACCATGGAAACATTTCTGCTGAATCTGTTGAAAACTTCCCTGTTAGGTTCCCTCGCCATTCTGGCGATGCTGGTACTCAAACCTCTCTGGCGCGAGCGCTACCGCGCGAAAACGCGCTGCTGGCTGTGGCTGGCGCTGGCGGTCTTTTTGCTGCTGCCGGTCGATTTTTCGGTGAAAAACGCGCCGGTGCAGGCCGCGCCGCCGAAAGACTACACCCTCTTTGTCGGCACGGATAAGACGACCATCCAATCGACCGACAACCTGTTTGGCGACATGGCCGAAAAAAGCGGCCAGTCCCCCGCACAGGTGCGCGACACGATCATCCAGCGCCCCGTAACGAATCCCGAGCAGAAGACGACGCGCTACATCCCCGTGACGACGATCTTATTCTACGGCTATCTTGCGGGCGCGGCGGCGTTCCTGTTGTATCAGGGTGTCTCCTACGCCCTCTTCCGCCGCACGGTGCGCCGCTGGAAGAGAGACGTCTCCCGCGCGGACTACGCCGCGATGCTCTCTGACACGGCGCGCGACTTAGGCGTGAGCGCGCCGGAGATGATCGTCTGCGAGGCCATCTCCACCCCCGCGGTGACGGGCCTGCTGCGCCCGCGGCTGCTCCTTCCCCACGAGCACTACGACGTGCAGGAGCTGCGCTACATCCTGCGCCATGAGCTGTGCCATTTGAAGCGGCGCGATATGCTCTTAAAGCTCGTGCTGCTCGCGGCCAACGCGATGCACTGGTTCAACCCCGTGGTGTATCTGATGCTGCGTCAGGCGGACGAGGACATCGAGCTCGCCTGCGACAGCGCGGCGACCGACGGGCTCGAACTCCCCGAGCGCGCGGCTTACAGCCGGACACTCCTTGCCGCCGTGCAGTCCAGCGTGCGGGCGCTGCCCGCGACGACGTGCTTCGGCGGCACGGTCGAGCGCCTGAAGCGGCGCATCACGAACGTGCTGGGCGCGCAGAAAAAGCGCGGCCTCGGCATTGTGGCCCTCGTGTTGGCGCTGACGCTGACGGCGGGCTGCGCCGTCAGCTGGGGCGAGCGCGCACAGACGCAGAAAAATGATGACCCGTTTGCCGACAAGAGCTATACGGTCGACATACTCTTATATGAAGCGCCCGCCTTTACGGACGGCTTTACGGACGGCACTTACCCCTCCTTCCGCACCACGACAAATACTGCCGGAGAAAAGTATGTGACGCTGTGCGACGCCTGGGGCTCCACATCCATTTACGGCCCGATGGAGGAATACACGCTGGAAAAGCAGTCCTTCTACGCGCTCTTCGGCAGCACCAAAGCTTCGCCGGTCGACGATCTCATACAGAACAACAAGTCCGCTTGGAGCGGCCATTGCGAAGAGGCAAGTGACGGTCAACCGAATCAGGTCTATCTTCTGAAGCAAAAGGACGGCTCGGTCTACCTCGGCCTTGCCGGCGATTACGAAGAAGACGGCAGCGAACTCTTTTGTTCGGTTTTCCGCTTGAACGAACAGGTCAATCCGATCTACGCCTCGATGGACGACTATGCCGCCGAGCGCGTGGCGGAGCTCAAAAAAGGCACGATGACCTATTCCGTGTCGGAAAATAATGAATATGCGTCCCGCTCGATCGAGGACACGGTCGCCGACGTGCGCGTGACGCAGCTCGAGTTCGCCGATTCGCTCGGCAACCTTTCCCCCGACGGCACGGTGCTGGAGCTGTGGTACTTCCAGTACGAGATGAAGCCCACGAACGAGGCGGGCGCGCAGATCAACATTGTCGGCGGGCAGGAGTTGACGGACGACGGATATCTCAACGAGAACTGGACGCACTATCTCACCGTCCTGCACTACACCAGCGGCGAGCAGACCGGCTATCAGATCCTCGGCACCTCGATGAGCAACGACGGGTTGTGGTACAACGGATGCAGCTATGGACAGGAGCTCAAGTATTACCTGCACGACTTTTACATTGACTATGCGGGGCTTGATCTGCCGAAAATGTACATTCCCAACCTTGTCGACGGCACGGTCACGGACGGCTACGGCCACGGCAACAGCGTCGAGGGTCGTCTGGTCTCCGACAGCACCTACAACTTCTGCTACTACTATGTTCCCATCACCGGCTGGGCGTGCAGCCCCGGCACGGACTACTGGTACTCGCGCTATGACACCGGCTCGTATTTCAGTGTCAAGAAGCTCGAGCGCGGCATCAACGACGCAAAGGCGGAATGGGAGAGCACCGGCGCAAAGGCCGAGAAGACCGACGCGGGCTGGCGCTTTGTGACGCACGAGGGCATGAGCAACACGATCGTCACGCTCTTTGCCGGTCCCAACAACACCACCTACGAAGTCGAAATTCACTGGCTCTTCGACGGCAGCACGGAAGAGAATCAGTGGGGCTGGAACCGCGACCGCGCCGTTGAGGAGGAGGCCGTGATCTTGCAGGCGATGGTCAAGCACTTTACGATCGACGCCACAGTGCGGCTCACGCAGGTTAACGCATCCGACACAGCCGCCGCTTCCACAGGCTTCGACGCGCTGGACGCCGCGCTCGACGCGCTGGGCGATATGAGTGTTTTCAGCCACGCTTTACGATATCACGACCTGAGCAGACCGTCAGGCACTGAGGCCGAGGAGCACGACAATACGAATATCGACTACCGCACGACGATGGCTGAACAGTTCCGCCAGTATTCCTGGAAAGAAGCGGGCGATCTCTATCATCCGGGCAACGAGGAGTTCATGGTCAGCTGCGGCAGATGGACATTCATTCTATTCGGCAACTACAAAAATGTGCTCTCTTTCTATGATTGGGGAGACGGTCAAGAAGAAGGTATCTATTACAGCTATGAAATCACGAATACCGGTGCGGAAACCGCCGCTTGGGATGCGTTTTGCGAATGGTATGAGAAAACCGCCGCTGACAGCGGCACGCAGGCCAGCACCGCCGTTGCGGCAAATACTGTCAGCCGTGCTTCCATCACCAAAAGTGCCGACAGCTATGTCGACAATGATGACTATCTCTGGTACATTTCCGGCGGCAAGCTCTGCCGCTGGCGCGAAGGCAGCGCAGTTGAAACCATCTGCACCCTGCCGATCGACTCTCTGACCGACTCACCCGTGCGCGCGACACTTTCGATCAGAGGCAGCAGAGTGGCGCTTAACTATCATATCGGCGGCGCGACGATGGGAACGTATGTTACGGATCTCTACAATTATGACGGCAAACTGTACGTAAAGATCGACGGTTACGAATCCATCGCCTTTGATAACCACGGCAATATTGTCAAGACGCTCCAGTTCCCGCCCGCGCAGAACAACCTGTCCATTTCGTACGACACCGGCAAGACTTGGACGGCCATCGGCGATGCGGACTACTTCTACGGCAGTGTCACGGAAAATAACGACAGCATCAGTTACGCCCCTGCCGACCTCTCCATCCGCGACGGCTATGTCTACACTACCGCCGTTTACGACATCAACCACGAGAAGTCAAGCGACCCGCTCGTGACGCACGCCGTGCGCATCAGCATCAAGACCGGTGCGCAGGAAATTCTGGACTGAAGCGTTCAAATTTCAAAAAGGCGGCCCGAAGGCCGCCTTTTTCTCCGCTTTTTAGCGTAAAATGATGGGAATATTGCAAAAAGGTGCTGGAACATCTCAAAGATATGTGGTATGATGGGAATATTCCAAAACGTATTTCTCGGGAGGTTCCCACCATGGAACACAATCCGATTCTCAAAAATCCACTGTCGCTCGACAGCGAGATCCCGCTCTACTCCCAGCTCATGGGCATCATCAAGCGCAGCATCACCTCCGGCGCGCTCAAGGTCGGCGACCTGCTGCCGAGCGAGGCCGAGCTCTGCCGCTCGTATGATATCAGCCGCAACACCGTGCGTCAGGCCATCGGCGCGCTGGAAGAAGAGGGCTTCGTCGTGCGCAAGCGCGGCAAGGGCACGTTCGTCACTGACCCGAACACGCGCCGCAAGGGCGTGCAGTATTCGTTCACGACGGAAATTTCCCAGCTGGGCAAAACGCCGTCGTCCACGCTGGTCGACTTCGCGGTCATCACGCCTTCTCCCAAGATCGTGACGCTCATGGGCCTTGAGCCGGGCGTGAAGGTCTATCGCTTCACGCGCGTGCGAAATGTCGACGGCGAGCCGCTCATCTTGGAGACGTCGTACTACCCCGAGTACATCTATCCGAACCTGACACGCGAGCTTTTGGAGACGCACAGCTTCTACAGTCTCCTCTACCACGTCGGCGTCATCCCGTTTTCCGCGTCGGACACGTATGAGGCCGTCGTGCTCGCGCCGCACGAGGCGCAGCTTCTGCACTGCGCGCCCGGCTCGGCGGCGTTTTTCCACCAGCGCCGCACCACGACCGAGAACGGGCATACCTATGAATACACCACGAGCTATATGCGCGCGGACCGCGTGAAGCTGGATGTGAGATTTCAGAAGGGATCGACGTCCTTCATGCGCACGGTGGACTGAAAAAATCGGCAGCCGAAAGGCTGCCTTTTTTTGCGCCTCCTGCGCAGCGGGGTTTTTATCGCAGCGCGGCAGCGCTGCATCGTTGTTCCCCACACCGTGTGGGGACGAGTCAAAGGGGCCATTCTCTTTCGCAAAAGAGAATGGCCCCCTTACACCCCCAAGAGAAAGGACGAGGGGCCTTCCCCCTCGACCCCGCACATTGGCAGTTTAGGGCTCGAAGAGCTGCACGCGCTGCGCAATCGGGTGCGGTGTACATGGCTTCGCCATGAATCTTCTGCTATTCGTTACTGGTTGCAACCGCGCCTTACTACCGTGAGGCGCGAGTGACGTTACTTCGGCGGCAGACTGCGTGCGAAATAGCGGCATTGCTAACGCTCGCCGCATTGTGGAGTGCTCCGGTAGACGGAAATTAGGCTCTACTTCTACAAGATGGGCAGAGCGGCAGCGAATAGTAGAAGCAGAGGCAAATCGTATAGCAATGCTAAACGCGGCAACGCCGCGCGCAGGCATTTCCATTCCGGAGGCATCAAGGTCATTCAAGATTGAAACTGCCAATCAAAGCCCTTTCTCTTGGGGGTTCAAGGGGGCCATTCTCTCACGTGAGAGAATGGCCCCCTTGGTGCTGCGGCGCGCACGCCGCATTTTCCCTCCGCGCTCTGCGCGGAAAGCAACCGCTCCCCCGAGGGAGCGCAAAAAAGAAGCAGCCCTTTCGGGCTGCCACTTTTTTACTTTTCACAAATGACCGGCTTTTGGCGGTCAGACTCCACAAAGGCCTTGGCCTTTTCCACCGCTTCCGCGCGGGGAAGCTTGACCTGCTCGCCGGTGCGCATGTCCTTGCAGGACACGACGCCCGCGGTGATCTCGTCTTCGCCGAGGAAGTAGACGTAGGGCACCTTGAGCTTGTCGGCGTAGTTCATCTTGGCCTTGAATTTCTTCTTTTCCGTATAGATCTGCGTGCTGACGCCCGCGGCGCGAAGATCGGTCGCGAGCGAGATGGCCTCGCTCAGGTCCTCGGTCATCGGCAGGATGAGCACGTCCGCCGGCGCGGTGCAGATGTCGCTATTCAGAAGGCCCTGCTCGCCGAGGACATAGAACAGGCGCGTCACGCCGATCGAAATGCCGACGCCGGGGAGCTTGCGGTCAGTATAGTACTCCGCAAGGTTATCGTAGCGGCCGCCGGAGCAGACCGAGCCGATTTCGGGGTGGTCGAGCAGCGTCGTCTCGTACACCGTGCCGGTGTAGTAGTCGAGGCCGCGCGCGATGGTCAGGTCGACCGCGAAGTTCTCCTGCGGCACGCCGAACGCGCCGAGGTACTTGGCGACGGTCGTCAGCTCGTCGAGGCCCTGGTCAAACATCTCGTTGCGGCCGCGGTACTTTTCAAGAGAAGCGAGCACCTCTTCGTTCGTGCCCTTGATGCCGATGAAGGCGAGGATCTCATCCGCCTTTTCACCCTCGATGGCGTAGTCGTCGACCAAGATCGCGCGCACGAGGTCAGGGCCGATCTTTTCGATCTTGTCGACGGTGCGCATGATATCGCCGGACTTGTCGGAAAGGCCCAGCATCGCGTAGAAGCCGTTTAAGATGCGGCGGTTGTTGATGCGGATCTGGAAACGGGACAGGCCGAGGCGGGAGAAGACGGTATAGATGATGGCGGGGATCTCGGCGTCGTTCGTGATGTCGAGCTCGCCGTCGCCGATGACGTCGATATCTGCCTGATAGAACTCGCGGAAGCGGCCGCGCTGCGCGCGCTCGCCGCGATAGACCTTTCCGATCTGGAAACGGCGGAACGGGAAAGCGAGGTCGGCATAATGCAGGGCAACGTATTTCGCCAGAGGCACCGTCAGGTCGAAGCGAAGGGACAGGTCGCTGTCGCCCTTGGAGAAACGGTAGATCTGCTTTTCAGTCTCGCCGCCGCCCTTGGCGAGCAGCACGTCGCTCGCTTCGATGATGGGCGTGTCGAGCGGGGTGAAGCCGTAGACGCCGTAGGACGAGCGCAGCACCTCCATAAGGCGCTCCATCTGGGTCTGCGGCGCGGGAAGCAGCTCCATAAAGCCGGATAAGGTGTGAGCTTTGATCGTTGCCATGATAGTGTGTGTCCTTTCCTATATAGAATGTATGGACAGCGTACTGTACTGCGGTGGCACAGCAGCGTATCGGAGTGGTTGACAGATATTTTACGGTACGGCGCAGGGATTGTCAAGCGTCCGCGGCCGTTTTTTCCACTTTCGAGACAGTATAGCATTTTCCGCGCGGAATTGCCATAGCTTTCGCCGCCTGCGGTGCAAAAATTTTTCTTTCCGTCGCGGACAGTGTTCACGAAAAATGAAGATATCCGCCAAAAAGCACGAATTGCGCTTGACGGAACTGCCGCTTTTTGTTACCATAGAGACAATATCAACGGGCAAGCTCCGAAAACCGAGGTTCGCCCGCAAGCAGCTTCCGGGCAGCCGTCATTCGGCGTCCGCCGCGGCCACACCGCGCGGGCAGGAGTCGATCCGATCGGATCGTTGAGGAGGAACGTTGGATGTACCAGAGCAAAATGAAAAGCGAAGAGACCGATCACCTGTTCAAGGCGATCTTATCTTTGAAAACGGAGGAAGAATGCTACCGCTTCTTCGACGATCTCTGCACCTTCAGCGAGATCGAGGCGATGTCCCAGCGCTTCGAGGTGGCGTCGCTTCTCGCCGATGGCAAGACCTTCACGCAGATCTCGCAGAAGATCGGCGTTTCGTCCACGACCATCACGCGCGTGAATAAGTGCCTTTGCTACGGGGCGGACGGCTATAAGC
>CECF01068461.1_pt1 | contig 16332 bp, 9 predicted proteins | sample 554751 | NCBI WGS metagenome assembly CECF01 (sample SAMEA3182099, study PRJEB8094) | gut metagenome | biome: human; feature: gut; material: Stool; isolation source: human stools | place: Canada | collected 2012-06-12 | reverse complement strand
GGTCTTATGCTGCAGCATGGTGTAGTTATCCCGCAGCTTGCAGGCAAAGCCCAGCTCCCGGTCCATAGCGATGTCGCTGCTCTCCTCCGCCCTGCGGAACCGCTCATTGCACCCGGCCAGGAACACCACCGGGTATTCCAGTCCCTTGCTGCGGTGAATGGTCGTCACGGTCACAGCGTCGCCGCCGGCGGGCGCCGCGCTGGGCAGCGCGCAGCCCCGCTGGGCCAGCCGCCGCAGGTATTCCGCAAAGTCACTCTCGCCACGGCCGTCCTTTTCGTGCTCGACCGCATGGGCCTGCAGCAGCCGCAGGTTGGCCACCGCGGTCTCGCCCTCCGGCAGCACCCGGCACTTTTCCCGGTAGCCGGTCACCTCGCATATCTCCCGGATCAGCTCAGCGGCGGGCAGCTCCTGCATTTTGGCCCGCAGCAGGTCGTAGTCCCGCAGGAAAGCCGCGAATTTGCCGCTCTCCGCCGTTTTGCTCAGCAGGTTCTGGTACAGTCGCTCCCGCCGGCCGGCCGCTCTCAGGGCCGCCAGGTCGTCCCCGGTAAAGCCGTACATCGGGCTTGCCAGCACCTCAGCCAGCTCCAGGTCCAGCATGGGGTTGGCCAGCACGGCCAGGTAGCTCACTACCGTTTTTACCTCTCTTACCTCCAGCAGGTTTTCGTTTTTGGCGCTCCGGGCGCCGATGCCCCTTTCCCGCAGGGCGTCTATGTAGTACTGCTCCCGGTTTTTGGCGCTCCGCATCAGGATGCAGATATCCCCCGGCCGAACCGGCCGTCGGCCCCCGTTTTCCTCCACGGTAAAGCCCGCCTTCAGCAGTATCCCGATCTCCTCCGCCGCCTGCTCGGCCTCCATTTTGCGGCAGTCGGCCACCGGGGTCCCCACAGGCGGGTTGATGACCAGCGCCGTCACCGGCCGCCCGATGGTATAGTCATACGGCAGGGAGGAAACCAGCTCATCCTCCGGCAGGTAGTCCATTCCCGCCGTTCTTTGGGTCATAATGCGGCTGAACAGCCGGTTGGTAAAGCCGGTGATCTCCCGCCGGGTGCGGAAGTTGGCGTTCAGGGCGATCTTTGCCGGGAAGGTCCCCGTCTCCGCCGGGGCATAGCTTTCCCGCTTCTCCAGGAAGTTCTCCGGGCAGGCCTCCCGGAAGCCGTAAATACTCTGTTTGACATCCCCCACCATGAAGCGGTGGCAGCCCCCCGCCGTCAGCGCGGCAAAGATCTTCTCCTGCAGGGCGTTGGTATCTTGGTACTCATCCAGCATAATCTCGGCATACCGGCTCCCCAGCTCCGCGGCAAGGGCGGTTGGGGTGCCGTCCGGCTGTACCAGCAGGGCCAGGGCATGGTGCTCCAGGTCGCCAAAGTCCAGCTTTCGCCGTTCCAGCTTGGCAGCGGCGTACCGGCTGTCAAATTCCAGAATCAGCGCGCACAGCCGCTCCATCAGCGGGGCCAGCTTCTGCTGGTCCTCCCGGTACTGCGTCTCCCCCATCAGGAAGACCTTCGTCTTGAGCTCCGTCACGGCCTCGGCGGCCCGGCGGCGCAGCTTCAGCACCGTTTCCTTGGTCTCGGCGTCTGTCCACTTTTTCCGCGGGAACTGCGGAAAGCTCGCCTCCAGCATCCGGGTCATGGCAATGTCCCATTCCTCCTGCGTCACCGCGGTCATCAGCCGGGCCAGCATCTCCCGGTCCTGCATGATCACCGGCGTCACCACTTCCCACAGCATCTCGTCGTTGCTCTGCCCCAGCAGATCCATGCAGTCCCGCAGCAGGTCGTCGGCATATTGCAGGGTCTCCGCGGCCCGCTGCCGCAGCAGCCCGCTCCAGATGGTCTCATCCAGCGGCGTTTCGGTATCGGCGGTGATGTACTCCCCGGCCCAGTCCCGGTAGAAGGGATGATTGCGCAGAAATCGATATAGAAGCAGCAGCGAGGCCATGACCCTGCGGTCATTCCGGCTGCCGGAAAACAGCTCGATGAGCCGCATGAAGGCCGGCTCGGCCTTTTCGTACTCCTCATCCAGCAGCTGCTCCAGCACCGCCGCCTGCAAAAGCTCGTCCTCCCCATCCCGGCCCAGGGCCATATCGCCGGGCAGCCCCAGCGCCTGGAAATTCTCCCGGATGAGCCGGTAGCAAAAGGCATGGATGGTGCAGATCTCGGCGTTGCCCAGCAGGAGGCTCTGCCGCCGCAGCACGGCGTTTTCCGGCTCCTGCTCCATTCGCTCGTACAGCCGGGCCGCGATTCTCTGCCGCATTTCCTCCGCCGCGGCATTGGAGAAGGTCACAATAAGCAGCCGGTCGATATCCACCGGGCGCTCCGGGTCGGTGATGAGGGTCAGCACCCGTTCGGTCAGCACAGCGGTCTTGCCGCTGCCCGCCGCCGCCGAGATCAGAAGATCTCCGCCCCGGGTGGTGATGGCCTGTTTTTGGGCCGGGGTCCATTCGCGCGCGCTCATTCGGTCTCCTCCTTTCCGCCCAGCTCCCGGTGGGGAGCCTCCGGCTCGGTATTATTGCACAGCCCCGCATAGGGGCAGTAGTTGCAGGGCTCGCTGCTGCCGCCCAGTGCCGGGCAGGGGGCCACCTTACCGGCCAGCAGGTCGGTGCCCATTTGCTCTATGTTGCCGTAAACGGTCTCCCGCAGCTTGGCAAAGACCTCCCGGCTGTAAACCCGGGAGCCCCGGTAAAACTCGCCATTCTGCTTTATCTTGGCGGGGATATACACCCCGGCCAGCTGCTGCTCCATCGCCCGCAGGATGTCCTCATCCTCCAGCAGCATTCCCTTCATCCGCAGGGATTCATTCACCTCGGCCGCCAGGCTTTCGCTGGTGGTATCCATGGTGACCTCCAGTGCCTCCAGGCGGCTGGGCAGGTACAGCACCCCCGCCGGCTGCGGGCTGCCAAAGCGGTGGTTCTCATCGCCGCAGGCGGCGTACAGGTAGATGAGCATCTGCATATTGAGGCCGTAGGGCACTTCCTCAAACCTGAATTCCTTGGTGCCGGATTTGTAATCGATGACCCGCAGGTAGTCTCCCTCCGGGCCGTGGTAAAGGTCCACCCGGTCAATGGAGCCGCGCAGGGAAATGGGGGTGCCGTCCCCGGCGCTCAGCCGCGGGGAGGCCACCTCTCCCCCCTCGCCCACCGAAACCTCGGTAGCGGCGGCGGTAAATTCGCTTTGGGAAAATTCATCAGCCAGGTGCCGCACAATGACCCCCAGCATCAGCCGCAGGCGGTCAAATTGGTAGCGGAACCGGGCGGTAACATTGGCGGGGTCCGGCACCATCCGGTCGATGTACTCCCGGAGGAAGCGGCGGATCTCCCCATCCATCTCCTCGTCGGTCAGCTCGCACAGGCCCCGGCTGCCGTACTGGTTTACCATCTGCTGGAAAACATAGTGGATGGCCGAGCCCGACTCGAAGGGGGAAAACTCCACCCTTTGCCGGGGGCGCAGCCGCAGCATTTTGTCACAGAAAAACTGGTAAGGGCACTGGTAGTACCGGTCGATGGCGGTGGGGGCCAGCTTTAGCTCCCGGCCCAGCAGCTGCCGGGCGTTTTCCGGGGTGATATCCCCGGCCGGGGCGTCCGTGGACACCCGTCTCATCGCAGCCGGATAGTCCCCCTCTCCCAGCCGCTCCAGCAGGGCGGCCAGCAGGGCCTCCTCCGCGGCATCCCGGCCCAGAGCCGCCGCATATCGGCTTTTGGCGGTGGCCTCATTCACCACCCAGAATTCCGCCGGGAAGGCTTCGGTCCTGATGGGGGTGGCCTGCAGGGGCCGCAGCACCCGCAGCAGATAGCCCGCCGGGGCCAGCTGGGCATCCCCGGCGATATTCTGCCGGGCATAGGTGATGGTCAGCCGCTCCGCCGCGGCCGAAAGAGCGGAATACAGCACAAACTGCTCCCGCAGAGTGCTTTCGGTGCCCAGCACCGGCAGCTCCGCTCCCCGGGCATTCAGCTCCTCCCGCTCCCGGGTGGAAAAAAGCCCTGCCGTGGCCCCATTGGCCGGGAAAATGCCCTCATTGACGCCAAGGACAAAGACAGCCCGGGGGCTTTGCAGCCGCACCCGGTCGCTTTCCGCCAGGATGACATGATCCACGGTATTTGGCACCTCGCCCAGATCGATGCGGGAAAGGGCCAGCCGGAACAGCTCGCTCCACTCCCGGGCGTTCAGCGCCCTTTCCGGGTAAAAGTCGGTCATGAGGTCCAGCACATCCACCAGGCTGTTCCACTGGCGGTCCACCGCTTCCCGCTGCGGCAGAGGGCTGTTTTGGGTCAAGTTTTGCAGGGTGCCGGCGGCTTCCGCATAGCGGTACACCGCCGCCGCAAAGTCGGGGCCGGCGGCGTTTCTCAGACTTTGCCGCAGGGCCGCCAACGGCTCGATGACCCGGCGGCGGGCGGCCTCCACCTGGGCCAGGGCGGCGGCGTAATCCTCCGGGGCGGCATCGGACATGCCCTCCGGATTGCCGGTGAAGGGGCGCAGCCAGTCCTCCCCGGAGATGTTCCAGACATAGCTGTAATTTTCCAGCGCGCCGGCCTGCTGGGGAGAAAGCCCCGAGGCAGCAGAGCGGGCCAGCCGCAGGATGGCGGCAGTTTTCAGGCTGCCGGAGGCAGCCTCCAGCGCGGTGAGCAGGAAAAACGGCAGCGGCGCGAAGAGGATGTTCTGCTTTTCGCCGCAGAAGTAGGGCAGATCGTATTCCTCCAGCACGGTTTTGGCATTGCGGTAGCGGTCCAGGTCCCGGCAGAGGATGACGCAATCCCGGTAGCGGAGGCCCTCCTCCCGCACCAGCCGGGCAATCTCGGCGGCGGCAAACCGCATTTCCTCGTACACCGTCGGCGCCTCGATGAGCCGAAGGCTCTCTCCCTCGGCGGGGGGCACCGTTTCCGGCCGGGTAAAGGCCCTTTGCAGCCCGGCCAGGGCGGGACTTTGGTGGCGTTTATCTTCAGCGAGAATGAGGGGCTCCTCGCACATTAACGCGTGCGCGCCCGCGTACGCACGCATACGCAGGAGAAATTTTTTCTGGTAAAGGAAGATATCCTCCTTGGCATCCAGGGCGGGGCAGGTCATGGAGAGGGTAAGACTTTCCGCCGAGAGGAGCATCTGCTCCAGCAGGGCGCGCTCGCTGACCGAAAAGTAATCGAAGCTATCCACCCAGACGCGGCGGCCGGCAAACCAGTTCTTTTCCACCGCGCGGCCCAGCGCAAGAGAAAGCTCATCCAGGGGGTCGTGGAAGCGCAGCTCCACCAGGGCCTGGAAGGCCTCGTAGATGAGCTGGAGGTCTGTGAGCTTCTGCCCCAGGGCGGTGCCGGCGGTTTCGGCGGCGATTTCCTCCAGCCGGGCGGGGGTAATGCCAGCGCGCTTAAAATCGGCGACGGTTTGCAGCATGGAGGAAATGAAGCCGGTGTAGCCTGCCTGCCGCCGGTAGAGGGTAAGCCGCTCCTGCACCCCGCTGATGGCTTCCCGCATCAGCAAAGCCCGGCTGACCTCATCCAGCGGGCGCTGCGTCAAGCCGCCGCATTCCCGGAAGATCTTTTCCGCCAGGCGGGGGAAGCTGAGCAGGGTGATATACTGCTGCTCCTCCCCGGTAAAGAGGGCACTGACCCGGCGCTCCATCTCAAAGGAGGCGTGCTCCGGCACCAGCAGCAGGACAGGCTGCCGCCGGCCGGCGGCTTCTTTTATCTGGCGGAGTACCTCGGTGGTTTTGCCGGTACCGGCTTCGCCCAGGATCATTCGCAGCATGGGACAGGGCTCCTTTCGGGTGGGTGGTTAGTGGAAAGTGCGGGGATGGCCGGGAGGGCGGCGGCGGAGCCGCCGGGCGCAGCCCGGTACGCGCCGCCCCGCAGGGGTGGCGCGGCAGCCCCCGCAGGGGGCGCTCCGCCGCAATGGGCGGGCTGCACAGGGTGGCGGGGATAGATCGGGCAAGGGGTAAGTGGGAAAGCTAAGGCAGCCCGCGGCAGCCGCGAGGTAGCGGATAGAAACAACATTCCAAATTAATTGTAGCACAGGTTTGGCGGGATGGGCAAGACTTTGGGATGAAAAAAACGAACAAATTTTCGTATTTGTAATAATTTTGGGTATAAATGGGAAAACCGCCCGCTCTCCAATAAACAGGGAACGGGCGGCCGGCATTGGTCTTTGTGGATCAGGCAAGGGTAAAATTGGAGCCTTTATAACGCAGGCGGATCTTATCCGCGATCATGGCGATGAACTCGCTATTGGTGGGCTTGCCGCGCAGATTGTGGATGGTATAGCCGAAATAGGAATTGAGAATATCCACATCCCCGCGGTCCCAGGCCACCTCGATGGCATGGCGGATGGCACGCTCCACACGGGAGGCGGTGGTACCGTTCTTTTTGGCGATGGCCGGATAAAGCACCTTGGTAACGCCGTTGATGATCTCCGGTTCCCGGACGGTCATAATGATGCCATCCCGGATATACTGGTAGCCCTTGATATGCGCCGGGATGCCGATCTCCATGATGATCTCTGTGACGATGGTTTCCAGGTCCACCACTTCCACGGCGGGACGGGCCGCGGCAACCGCTTCTTCCCCGGCGGCCGGGGCGCACATCATTTCTACCCGCTCGGCAATGATATCGGGATCGAACGGCTTGACAAAGTGATAGGCGGAGCCTGCCCGGATCAGCTGATTGGTGATGCCGGGCGCATCCATACCGGTCATGGTAAAGATGGTGGGCTGGACGCCGCACTCCCCGCGGGAAACGGCCATGAGCACACCCAGGCCATCCAGGCCGCTCATTAGGGCCTCCATCAGCACAGCGGTGGGCTTCTTCTCCCGGATCATATCCAAAAGAGCGCGTCCATCCTTGCGGCAAACCTCTACTTCAAAGCCCTTTGCCTCCAAAGCAGCTTTGCAGGTATCGCGGAATTCGCCCGCATCATCGGCGATCAGCATATAGTTGTGGTTCTCCATGTGAATACTCCTCCTAAAATGTTATGAAATCCGGCCGTTGAGTTGATGTTTACCATAAATTGTAAAAGATTTCAACATATATTTCAATATTTTTTGATAAAGTTTTCGCCAATATTTTCCAATATTAGATGCTATGCCGCATTGAAGGTGGTTTGGTCGAGGTTTTTCTCGGCGTTTCGCACTGTTTCGGCAAAAATCGCGTAGCCGCGGTCCGGTTCATCCACAAAGACATGGGTCACAGCGCCCACCAGCATCCCATTCTGGACGAGCGGCGAGCCGCTCATGCCCTGTAGGATACCGCCGGTTTTTTGCAGCAGTGCCTCATCGGTCACCCGGATGACCATATTCTGCCCCGCGTGGCCGCTGCCCCGCAGCACCTTCTCGATAACTACATCATACTCCCGCGGAGCGCCGCCTGCAATAGTTGTCAGCATTTTAGCGGGGCCAGGCTGCACTTCGTGCGAAAAAGCCACTGGCAGCCGCTCCCCCTGCGGGATATAATCCGGGCGGAGGGACCCGCAGACCCCGCATTCGCCATTGGCGGTGAGGCCCGCAAAGGTGCGCCCCGCCACAAACTGGCCCTTCAATTCGCCGGGGGAGCCGCTTTTGCCGGTGGTATAGCCGGTAATGACCGCTTCCACTCCCTCCCCGGTGGAAAGGGTCATGATCTCGCCGGTATCCACATCGCAGATGGGGTGCCCCAGGCCGGAGAAGGTACGCGCGTTTTCATCAAAGTAGGTGACGGTGCCGATGCCGGCGGAGCTATCCCGCACCCAAAGCCCCAGGTGCCAGCGGCTGTCGGAAAGGCTTTTTTGCGGGGTGAGGCGAGCGGTGTACTGCCGCCCCTGCCGCTGATATACAAGCTGCACCGGGCGGCCGCCGCTGCCCTGCACCAGAGCGCCCATCTGCTCATTGGAGGTCAATGTGATGCCGTCCAGGCTCAGCAGGATATCCCCGGTGGCAAGGCCCGCGCTGCGGGCCGGATTGATGCGCCTGCCATCGGCGGAAAAATCGGTGAAGCCCACCACCATCAATCCCTCGGTAAACATCTTGATGCCGAAGGGACGGCCGGAGACCAGCACGGTATCCCGCTGCACATAGCGCACCGAAACAGTCTTGACCGAAACGCCCAGCGGCAGGCGCAGCTGGGCTTCGGCCGTTGCTTCCCCGCAGCGGGCCACGGCGGTCTCCTCGCCATAGACTGCAGTAATATTGCCGGGCAGGCGAAGGCTGCCGCCGCGGGTCAGGGCGTATTCATCCGGCAGGCGGGCCTGCCAGTATACCGCCGCGGCCAGCACCAGCAGCACCGCGGCGCCAAAGATCCAAAAGCCTGTGCGTATTGCTTTTCTCAAAGGATTTCACCCCCTTTCCCCCAAAAGCGGGGCCGCGCCCGCACTGATGCGCCGCCCCATAATCTACTGTGCGCCGGAAGCGGCGGATGATGTGATGTAAATACTTGCGGCGGATGCAGCAAAAGGACAGGGATGCCAAAATATGCGTCCTATGACAAAAGTCCGCGGGGATCCCGCAGGACCAGGTGAACGGTGTAGCGGAGCTCCCCCAAGGGGATATTTTGTAAATCGTGACCGCAAAGCGCCGCCCGGGCCGAAAGCCCCAGCAGATCGCTGCGGGTGCGGGACATTTGGGTATTCAGCGCGGCCAGACGCCGCTGCAGTTCATCCAGCAGGGCCGCTTCCAGCGTTTCCCGGGTCATGCTTCCATCGACGGACTGTACAGAGGCTTCCGCCGTCAGGGTGAGGGTGGGTGTTTCGTCCTCCCATTTGACCCCAGAAAGGGTCAGCCGCCGCAGCAGGATGCTCGCCTCCCCCGCTCCAGTCGAAAGCGCATAGCGCATTTCCGGGCGCTCGCCCAGCAGCATAAGGCAGATCTCCTCCGGCTCCTCGGGGGCGGTGTAGTCGCTTTGCCCGGTGGCGATGGCACCCGTTTCCCGCAGCTCGCCCTCTGCCGTCGTCAGCCAGGGGATCAGACCATCCCGGCCGGTCCCCTCCAGCAGGTTCAGCAGCTCCTTGAGTCCATTGCGGCGGCTATCGGTATATTGGCGGGTCAGCAGGGCGGTGATGCTATCCCCAGTGAGCGCTTCCCCATCATACAGTGAAAGGGCGTCCCCGCACAGGGCGATCTGGGTATTGGGGGAAAGCCTTCCATCGGCCAGCAGCGCACGTAGATACTCCCGCAGCGTGCTGCCATCGGGCACGCCGGAAAAGACGATGCTTTGCAGCGCGCCAAGGTAGACCTGCTCCCCGGTTTGGCGCTCGGCGGCGGAAAAGAGGGCGGTGAAGCTTTCCCCCTGCACGGTGATGGTCTCATTTTCCTCCTCCCGGATCACCTCCAGCACGGCGGTAAGCGGGCGGGCGGAGCACTCCACCCCCATGGAGGAAAGGACCAGACGGGAGGAGATGGGGCGCTCTCCGCAGCCGGGCAGCAGGCAGAGCACAAGGGGCAAAAGCAGGACAAAAAAGCGGCGAAGCGGCATGGGGGACCTCCTAAATGAGAAGATAAGCAAAGGGCGGGGCGGCGGGCAGAAGCTGCGAGCGGCCAGGCAGCGGCGAGGGCAGGCTGGTGCCCGATGAAATCGGGCTGGCGCCTGTTGAGCCGCTAACGCCGCCGGTCCCGCTTATTCCCGGTGCCCCGCGGCGGCAGCAGGGCAAAAATCAGCCAAAGCAGGCCCGTCACAGCCAAGATGGGATAAACGGCAGCATCCGACCAGCCGGTATAGTGCAGCAGCACTACCCCGCCAATGGAAAGCGCCACGCCCGCCCAAAGGGAGTATTTTGGAGGGCAGCCAGCCATACCGCCCAACCGCGCGGCGGCAACCGCCAGTCCGGTAAGCCGGAAAAACACCGCCGTGATAAGCAAAAAACAATAGACCGGCACCATGCCGGAAAGCCCGGCCGACCGGGCCAGCTGCATCATGGGGTAGGGCTGCAGGCTGCCGTAGTGCCCCAGCACCAGCGCCGCCAGCAGCAGCAAAAGGCCGCCCAGCAGCCAACCGGCGGGCACCCACAGCAGCAGGGCGGCAGACCGCGGCCGGCTGCACCGCTGGGCGAACAGCAACAGCAGCAGGGGTTCTATCTGGCGGGGCAGGATGAATAATATCTCCTCCCCCAGGCGGGAAAGATCCTCTTCGGGCAGGCGGAGATTGAGCGCCGTAGCCTGCGGCAGCACCCCAAGGGTAAGCAGCAGCACCGCGAGCAAAAACAAAAACAGACTGACAAAGGCGGCCCGGCCCAGGGCCTCCTGCCCGGCGGCAGTGGCCGCCCACACCGCGCCCAGCAGCACCAGCAGCAGGAGAAACGGGGAAAACACACCCTCGAACAGAACACGGGCGGCGGAAAGCAGCTGTTCGGCCGTGACCGCGAAATATCCCACCGTAAGGAGCGCACCCCATGCGGCAAATACCGGCGACAGAGGGGTCTCCCCCCGGGCGGCGCAGCGGCGGCAGAATACCGCCAGCAGGAACACCACCCCATAGGCCACCGCCGAGGCCGCCATGCTCAACAGACCGTTGACAAGGGACGGGCGGCAGCACAGCAGCCAAAAGCACTGGGATAATACCAACAAAGCGAATATTTGCCCGCTGCCGCTGATCTCACGCGTCCTGGTCATCGGTCTGCCCCCTTTCCCGCTGGCGGGCGGAGGACACATTGTAATCCTCCTGCCCCAGCCGCTGCCAGCCGCTGCGCCAGAATAGATCCCGCAGGGTGCGGGGCTGCCACGGCGCGATGGGCGCCGTGAGCGGTGTGCCCAAAGTATGCAGGCTGCACAGGTTGACCACCAGCACCAAAAAGCCCAGCACCATGCCGTAAAGCCCCAATATCCCGCCGATGAAGATGAATAAAAACCGCAGGATCGTCACCGGCTCGTACAGGCTGGGCACCGCGAAGGCGCTTACGGCGGTCAGCGCGATAATGATGATCATGGGCAGGCCCACCAGTCCGGCGGTCACAATGGCATCCCCGATGACGATGCCGCCCACCACACTGAGGGTATGCCCAATGGCATCCGGCAGGCGCAGCCCTGCCTCCCGCAGCAGCTCATACAGCAAAAAAAGGGCCAAGGCTTCCCCCATGGCGGAAAGCGGCGTGGCCGAAACAGAGCCGAGGAAGGCGGGCAGCAGCATCCGGGGAATACGCTCCGGGTGGAAGGTGACCACCGCCACATAATAGCCCGGCAGCAGCACCGTAAGGAAGAACGCCGCCAGCCGCAAAAGCCGCACAAACGCCGTAAAATAGGGCCGCTGGGTGTAGTCATCCAGCGTATGGAAATGCTCGGTGAAGAGGTAGGGCGCGATCATCACATTGGGGCTGCCGTCCACCATAACGCCCACTCTGCCCTCCGCCAGCTTGGCGCACAGGGTATCGGGGCGCTGGGTGGTGCCCGTCCCGCTGAAAAGCGACGCCGCCCCCTTGCCGATGAACGCCTGCAAAAAGCCGCTGTCCAGCACCAGCGGCAGAGAAGCCTCCCGCAATTTTTGCCGCACGGCCTCCACCGTTTCGGGCGCCGCCACATCGCTGAGGTAGCAAAGGCGCACATTGGTGCGGCTCTGCCGGCCCAGGTACAGCGTTTCCACCGTCAGATTGGGGGATTTGAGCCGGCGGCGCACCATGGCGGTATTGGTATTGTTGCTTTCGGTAAAGCCCTCCCGGGAGCCGCGGAGGTTCTTCTCCATGGCTGGCTCCCCCACGCCCCGTGTCTCAAAGCCCTGATAGCCCAGCGAGAGCGCCCGGGGCACACCATCCAGCATCACCATGGCAAAGCCGCTCATCGCCTTGGTAAAGAGATCCTCGTAGGTCTCCACAATGCCCTGCTCGCTGCTGAACAAAAACTGTGAGCGCAGGTACTCCCACAGCTTTTCCGGGGCGGCTTCCGGCGGGTCCATACGGTTTATGGGGCGCAGCAAAAAATCGCTGACCTGGGTATTGCTCACTAGGCCATCGAACATAAAAGCCAGGCCCTTTACCCCGGCCAGCTCAAATTCATCCAAAATGAGATCGGCGGAGCCGCGCATCCCCTGCTCAATGCGCTCCCGCAGCAGCACAATGCTGCTGTCCAGTTTTTCCGGCATCATTTCTCCCTCCACTCGGCGCCGCTCCCCGGCAGATATCGGGTCTTTCCCGGCAGGAGAAAGCCGCAGGCGGGCCAGGAAGCGCCGTGGGCAGGCTGACGCGCAATGCGGTTTTCTTCGCCGAAAATATCATTTTCCCTGCCGGGGAAATTCCTTTTCATTATTCGCCGCGGCCGCCGGAATATGTGCGGGAATATGCCGCCCAAATCCGTAAATAATACCCTCCATGCGAGGTGATTTTTTGTGCTGGTCACATTTTTGCGGACGATGATCCTGTATCTTGTGGTTGTGTTCGGCATCCGGCTGATGGGCAAACGCCAGATCGGGGAGCTGCAGCCCTCGGAGCTGGTCATCACCATCCTCATTTCCAATATCGCCACCCTCACCATTGAGGAAACGGACAGCCCCATGTTCGCGGGGCTTCTGCCCATTTTGGCGCTCATGTGTTTCGAGGTGCTGACCTCCTTCCTCTGCTTGAAAAGCGCCCGGCTGCGGCGCATTGTCTCCGGGCGGCCCATTATCATCATCCACGATGGGAAAATAGACCAGCGGGAAATGCGGGAGCTGCGCTTTTCCGCCGATGACCTGATGATCCAGCTGCGGCAGAACGGCATCTTTCGGGCAGAGGAGGTGGAGTTTGCTGTGGTGGAGACCAACGGCAAGCTCTCCGTCTACCAGAAGTACCAGAACCGCCCGGTGACGCCGCAGGTGCTGGCCATGCCGGACCAGCCGGAGGATAACGCCCCGCCGCTGGCCGTGGTGTGCGAGGGCACCGTGATGCACGAGGCCCTGCGCCGCAGCGGCAAGGACCTGCGCTGGGTGGAAAAGAAAGCCGCCGCCCAAAAGCTCAAAATTGATGAGGTGTACCTGATGGTCGCCTGCCCCGATGGCAGCTGTGATATTGTGGCGAAGGAGCGTGGCCGATGAAACGATTTTTAGCGGCGGTGGGCATTTTGCTTATTATCATCGGCATCAGCATTTACACGCTGGTGGATATGCAGCAAAGCATCGATCGGCTTACGGAGCACACGGCGGCGGTACGGCAGCAGGTGGAAAAAGAAGGTGCCGCCACCTCCCAGCGCCAATGCGAGGAGCTGATGGCGGAATGGAACGGCATGGAGTCCCGGTTTTTGCTGTATGTGCGGCACGACCATCTGGATAATATCATGGAGCACCTTTCGGAGCTGCCGGCCTACTGCCTGGAGGACGACCGGGCCGAGCTGTTGAGCACCCTGGATGCTGCCCTGCGCATGATGGAGCATCTCAAGGAATCCATCACCCCCAGCTGCCGCACGCTGTTGTAGCGTTCCCCGGGCGCTGTGACCGGCGGCACCGGCAAAAGGCGGCGATGACTGCGCGGCCGGACCTTGTCAGGCATCAGCCTATCTGCGGCCCGTCCTCCTGTCCTCCCACCCTTTTTTCCATTCGCCGCCGCAAAATAAAAATCAGCCCGCAGGAGAGCGCCTCTCCCGCGGGCTTTGGTTTATTCTTCTGTTCAGCCGTAGAATGGCTCCTCCGAAGCGCCCTTGATGGTCACCGTGACGGTATCCGCCTCGGCGGCGGTCTTGGGCCGGACAGCGCTGCCCGGCGCGATGCTGGTGCCCACCACCGTACCCGGTTCCCCGCCCGTTTCCGGGTTGGTATCGTAGGCGATGGTATAGCTGATCTGGCAATCGGTAAGGATGCGGATGGCATAGGCTTCATTGGCGCCGTACAGGTCCGGCATGACGGTATACTGCGGTCCCTTGCTGATATAAAGCGTCACGCTGCCATCCTCCGGCAGCACCTGCCCCACCGCCAGCGATTGCTTATAGATCACCCCGCTGGGGTAGGTATCGCTGTACTCATAGCGGTAGATGAAATTATACCCACTCATCTGCTCCAGCTCGTCCTCTATCGCCGGCAGATAGTACCCCTCCAGGCTGCGCTCCATCACCGGGGTGGCGGGCTGCTCCTTGCCGTCAAAGGCGCCGCTGTTCCACAGCGCCAAAAGGACATTCCCGATGACGCTGACCGCCAGCAGCACCGCCAGCAGCACCATGGGCGGAGAAAACTGCTTTGGGCCCGCGGCCGCCGGTTTTTCCGCCGGGCGGGGCGGGGCCTCCGGCCGGAACACGGCGGTATTGGCGCCGGCTTCCTCCAGCAGGGCGGCGGAAAACGCCTCCATGGAGCGGTAGCGCTGCTTGTGATCCACCGAAAGTGCCTTCATGATGCCCTCGCAGACATGCTCCGGCAGGTCGGGGCGCAGCTTGCCCAGCGGCGCCAGGTAATCATCCCTTTCCCCGCGCAGCTCGGCGCTTACCGGGGCCTGTCCCGCCAGCATGCGGTACAGCACCGCTCCCAGCGAGTAGATATCGGTCCATTCTCCCTGCCACAGTGCCTTGGAATACTGCTCCGGGGCGCTGTACCCGGCGTAAAGCTCGGCGTGCAGGCCGTTGCCCACGGTGCGCAGCTCCGGCAGGGCAAAGCCATCCAGGATGACCCGCTTGCGGCTGTCCACATAGATGTTCTGCGGGGAGATGCCGCAGTGAGTCAGGCCCATATTGTGCAGCTGGCTAAGCAGCGAAATGAGCGGGCTGATGAGCTGCCGGGCATCGGTCAGGCTCATCTCTCCCTTTTGGCGGGAAAGATACTCCTCCAGCGGCTCCATGCGCAGATATTCGGTTACCCGGTACAGGGTGTCATTTTCGGAAAAAAGCACCAGTGTTTTCAGCATCGCCTTGTGGTTCACTTCCATCAGGCGCTTCCAGCGGTCGTGCAGGTCGCTGGCCATGGTGCGGAACAGCGTTTTGCTTTCGGCGGAGATGAGCATAATGCCCCGGCCGTCCTCGGCACGCTTCAATATGCCGGGGAAGAATTCCTCCACCTGCACCTTGCGGTCTTTTTCGGTATCCCAGGCCAGATAGGTGGTCAGCAGGTCATTGTGGTGCAGCACCATCCCCACGCGGTACTGCCCGGAGAGCACCGTTCCCAGCGGCAGGGCGGCATCGGGGTTGGGGGCCTCCGGCTTCTGCCCGCAGGCGGAACAGACCGTCTCCCCCTCCTCCAGTACGGAAAAACAGTGGCGGCACAGGTTCGGCTCCGGCATGGGCGCTCCTCCTTTCGGATCGTGGCTTCTCATGATTTGGTTTCATCGGCGGGGTCGTCCTCCCGCGCCGGGTGGGTAAACAGGTAAATGGCAATGCAAAGGGCCCCGGCCAGCAGCGCCCCGATGAGGATGTACCGCACCGGGCTGCCGGTTCTCGCTTCCCGCTGGGGCAGCACCAGCTCGGTGGGGGCGGCATCGGCCGCCTTGCTGCCGGTGGGCTTCTTCTGCTTCTCTTCTTCCTCCGGCAGGGCGGCGTTTTCCCGCTCCGCCTCCCGGAACGCCTCATCGCGCTGCTGCTGTTTTTCCTCCAGCTCCCGGCGGGCCTCCTCCAGCTCCTGCTGCGCTTCGGAGGGCTCCTCCATACCGGGGATATTGCTCGGGTTACTCCAATCGCCCCACAGGCCGTCATCCAGCTCGTGAGAGGGCTCCCCAGTATTCCCGGTATTATTCCCGGCACCGTCCCCGGTGGGTTCCTGCGGCGGCTCCGTGGATGGAGTCGGCGTTACCTCATTGGGGTTATCCACTTGAGGGTTTTTATTAACAGTATCCGAGTCAAAATCGCCCATACCAAAGCCATCGGCCATGACCGGGAGCGAGAGCATCAGCAGCGCGCACAGCAGCGCGGCGGCCAAACGCAGTCTCTTCATAGTCTACCCTCCCTTTTGCCAAAAAAGCGGCGCTTTGGGGGCGCCGCTCTTGGAATATTTGCGGGGATATTACATTTCCCAGTTGTGCCAGAAGCCCTGCACATCATCGCAGTCATCCAGCAGGTCCATCAGACGGGCCATCTTATCGGCGGCGTCCTCCGGCAAGGCGGTGTAGGTGCTGGGGATATAGGCCGGCTCGGCGGAAAGGAAGGTATAGCCCTTCTTCTCCAGCGCCTCGCGCACCTCGCGCAGCTCATTCACCCCGGTATACACCTCAATGGTATCCTCATCGAAATCCACATCCTCGGCCCCGGCATCAAAGCAGTCCTCCATTACCTTCTCCTCGTCCAGCTCGCCCTCGCTGTTATCAATGACGATCTGGCCCTTCTTGGTAAACAGGTAGGAAACGCAGCCGTTCTGGCCCAGGTTGCCGCCGCACTTATCAAAGTAATGGCGCAGGTCACCGGCGGTACGGTTGCGGTTATCGGTCAGCGATTCAATGATAACGGCAACGCCGTTGGGGCCGTAGCCCTCATATACCATCTCTTCGTAGCTGTTCTTATCCTCGCTGCCCGCAGCCTTCTTAATGC
>CECF01011446.1_pt1 | contig 16427 bp, 11 predicted proteins | sample 554751 | NCBI WGS metagenome assembly CECF01 (sample SAMEA3182099, study PRJEB8094) | gut metagenome | biome: human; feature: gut; material: Stool; isolation source: human stools | place: Canada | collected 2012-06-12 | reverse complement strand
GAGTCAAGAGTGAAGAGTCAAGAGTCAAGAGTCAAGAGTCAAGAGTCAAGAGTGAAGAGTCAAGAGTCGTCAAGGGATTATTTTTGTTTTTTGGGGGCGAGGCCCATGTTATGGAAGATGAAGGAGTAGATGTCGGCATACTCGTCGATCACCTTAGAGATAGGCTTTCCGGCGCCGTGGCCCGCCTTGCTGTCGATGCGGATGAGCTTGGGGGCGTCGCCGGTGTCGGCGGCCTGGAGGGCGGCCGCATACTTGAAGGAGTGGGCCGGCACGACGCGGTCGTCGTGGTCGGCGGTAGTGACGAGGATGGCGGGATAGGAAGTGCCGTCATTACGTATGTTGTGGGCCGGCGAGTATGCGGCCAGATAGCGGGCCATCTCCTCTGAGTCGGCGCTCGTGCCGTAGTCGGAAGCCCAGTTCCAGCCGATGGTGAAGAGATGATAGCGCATCATGTCCATCACGCCGACGCGAGGTATGGCCACCTTGGCGATGTCGGGGCGCAGATTGACCGTGGCTCCCACCAGGAGGCCACCGTTGCTGCCGCCCTCGAGAGCGATATAGTCGGGCGATGTATAGCCCTCTTTCGTGAGGTATTCGGCCGCGGCGATGAAATCGTTGAAGACATTGAGCTTGTTGAGCTTCGTGCCGGCCTCGTGCCACTCCTCGCCGTATTCGGAACCGCCGCGCAGATTGGTCTGGGCATAGATTCCTCCGTTCTCGAGCCAGAGCATACGGTAAGGGCTGAAGCCGGGAGTGAGGGACACATTGAACCCCCCGTAGCCATATAGATACACCGGGTTCTTTCCGTCGCGCTTCAGACCCTTCCTATAGGTAAGGAACATGGGCACCTTGGTGCCGTCGGCCGAGGGATAGAACACCTGCTCGGTGACATAATCATCGAAATTGACACCTGCAACCTCCGGACGTTTGATGAGACGCGAGGAGCCAGTGGCTTTGTCAAACTCATAGATGGCCGAGGGGCTTGTGAAGGAAGTGAAATTATAGAACACCTCGGGATGTTTCTTCGAGACGCTGAGGCCAACGGAACCGTAGCCGGGAAGGGAGATGCCACCCTTACGTGAACCGTCGGGCCCGATGACATCCACATAGTTGCTGGCGTCTTTCTCATAGAGGAGAAGGATGTCGGAACCGGAGAAATCGGCCTCCTTGAGCACAGCCGGGCACTCCCCCACCAGCTCCTTCCAGTTCTCCTTGGCGGGATTGGAGAGGGGAGCCGTCATGAGGCGCATGCGCGGGGCATCCATCGATGTGAGGATATACAGGCGGTCGCCGTCGGCTCCGATCACCGAATGGTTGAAGTCCTGTGTCGGTTCGATCACCGTCCAGCCCTTGTCGGGATTTTTCTTGTCGAAGACCAGCATACCCTGGCCGACACCCTGACCACCCTTGTAGACCACGAGGAGGTCGGGAGCACCCTCGACCGTGGAGATTGAATGGAAATGAAGCGGATTGGCAGTGTCCTCGAAAACGAGGCGGTCTGCGCTTTGCGGAGTGCCTATCTCATGATAATAGACGCGGTGGTTCACATTTGCGTTTGAGAACTCCTTGCCGGCTTCCGGCGCCTGGTATGCGCTGTAATAGAAGCCGTTGCCATCCCATTCCGCGCCGGTGAACTTGGCCCAGAGGATATGGTCGTCGAGCAGACGTCCTGTCTCGGTGTCGAGCACATAGATCTCCGTCCAGTCGCTGCCGCTCCGCGATATGGTGTAGGCGGTGTATCTGCCGTTGTCAGACTGGAAGACTCCGGTGAGGGCCACCGTGCCGTCGTCGGATAGGGTGTTGGGATCGAGAAACACCTCGGGGACTCCTCCGATGGAGTCGGTGCGGTAGAGCACCGACTGGTTTTTCAGACCGTCGTTCTCGAAATAGTAATACCGTCCGTCGTTCCCTTTCCAGGGAAGACCGGTCTTGACATAGTCGGCGAGGCGGGCGAGGCGCGCACGGATGTCGCCACGGAATGGAATCGCTGCGAGATATGCCTCCGTGACGGCGTTCTCGGCATTGACCCAGGCGAGGGTCGCGGCCGCAGTGTCGTTCTCAAGAGGGCGATAGGGATCGGATACCTTGATTCCGAAATAGTCATCGACAGTGTCAGACTGCGGGGGTGTCGGATAACTGAGTGGAGCGGAGCCATGATTCTGGGCCGCGGCAGCCGAGACAGAGGCCAGGGCGGCCATTACAAGAAATGTCTTCATGATATAGTGGTTTGATTTATGATGCAAAATTACACAAAAGTATAAAAATAAAAAAATGCGCCGTTAAGACCAATTAAGCAAAATTGGCGTTGTTTTTGTAGGGGAATACTGGCGGTGTCGCCACCGGCACCCCACCAATCCTTAAGAAAGCATGGGTAAGAACATAGAAATAAAGGGAGCAGCGGTCAACAACCTCAAGAACATCGACCTCAAGCTTCCGCTCAATAAATTCATAGTCTTGACAGGAGTTAGCGGCTCGGGCAAGTCGTCGCTGGCCTTCGACACTCTGTATGCCGAGGGGCAGAGGCGCTATGTGGAGAGCCTGTCGGCCTACGCGCGCCAGTTCCTTGGCCGTATGTCGAAGCCACAGTGCGACTATATCAAGGGCCTGCCTCCGGCCATCGCCATCGAGCAGAAGGTGAACACCCGTAATCCGCGAAGCACCGTAGGGACCTCGACCGAGATCTACGACTACATGCGTATGCTCTTCGCCCGCGTGGGCCATACCTATTCCCCGGTTAGCGGCATCGAGGTGAAGAAGCATGGCGTGGAAGACGTGGTGCGCACGGTAGCAGGCTATCCCGAAGGGACACGCGCGGCGCTGGTGATCGACATCCGGGTGCCGGAAGGACGCTCACTGCGTCAGCAGCTCGAAATCTACCTCAAGGAGGGCTACACCCGTCTGGAGCAGGACGGCTCTTTCATCGACATCTCCGACGTGCTCGCCGCCAAGGAGGAGCCGAAGCCCGGCGGCTACCGCCTTCTGATCGACCGCTTCACCGTGTCGACCGACAAAGACGAGGTGTCGCGCCTCACCGACTCCGTGGAGACAGCCTATTTCGAGGGGCACGACGAGTGTATCGTGATGGTATGGGGCGCCGACGGCGTGCATGAGCATGCCTTCTCGAAGCGCTTCACGGCCGACGGCATCGACTTCAGGGAGCCCAACGACCTGATGTTCAACTTCAACAATCCCTACGGCGCATGCCCGGAATGCGAGGGCTTCGGCAAGGTGATGGGCATCAGCGAAGACCTGGTGGTGCCCGACAAGTCGCTGTCTGTCTATCAGGACGCGGTGCAGTGCTGGCGCGGCGAGAAGATGAGCGAGTGCAAGAAGGAGCTGATACACATAGCTCCTCACTTCAACTTCCCGATCCATACCCCCTATTCCGAGCTGACAAAGGCCCAGAAGCGTTTCCTCTGGGAGGGCAACAGCAGCTGGCCGGGCATCAACGGCTTCTTCAGATGGGTCGACGAGAACCAGTATAAGATACAGTACCGGGTGTTGAAGGCCCGCTACCGGGGCAAAACCACATGCCCGACCTGCGGAGGGTCGCGGCTGCGTCCCGATGTGGAGTACGTGAAGGTAAGCGGCAAGACGATCACGGAGCTGGTGAGGTATCCCATCAAAGAACTGAGGGCATTTTTCGACACACTGGAGCTACCGGAGAACGACGCGGCCATCGCAAGCCGTCTGCTCACGGAGATACGCCACCGCCTCCGCTTCCTCGACGAGGTGGGGCTCGGCTATCTGACGCTCGACCGTCTGTCGTCGTCGCTCTCCGGAGGCGAGAGCCAGCGCATCAACCTCGCCACCTCCTTGGGATCGAGCCTCGTGGGCTCGCTCTACATCCTCGACGAGCCGAGCATCGGGCTACACTCGCGCGACACGCAGCGGCTCATAGGAGTGCTCCGCAGCCTTCAGCAGCTCGGCAACACGGTTGTGGTGGTGGAGCACGACGAGGAGATCATGCTGGCCGCCGACTATATAGTAGACATCGGCCGCGACGCCGGGCGTCTCGGCGGCGAGGTGGTGTATGAGGGCGACCTGAAGGAGACATTGGCTTCCGACAAGCCGACACGCTCCTACACTGTGGAATACCTTCGCGGCGAGAGGCGCATCGACTACAGTCCGCTGCGGCGCCCCTGGAAGAAAGCCATCGAGGTCGTAGGGGCATCGGCCAACAACCTCAAGAACATCGACGTGAAATTCCCGCTGGGTGTGATGACGGTGGTGAGCGGCGTGAGCGGCTCCGGCAAGTCTACGCTCGTGAGAGACATCCTCTACCGAGGGGTGGCGCGCTACCTCGGCGAGCCGGTCGATGCTCCGGGAGCCCATAGGAAGCTGGGTGGCGACCTCTCGACGGTGGGCGCCGTTGAGTTTGTCGACCAGAATCCAATCGGCACTTCCTCTCGAAGCAATCCAGCCACTTATCTGAAAGCCTACGACGAGATCAGGAAGCTCTTCGCCGAGCAGCAGCTCTCGAAGCAGATGGGCTTCACACCGGCCTATTTCTCATTCAACGCGGAGGGCGGGCGCTGCGAGGAATGCAAGGGAGAGGGCACCATCACCATCCCGATGCAGTTTATGGCCGACATATCGGTGGAGTGCGACGCCTGCCACGGCAAGCGCTTCAAGCAGGAGGTGCTTGATGTGGAATACCGCGGCAAGAACATCTTCGACTTCCTCGACATGACGGTAGACCAGGCCATCGAATTCCTGTGCAATAATGCCGGCACGGCGGAGAAGCGCATCATTAAGAAGCTGACGCCGCTCCACGACGTGGGCCTCGGCTACATAAAGCTGGGTCAGAGCTCCTCTACCCTATCCGGCGGCGAGAGCCAGCGCGTAAAACTCGCCTATTTCCTCTCGATGGAGAAGAAGGACCACACCCTCTTCATCTTCGACGAGCCAACGACCGGTCTCCATTTCCACGACATCTCGACGCTGCTGCGCTCGCTCAACGCACTCGTGGACCGCGGGCACACGGTGCTGATCATCGAGCACAACATGGACATGATCAAGAGCGCCGACTGGGTGATCGACATAGGTCCGGAGGGTGGTGACGCGGGAGGCACTGTGGTAGTGGCCGGCACGCCGGAGTCTGTGGCAGCCTGTCCTGAGTCGCATACGGGCCATTATCTGAAATCAAAACTCACTGAGAAATGAGACGGGCGACTTATATTACAGTCCTCGCCGCAGCTCTGACCCTCGCAATGACAGCCGGGGGATGCAGGCAGAAGAGCGGCGACAGGAAACGTCCGGATGCCAAGCTCCTATATAAGGAATCAGTGGAACTCGGAAAACGGTATATCGACAGCATCAACGCCGCTCCCGACTCGGCCACTGTAGAGCGGCTGCGTGCCTCCTACGACGAGGCGGCCACGAAAATCAACTATTCCTATCCTCCCGACACATATCTCAGCATATCGGAATCGGAAAACGAGGTGCTCGCGAGAATCACCGCCAATCTCCTCGCCACCGTCCATAACAGGCAGCGGGCATTGGCGGCCCGACCACACGCCGCCGACAGCATAAGCACCGACAGCATATCAAAATAGCCTGGGATCCGTTGGCCAGCCGGCGTCTACATCATCCGCGCCAGCAACGAATCAGTCAAGGTGAGGATATGACAGGCATCGCGGCATAGCCGATCCATAGCGACAAGGAATGCGGGAGTCCGGATCGAGGTCCGGGCTCCCGCTCATTTTTATTCCTTTGGATTTTATCCGATACAAAGCTGATATTCCTTTGGATTCTTTGACTCATTAGTGTTTACTGGCGGGTGATGGTCATGCCGCAGTAGTCGCAATTGAATTAAGAGCGCAGCGCGGTTATCCGCTGCGTAGAGGGAAATGTAAGATCATAAAAAAGTTTGTAACGGATAAGGGCCATAAGGTGTCTTAATTATAGTGAACTTTTTAAGACATGACCACCGCAGAGTTTAAAGCAAACATATTACCGCACTATAAGAGCGTGTATCGCGTGGCTGTTACCCTGATGGGAAACAGCCAGGAAGCGGCAGATATTGTGCAGGATGTGATGCTGAGACTCTGGGACAGGCGCAACGGTCTTGTCAATGTTGAGAATATAAGGATGTATTGTGTCAATATGACACGTAATGCATGTTTAAATGCCTTGCGGAGCAAGAAGGCCCCATCAGATACCGGACTGCCTCAGGACCTTGTATCGGATGAAGATATACATAAGGAATTAGAATGGAGGGAAGCCTCGGAATTTATCAACATGGTTATGGAATATCTTCCGAAAACACAGAAAAATGTATTGCGGCTTAGTGCGTTCGGCGGTTTATCAAATGCCGAGATTGCCGAACTGACGGGCATTTCTCAAGGAAACGTACGCGTCCTTCTCAGCAGGGCACGTGCGAGAATCAAGGAATTATACAAGAAGACACTATATGACAACGAATGAAATCAGGATTCTGATCGACAGGTATTATGCAGGGGATATTTCTCCCGAGGAGTATCATTCACTCTCTTCAGCCCTGAAAGGGTCGGGGCAACCGACACCTGACCTTGATGTGGAGCGAAAGATCTTTATTGCGCTTGACTCATTTGAGCCTGTAATCCCGGAGGACCTTGAAACAAGACTTGACAAGGCCATAAACAGTAGAATCCTACGTAGAAAAGTCATAATAGTCATTTCGACGGCCGCTGCCGCGGTTATATCGGCTGTCATGACGATCGGCATGTTGCATAACGGCATGAGCCAGGTGTCAGATACGGAAAATATCGCCAGAATATCCTTGTCTTATACTTCTCATCGACATGCTGAACCCAAAGTAACGGGTATTTCATCTACGGAAACCGAAACCGCCCTAACCGAAGATAAAGCGAAAGAGGATAAGAAGACAGTAAAGAGGTCTACGATTCCATCAAAGTCTAAGAAAACGCTTCCCCCACATGATGGAAGCAATAGGAATCTGGAAAAAGATATAGAGAGTGTTGATAAGGCATTGCTCGATGTAATATCAGACATATGCAAAAGCCGGAATAATGTCGAGATATGCATGGAGGAAATGAAAATAAGTCAGAAAACGGATTTTAATATAAATTGATATGAAACGGATACTCATAACACTGATTGCTCTTGCTGTCATAGCAGTCGGAGTTCCCGCACAGAACACCCATGCAATCGATGAAACCAGCACCACGACAAGCAGATCAGAGGTGTTGACTCATCTTGCATCGCTTCCTGATGTGAGTGTTACCTACCTCACGAAATCGATGTTGAGAAAAATTCCGGGAGACAAGACCGGAAGTCCGTTGGCCGTTCTCGTCAATAAGGGAGAAATTGAATCGGTAAGGGTCTTTGAACTCGGGAACGCTGAAGCCGAAACAACGGCCAAAAGGCTGATGGATATATATATATCCGAAATCCCGGATGCCGCGACTAAATATTATGTCGCCGGTCGTGCGGAATTGCTGATGCTTCAAAGAAACTCTTCTGACGAGGTCCTCATGTACGGTATCACCCGGACGAACGACGTAAACCGTTATGGAACGGTTCTGATGTATTCGAAAAAAGAAGGCGCTAAAGCTATTTTTATAATACTCTCCGGCAATATCGATGAAAGCACCATCGGCGAGCTCATAGACACATTCTCAGAATAGCCGATCGAAGACATAATGATTACAACCTAAAGGAGCGACTTATGATACGACAAGTTGCCACACTTGTTGTGGCTCTGATTTACAGTCTGTCAATTTCCGCATACGCAGTTGACAAACTGACGATACGAGGCATCGTATATGACAAGACATCTGACACCCAGCTATTTGTAGTTGATGTAAAATTACTGGATGCTCAAGACAGCACCATGATTGCCCATACCAAAGCTGTAGGAGAATATGAGGGTCAAATCAAAGGAGAGTTTGAAAGAAAGTCAATATTCATTTTATCGGACATTGACCGAAATAATAAATATGTATTGGAGCTTACCCGTGATGGCTATGAACCTTTATATCTTACTGTGGATCCCGCTACTGTTTCAAAGCGCCTCGACAGCATGAATCTCGGCAAATTGACCTGGGCTGCTTTCGATAAATTATATCTTACCTTCAATTTGCCGGTAGTCTACAGAAACCAGCATCTTCATTATAATCGTGGAACTGTCGATGCCTCTATTTCAAGAAACAAGGTATATATAGGGAATGCTTCTCTTGATATCAGCTATTATGGGCGTCCTCATTATGTATATTTCACATATGGAAGGCAGGTTTCCTCGCCCGATCTCATAGATATGGTTGAATACAGGAATGAGCTTGATCCCCTCAACGTGCGTATCGGTAATCCTCAACTTAAAGATTCAGAGTTGCATAATTTTAGTCTCTCATATAGAAAGGATTCAAAAAAATATCAAAGCTATCGGCTTTATGCATCTGTGTGGCGGAATGCACTCAGTTACGGCTACGAATATGATTCGGCTACCGGAGTAAAAACCGGGAGGATGTATAATGTCAACGGAAATTACATATCGGGCGCTTCACAATATTTCTCATTCTCGTTCGGCAAGATGCAACAGTTTGATTTTAACAATACCACAACCCTTGATTACCGTCGAAGTGTGGATTTAATCAGTGAGAATTCTTCTCTGCCCATAAAAAACAGGGTTGATAATGTCCTATTCAGTGAGAATGTGGAAGTCTCATACAAATTCGCCGGAAATAAGGTGTCATTAAACGCAGATGGGAAATTGAGTCATTTCACAAGCCGGCAGGAGCATTTCAAAAACTTCACGGCAAGGGATTTCCGTTACGGAATCAAGGGAGACTTTACGCTGCCTGTAGGTTTCAGTCTTTCTACTGATTTCACGGTCTATACGCGCAGTGGCTATTCCGACAGTTCGCTAAACAAGACCAATTTTGTCTGGAATGCCAGAGCAACATATACGCTTCTCAATGGTCAGCTGACATTCATGATCGACGGCTTTGATATGCTTCATAATCTAAGCAATGTGTTCTATAATGTGAATGCGCAGGCAAGGACAGAGACTTATACCAATGTTCTGCCCCAATATGTGATGTTTCATGTGCAATGGAAATTCCACAAGGCACCCAAGAATAAATAATCGACTCATAGAAAACTGCCGGTTGGCATAAGCATCCGAGATGTATATCGGCGACATATTGATCACCGACCTCGTCATTCACCGAATGCACCGAGTCGATAGGGAGTCCGGATCGAGGTCCGGGCTCCCGCTCATTTTTATTCCTTTGGATTTTTGACTGATTAATATTTATTGGCGGGTGATGGTCATGCCGCAGTCGTCGCAATTGAAGTGGAGGGCGAGGTGCGTGTTGCCGCTGCGGAGAGACAGGGGCTCGCGGAGACCGGCTTTTTTGAAAGCATCCGTCTTCCTGCAGAGGCCGAGCTCACGCAGGATGCAGTGGCGTGTGGTCATCACCACCTCACCGGGCTTCATGCCGCGGCATTCGGCTGCCGATTCTATGTCGGTCACTCCATGCGAGCGGTAGAAATCCACGGCGAGGGAATTGGCCACATTATGCCGGTAGTCGAGCGACTTCTCCGGATAGACGGCATCAGCATCCTCGGGACGGCGCCTGTCAAAGCGGTAGGTGGCGAGATTGGCGGCGTCAAGCATAGCCATGAGATTGCGCCGGGCATCGGCGAGCACAGACGGAGGTATGTATGACGATGCCGGAATGTCGAGAGTGAGATTTCTGAGACGATAAGGCGTATTGCCGAGCTTCGACATGACGCGATGGAAATCAAACTCCTTTTTCGCAGGCTCCGGACGGACGCCGAGAGCCACGGTAGCGGCCACTCCCCTCTCGTCGACGGCCGACAGCCAGCCATCGCCAATAGTAATATCGACATCCAGACGTCGGGAGGCGGTGTCGCGGGCCATGAGCTGCTGCCACTTCACATCGAACGTGCGGTGGATTTCCGCGCCACGCGGAATCCTGACATTGCGGGCCGCGATGATGCGTCCACCCTCCACCTTATTCACATTCACACCAGTATAGACGCCGCCGGCATCGAAGAAGCTTATGCCGTCGCCGTTATGCAGCTGCTCAGGGCTGTCGATGGTCTCTCCGAGCGACTTGGGGGTAAGCATCGAGGCGATATGGAGGGGAGACTTTCCCCGGAGGAAATATTCAGTGAATCCCCTGTTGAAGCTCTTGTCGAGCTGTGGCGTGAAGGAGATCTCGGAAGTGCCGTAAGATGCACGGCACACCTCGTCGGGATGCGCCGCGATATAACCGTCGATGATGCGGCGGTAGGCGGCGGTGACATTCTTCACATAGTCGGCGTCCTTGAGACGCCCCTCGATCTTGAAGCTGCCGACGCCGGCCTCAATCATCTCGCCGATCAGACGGGAGGCATTGAAGTCGCGCAGCGAGAGGAGATGACGGTCGCGCGCCACAATCTTACCGACGTTGTCGGAGAGGGTGAAAGGCAGCCGGCACACCTGGCCACACTCGCCGCGGTTGGCGCTGCGTCCACCTATGGCGTAGCTGGCGTAGCAGCGCCCTGAATAGCTCACGCAGAGGGCGCCGTGGATGAAACACTCCACCGCCATCGAAGTGGAGGCGCACACGGCGCGGATCTCGTCGAGGGTCAGCTCCCGTGCAAGCACCACCTGGGAGAATCCGGCCTTCTCAAGAAACCGGATACGGGAGATGTCGCGGTTGTCGCACTGCGTGGAGGCATGCAGCGCTATGGGCGGGAGCTTCATGCGTAGCAGCCCCATGTCCTGCACGATGAGGGCGTCGACGCCGGCGGAATACAGCTGCCATATCAGCCTCTCAACCTGCGGGATCTCATTCTCGAAGACGATGGTGTTGACCGTGACGTAGACACGCGCACGATAGACGTGGGCGAACTTCACGAGCTCGCGTATATCGTCGACCGAATTTGAGGCGCCCTTGCGGGCGCCGTGGCTCGAAGCACCGATATACACAGCGTCAGCTCCATGAAGGATGGCCTGACGCGCCACCTCCGCATTGGCGGCGGGACTGAGGAGCTCGAGCGGACGCGGCTTAGGCGCCCCGGCAACCGGCTTTCCCATCACTTCTTCATTATTCGGTCGATGTTCCTCTTATCCTCACGCTCGCGTATACTCTGGCGCTTGTCATACTGCTTCTTGCCACGGCCGATGCCGATGAGCATCTTGGCATAGCCCTTGTCGCTGATGAAGACCTTCAGGGGCACGATGGTGAAGCCCACGTCGTCGGCGGCCTTGGAGAGTCGTGTGATCTCCTTGCGGGTGAGCAGGAGCTTGCGGTCGCGGCGCGTGGAGTGATTGTTGTAGGAGCCGTAGAAATATTCGGCGATGTGCATACCCTTGACCCACACCTCGCCGTTGTCGACCACGCAGTAGGTGTCGGCAAGGGAGGCCTTGCCGTTGCGTATCGACTTTATCTCGGTGCCGGTGAGCACCATACCGGCGGTGAAAGTCTCGGTGATCTCGTAGTCGAACCGCGCACGGCGGTTCTGTATGTTGACCTGGCTGGCATTCATAATCTAAAAATAGCTTCTATGGTTGTGTGGGAGCGGTCGTGTTCAGTGTCAGGAGTCTGTCGAATCCCCAGCCGAGGATGATGGGGACTCCTACAATCAGCAGACACAGAATCAAGAGAGAGGTAGTGGATCTCGCGGCCGGGAACTTGAGGAATCTCGAGCCCTGACATATAATATAAACAGTCCAGAGAGGAAAAAAGACGATTATCGCCTCAAACATCGGCAGCAGCTCGTAGATGATGTAGAAGAGGCAGAGGGTGGATAGGGCCACCATCACGAACACCTTCGCGAAAGGGGTCTGCATGGCTTCCTTCGCACCTTTAGGCATCAGGAACTGAGAGGCCACAATCACGAGGAAGTAGCTGAAGAATACGGAGACGAAGGCCACGCAGGCGTTGACGAGCACCTTTGTGACAGTGGTCTCCACATCGTAGAAGAAAGCCATGAACTGGCACACCGCGACCACGGCGCAGAGAGGATAGAAGCAGTCGCGGGCCACCTTCTCGGGCTTTAGGCCGCTGCGTCTTATCGACTTCCACCCTTCGAGCGGGCTTGCAAGCACCTTGAGCATCAGAAGAAAAGCCGAAGGACCGGCGCCCTTCTCATCGTCGTCGCTGTCGTCTCCGCCGTCGTTGCGGCATGCATCCGGCTTTCTGTCGGGGGAGGCATTCTCCTTGCCCTCGGCAGGTGCGCCGTCGGCAGGTGCGGCGCCATCATCGCCTATGATGTATGGCTCGAAGCCGCTGTCGGCCTTACGGCCGGAGGAAGAGTCTTCGGCGGGAAGGTCGTAGAACCGTGAATCGGGGAAACTGTCTTTATCGTTGTCCATACGGTGGATTTGCATTAAAAAACAGAAATGGAATGCAAAGTTAGCAAGAAACCCCGAGATATGGAAATTGAAAAAGTCGGCGCCGACACATCACGTGTCAGCGCCGACGCCTTAAAACATGTGCTTTAAAAGATATATTCTGTTTTCTTATCTTCTTATTCGCCACGCTCCTCGTTGAGGAGGCGTATCATCTCGATAGCGCTCTTGGGGATGCGTGTGCCGGGGCCGAAGATGGCAGCCACACCGGCTTTGTAGAGGAAGTCGTAGTCCTGAGCGGGAATCACACCGCCGGCAGTCACCATGATGTCGGGACGACCGAGCTTCTTGAGCTCCTCGATCACCTGGGGCACAAGTGTCTTGTGGCCGGCGGCGAGGGAGGAGACGCCGAGGATGTGAACGTCGTTCTCCACAGCCTGGCGGGCAGCCTCGGCGGGAGTCTGGAAGAGCGGACCCATGTCGACGTCGAAGCCGCAGTCGGCGTAGCCGGTGGCCACCACCTTGGCGCCGCGGTCGTGGCCGTCCTGGCCCATCTTGGCGATCATGATACGGGGCTGACGGCCTTCGCGCCTGGCGAAGTCAGCCACAACCTTGCGGGCTTCCTCAAACTCGGGATCACCCTTCTCCTCGTTGCTATACACTCCGGAAATTGTTTTGATTACGGCTTTGTAGCGACCCACCACAGCCTCGCAGGCATCGGAGATCTCGCCGAGCGAGGCGCGGAGGCCGGCGGCCTTCACAGCCAGGTCGAGGAGATTGCCCTTCGACGGGTCTTTCACACACTCTGTGATGTCGGCGAGGGCTTTCTTCACAGCCTCCTCGTCGCGATTGGCGCGAAGGTCCTCGAGACGGGCGATCTGCTCCTTGCGCACCTCTGTGTTGTCGACCTCGAGGATATCGATGGGATCCTCATGGTCGAGGCGGTATTTGTTGATGCCGACGATAGTCTGCTTGCCGGAGTCGATCTTGGCCTGCGTGCGTGCGGCGGCCTCCTCGATCTTGAGCTTGGGCAGACCGGTCTCGATGGCCTTGGCCATGCCGCCGAGCTTCTCGATCTCCTGGATGTGGTCCCAGGCGCGACGGGCTATCTCGTTGGTGAGGGCCTCCACATAGTATGAGCCGCCCCACGGGTCGATCTCCTTTGTGACGTATGTCTCTTCCTGGATATAGATCTGTGTGTTGCGGGCGATACGAGCGGAGAAGTCGGTAGGCAGCGCGATGGCCTCGTCGAGAGCGTTGGTGTGGAGCGACTGGGTGTGGCCGAGCACGGCGCCCATGGCCTCGACGCAGGTGCGGCCCACATTGTTGAAGGGATCCTGCTCCGTGAGGCTCCATCCGGAAGTCTGACAGTGTGTGCGCAGAGCGAGCGACTTGGGGTTCTTGGGATTGAACTGCTTCACGATCTTAGCCCAGAGCATACGGGCGGCGCGCATCTTGGCGATTTCCATGAAATAGTTCATGGAGATACCCCAGAAGAACGACAGACGGGGAGCGAAGGCATCGATGTCCATACCGGCGTTGACACCGGCGCGGAGATACTCGAGGCCGTCGGCCAGGGTATATGCGAGCTCGATGTCGGCAGTGGCGCCGGCCTCCTGCATGTGGTAGCCGGAGATGGAGATCGAGTTGAACTTCGGCATGTTCTTCGATGTGTATTCGAAGATGTCGGCGATGATCTTCATGGAGAATGCCGGCGGATAGATGTATGTGTTGCGCACCATGAACTCCTTGAGGATGTCGTTCTGGATGGTGCCGGCCATCTCGTCGAGCTTCACGCCCTGCTCGAGACCCGCGTTGATGTAGAAGGCGAGCACAGGGAGCACGGCGCCGTTCATTGTCATGGAGACGGACATCTTGCCGAGGGGTATACCGTCGAAGAGCACCTTCATGTCCTCGATGGAGCAGATCGACACACCTGCTTTGCCCACGTCACCGACAACGCGCTCGTGGTCGGCGTCGTAGCCGCGGTGGGTCGGGAGGTCGAATGCCACCGACAGACCCTTCTGGCCGGAAGCGAGGTTGCGGCGATAGAAGGCGTTAGACTCGGCGGCGGTGGAGAACCCGGCATACTGGCGGATTGTCCAGGGGCGCATGGGATACATGGCGCTGTAGGGGCCACGGAGGAACGGTGGCAGACCCGACACGTAGTCGAGGTGCTCGAGGCCCTCAAGGTCGTTTTCGGTGTACACCGGCTTCACGTGAATGAGCTCGGCAGTGAGCCAGTCCTCCCCTTTTCCGGCGTTGGCGGGAGTTGCGGGAGCCACAACTTTCTCTATATCTATTTCTTTAAAATTCGGTCGCATGGCAGGGATTACTTAAGAAGCTTAGCGTTAAAACCAATGAGAGTCTCGAGCACGTTGACGCGCACGTGGATGAAGTGCTCGATGCCCTGTGCCTTGAGCTCGTCGGTGCAGGCGGGAGCGCCGGCCACCACAAACATGGCACGATTGTCGAGCTCCTTGAATGCCTCGGGAGCATACTGGGCATATTCGTCGTCGCTGGAGCAGAGCACCACGACATCGGCCTTTGCCTCCATAGCAGCGTCGATGCCTTCCTTGACGGTCTTGAAGCCGATGTTGTCGATGATCTCATAGCCTGCGCAGCCGAAGAAGTTGGCCGAGAACTGAGCGCGGGCGAGACGCATGGCGAGGTTGCCGATGGTGAGCATGAACACCTTGGGACGGTGTGAGCTACGCTCGGTGTCGAGGCGGAGGGCCTCAAACTGGCTTGCGGCACGGTCGAATACGAGACCCTCGACAGCGCCGTCGGCGATGTCGGCGCCGCAGCAGTGGCCGCATGCGTTCTCGTCTCTCTTTATCTTGTCGAGAGCCTTCTCGTTGAAGTTGGGATACTGGTTGGTGCCGAGCAGGATCTCCTTGCGGCGGGCAACGTCGACGTGACGCTTCACGCCGCTCTCGTTGACCTTACGCTGCACCTCGCCGGCCTCGAGCTGGGCGCAGAAGCCGCCGGCATCCTCGATCTCGTTGAAGTTCTTCCATGCCACCTCGGCGATGGAGTGTGTGAGGGTCTCGATATAGTAGCTGCCGCCTGCGGGGTCGACCACCTTGTCGAGATGGCTCTCCTCGCGGAGGAGGAGCTGCTGGTTGCGCGCGATACGCTCGCTGAACTCATCGGGCTGCTGGTAGGGCAGGTCGAAGGGAAGGGTCTCTATGGAGTCGACGCCTGCGAGAGCGGCGCTCATGGTCTCGGTCATGGAGCGGAGCAGGTTGACGTGCGAATCGTAGAGAGTCTGGTTGAAGCGGCTTGTCACGGCGTGGACGTGCATCTTGCATGCGTCGTCGCTGCAGGGGTTGTAGGCCTTTACTATCTCGGCCCAGAGCATGCGTGCGGCGCGGAACTTGGCGAGCTCCATGAAGTAGTTGCTGGAGATGCCCATGTTGAACTTGATGCGCGAGGCAGCCTCGCAGGGCTTGAGGCCGGCCTCGGTGAGGATGGTCATCCACTCGGCGCCCCATGCGAGAGCGTAGCCGAGCTCCTGGGTGATGTAGGCGCCGGCATTGTTGAGCATGGCGGAGTCCACGAGGAAGCAGCGGAGGCCTGGAGCATCCTTCACGATGCTGTAGAGTGACACTGCGAGCTCCTTGATATCTTTGGGGAATCTGAGGCCGTGCTTGAGGATGCGGCGGAAGGGATTGAACTCGATCGAGCCCCTGAAGGCCTCGAGGAGGCTGTTGCGGCGGAGATAAGCCATGAGGGCGGCGGCTACCTGGGGAGCCTTTCCGGGGCAGCAGTTGATGTTGACCTCAACTTTGGCGAGGTCGATGCCCTTGAAGAGGACGTCGAGGTCGGCGTCGGAGGGCACGTCTTCAAGCTTGATGCCTATCGACTCCACGCCACGGTCGAGAGCGTGGATGGCATTTGCGTTGACATCGGCGAGCGTCTCGCCGGGTATGAACTGACGGATGAGCCAGTCGTTGTTGTCGCGGGTGCCGCGAAGGTAGGGGAACTGGCCCGGCAAAGTGTTGATGGCGGGAAGGCCTTTGATGTCGTCGCGGCGATAGAATGGCTGCACATTAAAGCCTTCATTGGTGCGCCACACCAGCTTCTTCTGGAAATCGGCGCCCTTGAGGTCGAC
>CECF01012513.1_pt1 | contig 16482 bp, 18 predicted proteins | sample 554751 | NCBI WGS metagenome assembly CECF01 (sample SAMEA3182099, study PRJEB8094) | gut metagenome | biome: human; feature: gut; material: Stool; isolation source: human stools | place: Canada | collected 2012-06-12 | reverse complement strand
GGGGCAGCCGCCACACCCGGCGCTGGCTCATTCGATATACTTGATCTCGCATTCGAGGGTATAGCCGGTCTTTTCCCGGACGATGCGCTGTACTTCGGCGATAAGCTGCCGCACATCGGCGGCGGTGGCGCCCCCCCGGTTGATGATGAAGCCGGCATGCTTTTGGCTGACCTCGGCCCCGCCGACGGAAAGGCCCTTAAGCCCGCACTGATCTACCAGGGCGGAGGCATAGTTGCCTACCGGCCGCTTAAAGGTGGAGCCGGCGCTGCCGTATTCCAGGGGCTGCTTTTCCCGGCGGCGGGACATGTAGTCCTCCATGGCCGCACGGATGGCGGCCGGGTCGCCGGGGGTCAGGGTCAGCACCGCTTCCACGATGACACAGCCCGGACGCTCCTCAAAGATGCTGTGGCGGTAGGAAAGTTCCAGCGCCGCGGCAGGCAGGGTGCGGTATTCCCCGGCTTCATCCAGGAAGGTGACCTCCGTGAGGACATCCCGGAGCTCGCCGCCGTAGGCACCGGCATTCATGTATACTCCCCCGCCCAAAGAACCGGGGATGCCAAAGCCCCATTCCACGCCGGAAAGGCTGTTTTCTGCAGCGGCCCGGCAGGTAGCGATGAGAGAGGCCCCGGCCCCGCAGCGCAGGGTATTGCCCTGCCGGGAGATGGTGGTAAAGTCGCCATCCAGCTGGATGACAGGGCGGGCAATGCCGCTATCGCTGACCAGCAGATTGCTGCCCCGGCCCAAAATAAAGGGGTCGGTCCCCGCCGCCCGGCAGAGGGAAACGGCGGTTTGCAGCTGGGTACGGGTGCGGGGGTGCAGCAGCAGCGCCGGCCCGCCGATGCCAAAGGTGGTACGGCGGCTCATGGGTTCATTTTCGGTATAGGGGATGCCCGCATTTTGCAGCTGTTCCAGTAGATTCATGGGGTTTGCTCCTTTCGGCGGTCAGGGCTGCACATCATCGGTAAGGCCCAGCTGTTCCATCAGCTCCTTGGCAGAATTATTGCCCATGGCGCGCTGACGGTAGTTCATGGTGGCCACCTCGATGATAACGGCGAGGTTTCGGCCGGTCTGGACCGGGATGGTGGCGGCGGGCACCTTCATGCCCAGAATATTGGTGGTTTCCTCCTCCAGCCCGATGCGGTCGTAGACCTTTTCGGGGTCGTAGGTTTCCAGCTGAATGACGAAATTGATATTGGCGGTATTTTTGACCGAGCCGACGCCAAACAGCCGGCTGACATTGATGATGCCGACCCCGCGGAGCTCCATATAGTGGCGGATGTTATCCGGGGCGGAGCCGACCAGGGTGGTATTGGAGACCCGGCGGACCTCCACGGCGTCATCGGCGATGAGGCGGTGGCCGCGCTTGAGCAGCTCCAGGGCGGTCTCGCTTTTGCCGACGCCGGAATCCCCGGTAAGCAGCACACCCTCGCCGTAGATCTCCATCAAAACGCCGTGGACGGTGGTACGGGGCGCCAGCTCCAGACTCAGCTTGGCATTGAGCTGGGCGGCCATATGGGTGGTATTTTCCGGGGACTGCATCAGCGGCACGCAGTACTTTTCCGCCAGCTCCAAAAAGAGGGGGCGGAAGGAGAAATCCTGAGTGATGATGACGGCCTTGGGGCTGCGGGAAAGGAAGCCCTCCAGGCTCTGCCGCAGCAAGTGGGGCGGCAAAGTTTCCAGATAGGCCAGCTCGGTACGGCCGATCATATTGATGCGGGCCGGGACAAAACCCTGGAAGAACCCGGTGAAAGCCAAGCCCGGGCGCATCAGCTCGGCGTGGCTGACCAGGATCTCCTCCTCGGTTTTGGGATAATAGAGGATCTGCAGGTTCAGGTCCTTGATGAGCTTTTTAAGCGGGACGGTATACTGGTGCGGCATGGGTAAAACCCCTTTCTATGATGAAAGCTGGCGGCGAGGGAAAATGTCGGGATGGCAAGCGGACGGCCGCAGGCAGGCTCTTGCCTGACGCAGGCAGGCTGATGCCTGTCAAGGGCGGCCACGCAGCCAGCACCCATTTTCACCGCCGCCGGGCGGCAACGCATAACTGCTATGCGGCAGCGACATGCAAAATAGCTATACACAGTTTATTATAATACATTTATCGGCGGGATACAAACAATATTACACGGTTTTTACGAAAAATCGTTACAAAAATAACAGAGATGATAAGAGGCCCCGCTTCCCGGAGGAAACGGAGCCTGAAAAAACAATATTTTAGGCGAGGATATCCTGGATATCCCGCAGGCCGGTAAGGGTGGTGATAACAATGGCGGAATCGCCGGGCTGGAGGGAATCGCCGCCGGAGGGGATGATGACCTCACCATTGGGGCGGGTGATGCAGCCCACCAGCACATTGGGGCGGGTGGCCATATCCTTAAACGGCACACCGATGAGCGGCGAGCCGGCGGTAATGTGGAATTCCAGGGCTTCTACCTGGTTTTCTACCATGCGGTGCAGGGCAATGACCCCGCCGCCGGTGCTGTTTTCCATCGCGCGGACATACTGCAGGATGCGGCTGACGGTAACCACGCTGGTGGAAACGGTGCTTTCCACGATGGCGGTCTTATTGATAAGCTCGGTGAAGGAATTGCGGTTGACCTTGGCCACAGAACATTCGATATTGTGGCAGCGGGCATACATGGCCAGCATGATATTGAGTTCATCCAGACCGGTGAGCGCCACAAAGGCATCGGAATCATCCAGGCCCTCCTCGGCCAGCAGATGCACATCGGTGGCATCCCCGTGGATAACCAAAGCGGTGGGGACTGCCTCGCTGAGATCAACACAGCGCTGTTCATCCCGGTCCACCACGCGCACACGCATCTTCATCTGGCTCAGCTGCTCCGCCAAAAAGCGGGTGATGCGCCCGGCCCCGACCACCATGACATTGCGGGCATGGTCCCGGAAAACGCCCAGCGCCCGGAAGAAGTTCTCCAGTTCCTGGGGCTTGGCGGTAACGCTGATGCAATCTCCCGCGCCCAGCACATAGTTACCATCGGGAATAACGACCTCTTCCCCGCGGCGGACGGCGCAGACCAACACCTTGACCTGCAGGGAGGCGGCGACATTTTTGAGGGCCATGCCATCCAGCAGGCTGCCCTGCGGAATGTGGTATTCCACCAGCTCCACCCGGCCCTTGGCGAAGGTTTCCACCTTGGCGACCGCCGGAAAGCGCAGGATACGGGCGATATCACGGGCAGTCTCCCGCTCCGGGTTGATAGAAAGAGAAAGCCCCATCTCCTGCTGCATGAATCGCAGCTGACTTTCGTATTCCACGCTGCGCACCCGGGCAATGGTATTCTTGGCGCCCAGCTTTTTGGCGGTCATGCAGGCGATCATATTGACCTCATCCTCGCTGGTAGCGGCAATGACGAGATCCGCCTGACTGGCCCGGGCCTGCTGCTGCACAGTATAAGCGGCGCCATTGCCCTCGATGCCCAAAACATCCAGTTCCTCCGCCAGGCGCTCCGCCATGCCGGGGCGGTTATCGATGACGGCGACATCGTGGCCTTCGCGGGAGAGATGCTCCGCCAGGGCCCGGCCGACCTTTCCGATTCCGACAATTACGATCCTCATAGTGTTCTCCCTTTACTTTGTTCGGTGCTTACGGCCCTATTCTACCGCGTTCGGCGGGGATTTGCAAGGGGGGCTGAGGGGGGATGCGCAGAGGGAGGGGCCCGCAGGGCAAGCCGCCGCAGGCGGCTTTGGGGCGGCCGAAGGCCGCCCACGAGGGGCTTTGCCCCTCGGCCCTGCGGGCCCCAGCCGGGATGCTGCAGAAACCGGACGAGGAAATGCCGCGCAATTTCTCGACAACGGAGGAGCTGCGTGATATAATGAGATATTATTCCAAGAGGGGGCAAGCGAAAATGCAGGAGAATTTCTACCGGGCGGTATATGCGGCGGTGCGCCGTATCCCGGCCGGGAAAGTGGCTACCTACGGACAGATTGCGATGCTGGCGGGCAGCCCCCGGGCTTCCCGCATTGTGGGCGGGGCACTGCACCGCAACCCCGAACCCGGCAAAACGCCCTGCCACCGGGTGGTATTCCGGGATGGCAGCCTGGCGCCGGGTTTTGCCTTTGGCGGGACGGGAGCGCAGCGGGCGCTGCTGGACGCGGAAGGAGTCGCTTTTCTGCCGGACGGGCGGGTGGATATGGCCCGGCACCAGTGGACCGGCGAAGATGAAACGCTGTAATATAGGTTGAATATAGCAAGGAGAGAACCATGAGATTTTTTGCACTGACGACCGCTACGGCCGACCTGCCGGAGGTACCGGATATTCAAGAATCGCTGACCGCGATCCAGAAATTCATTAAAACCGCCTCGCCGGTGGTGCTGAACGCACTGTGGCATATTGCGCTGGCACTGGTTATCTTTTTTGTGGGGCGCTGGCTCATCGAGAAATTCCTGAGCCGGGTGGCGCTGCTGGATAACAAAACAAAGATCGATCCCGGCGTGGCCAAATTTGTGCGCTCGCTGGTACGGGTAGCGCTGTGGGCACTGCTGATTTATTTTATTGCGGATTTCTTGGGGGTGCCGACGGCGAGCTTTGTGGCGCTGCTGGGTTCCATCGGCGTGACGGTGGGCCTGGCATTGCAGGGCAGTCTTTCCAACTTTGCGGGCGGGCTCATTCTCATGTTCCTGCACCCCTTTAAGACTGGGGATTACATCAAAACTGCTTCGGATATCGAGGGGACGGTGGTGGAGATCGGGCTGTTCTTTACCACGCTGCGCATGGCCGATAACAAAATCATCACCATTCCCAACGGGAGTCTCTCGGCCGGGAATATTATCAACTATAATGTACTGCCGGTGCGGCGGCTTTCCACCACGGTGGGCATTGCCTATGAGGCCGACACCGCCCGGGCCATTGAGCTGCTGACGGCGCTTATCAAGAGCCGCAAGCCGCTGGTGAACCCCGAAAAGGCACTGGTATATGTAAAGGAGTTGGGCGACAGCAGCGTGGTGCTGGGCCTGCACTACTGGGTAAAGACCGACGACTACTGGGACGAGGCGTGGAGCATCAACCAGGCGATAAAGGATGTACTGGACCAGAACGGCATTGCCATCCCCTTTAACCAACTGGATGTCCATGTGATCCAGTAAGGCTCTCCCCTATTTTTGCGAATCGAAGGACGAATGAAATACCCATGAAAATTCTAAGGCAATCTGCCATTATCGCCGCGGTGTGCGCCGTGGCGGAACTCATCAAATATCTGCTGCCGCTGCCCATTCCCGCCAGCGTGTACGGTCTGATCCTAATGCTGCTGGCACTGCTGACCGGACTCATCAAGCCGGAGCAGATCAGTACCGTCGCGGATTTCTTTATCTCCATTATGCCGGTGCTGTTTATCGCTCCCACGGTAGCGCTTATCACTCAGCCGGAGTATCTGGCGGTGATGGGCGGGCCGGTGGTGCTGCTGGGCATTCTGGGCACTACGCTGGTCATCGGCATCAGCGGCAAGGCCGCCCAGGCGGTGGGCCGGCAGGAAGCCAAACGGCGGGAGGGTAAAAAGCATGAATGATTACATTGCCTTTTCCGCCTACTTTGGGGCCGCGCTGACCCTAATCATCTATGTGGTGTCCTTCCGCATCAGCGACCGGATCGGGCACCCGCTGGCCAATCCGATCCTCATCTGCCTGGCACTGCTTATTGGGGCATTGCTCATTTTTGATATTGACTACGACGCCTACAACCAAAGCGCCCGGTATATCACCTACCTGTTGACCCCGGCCACCGCCTGCCTGGCGCTGCCGCTGTACCGGCAGATCCAAAAATTGCGGGAGTACCCTTTGGCCATTGTGGCCGGTATCCTGACCGGAGTGGCGGTGAACGCCCTGTGCGTACTGGCCGTGGCGCTGGTGTTCCAGCTGGGGCACTACGACTTTGTAACGCTGATCCCCAAATCGGTAACGGGGGCGGTGGGCATGCCGCTGGCCGAGGAGCTGGGTGGTACCGGCGGCATTACCATGGCGGCCATCTCCATCACCGGTATCTTTGGGAACATCCTGGGGCCGCAGGTGCTACGGTGGTTCCATGTGACTGACCCGGTGGCACAGGGGGTGGCCATGGGCTGCGGCAGCCACGCCTTTGGCACGGTGCGGGCGCTGGAAATGGGCGAGGTGGAAGGCGCCATGGGCAGCCTTTCACTGGTGATCACTGCACTGTTGACGGTGGTGATCGCGCCGTTTTTGGGCAATCTGATTTGATGTTTTGCGCTGATTTTGGCCAAAATTACGCCAGTGTTTGTGAAAGTATCACAATATAGCATTGATGCACCTTTCGCATGGCGGAACTTGTTAATCCCTTGACAAAAAAGCAGCCGGAAAAGTACTGAAATCAACGCCATTTTGCCTTGTGCGAGATGGCGTTCTTTTTGAGCGAAAATCTCAAAAATTTGGTTAGTTTTTGGTCAAAGTGTCGGCCCCAACACCTTGACAAAGACCTTGTTTTTCGCTATTATTTGATAGACACTTTATCGTGAATTCACAAGGAGGCTAAAAACAAATGGAGAAAGTTCTCGTTCTCTTGACTTTCCTCGGCTCCGTCATCGCGCTGGTATTTGCTCTTGTCACCGCGAAGAAGGTCCTGAAGTTTGAGGAAGGCACCCCGCTGATGCAGAAGATCTCTGCATCCATCCGTGAAGGCGCTAACGCCTATCTGAAGCGCCAGTACACCATCGTGGCCATCTTCTTTGCCTGCATGTTCGTTGTGCTGTGCATCATGGCCGCTACCGGTCTGCTGACCTGGTTCGTTCCCTTTGCGTTCGTGACCGGCGGTTTCTTCTCCGGTCTGTCCGGCTTCATCGGCATGCGCATAGCCACCAAGGCCAACTGCCGCACCGCCAATGCCTGCCGCACCAGCCTGAACCGCGGTCTGCGCGTGGCGTTCTCCGCCGGTTCCGTTATGGGCTTTACCGTAGTCGGCCTGGGTCTTTTGGATATTTCCATCTGGTTCACCCTGCTGAAGTTCGTCTTTAAGCTGGATCCCTCTGCCATCACCAGCGCTATGCTGACCTTTGGTATGGGCGCTTCCTCCATGGCTCTGTTTGCCCGTGTCGGCGGCGGTATCTACACCAAGGCTGCCGATGTAGGCGCTGACCTGGTAGGTAAGGTCGAGGCCGGCATCCCTGAGGATGACCCCCGTAACCCCGCTGTTATTGCCGATAATGTAGGCGATAATGTAGGCGATGTAGCCGGCATGGGTGCTGACCTGTACGAGAGCTATGTTGGCTCCATCATTTCCGCTTCCGCGCTGGGCGTTGCCGCTTTCGGCGGCGAGCTGAAGGCCATGGCCCTGCCCATGATCATGGCGGCCCTGGGCATCCTGGCTTCCATCATTGGTACCTTCTTTGTACGCACCGGTGAATCCACCGATCAGCGCACCCTGCTTTCCGCTCTGCGCCGCGGCACCAACCTGAGTGCTCTTATCATCGCCGTCGCTGCCTTCTTCCTGGTTCGCGGCGTACTGGGCACCGAGTACACCGGTATCTACTTTGCCATCCTGGCCGGTCTGGTTGCCGGCGTTCTCATCGGTGCTTCCACCGAGTATTTCACTTCCGACACCTACAAGCCCACCCAGGGTCTGGCTGACACCGCCCTGACCGGCTCCGCCACCATCATGATCGGTGGTTTGGGCCTGGGCATGCTCTCCACCATCCTGCCCATCGTTATCGTTGCGGTGTGCATCCTGGTTGCCTACTATGTTTCCGGCGGCGCTGCTTCCACCTCCATGGGTCTGTATGGCATCGCGCTGGCTGCCGTAGGTATGCTGGCTACCCTGGGCATCACCCTGGCGACCGATGCCTATGGCCCCGTGGCCGATAACGCCGGCGGCATTGCCGAGATGGCCGGCCTGGAGCCCGAAGTTCGTGAGCGCACCGACGCGCTGGATTCCCTGGGCAACACCACTGCCGCTACCGGCAAGGGCTTTGCTATCGGCTCCGCCGCTCTGACCGCTCTGGCTCTGATCGCTTCTTACATCGAGAAGGTCCAGGAGGTTGGCGCTGCTGTTACCTTCAATGACTTCTCCGTTATGACCCCTGTTGTTCTGGTCGGTCTGTTTGTCGGCGCCTGCCTGCCCTTCGTGTTCGCGGCGCTCACCATGCAGTCCGTTGGCCGCGCGGCTCAGTCCGTTGTAGTAGAGGTTCGCCGTCAGTTCAAGGAGATCGTTGGCCTGATGGACGGCAAAGCCGATGCCGACTACGCCCGCTGCGTTGACCTGTGCACCAAGGCTTCCCTGCACGAGATGATCCTGCCCACCGTAGTTGGTATCGTTACCCCCATCGTAGTCGGTATGATCCTGGGCTACAAGGGCGTGGTAGGTATGCTGGCCGGCGCTACCGTTTCCGGCTTCCTGCTCGCTATCTTCATGGCGAACTCCGGCGGCGCCTGGGATAACGCCAAGAAGTACATTGAGAGCGGCGTACACGGCGGCAAGGGCAGCGATGCCCACAAGGCTGCTGTCGTTGGCGATACCGTAGGCGATCCCTTCAAGGATACTTCCGGCCCCGCTATCAACATCCTCATCAAGCTGCTGTCGATGGTTTCCATCGTATTTGCCGCGCTGGTAGTCAATTTCTCTATCATTAAGTAAGAGAACACGATAAACTGAAAATTTCCCCGCAGGCTTTTGAGTCTGCGGGGATTTTTTTGCGGAGGCTGCAATAAAACACGGGATTTATTACACTTTATTTACGAATAGATGTTGCATTTTGCGGCGCTCATTCGTTATATTCAGTGTAGGCTTGACACCAACAACATACAGGAGGGACAACATGAAAAAGCTGACCCGAATTCTGGCACTGACCCTGTGCTGCCTGCTGGCGGCGGGACTGGCCGCCTGCGGCGAAACGCCTACCCCCACGCCCGACCCCGACCCCGATCCCGGTGCGGCGATCGGCGGGAGCACCCAGATCCCGAACCCGAGAGTCCCCTATGAAAATGATGAGTTCCCCGATTTTAAGCTGGTCGGCTACCCCGACCGGGACGGCATGAAGCCCACCGGGTTCTGTCTCATCGGCGGCACCATCGGGGAGATCTCCTATGAAAACGCCACGCTGCGATGCGCTGCCGATACCGGCGAGGGCGAGGATCTTTCCGGCGTTTACTACCCCGATGCCGAGGAGAGCGAGCTTTCGGTAGGACACAGCTACTGCAACGGCATTATCACCGTCACCGTGAAGGAGCACAGCGAGGGCACCGTGGCGCTGTGGAAAAGCTGCGAGGGGGATTTTGTCTATTCCCTGTGGCTGCCCGGCCAAACCGGCGACGACGCAAAGGCGCTGGTGAGGGAATTCGCCGCCGGGGTGTATGTGGTACTGCCTGGCGGGGAGGAGCCGCTGACCGGGGATGTACTGGGCACTGAAAAGGACCTGGCCCGCTGGCGGGAGGCTATCCATGCCGATAACATTGCCAAGGTGACCGCCAAGGATTACAGTGGACTTGAGCCGGTGGAGTCATCCGCCGAGGCTGCCGAAAAGATGATAGAGGTGCTGGCGGACAGCGAAAGTGCGCTGAAGCTCCTTGAAAAGCCGCAGAACCCTGCCACGGGCGGCGCGCTGCGCCTGACTGCCTATGACACGGAAGGGAATGTGCTGTTTACCGTCTGCTATAATGGCTTGCTGGTGGTGACCTTTGGACAGGAAACGGCCAATTACATCTTTGATGCCAGCGACTGCGAGCTGTGTACCTTGTATACATTCTTTCCCGTCGAATAACCTGCACCCATACAAAATGCCCCTATCCGGAAACCCGGATGGGGGCATTTTTTCATTTAGGGTCTATTCGGCGGCTTTCACCCTTTGGCGAATATATTCCCGCACTTCATCCTTGGGGATCTCCAGCGCGACGGAAAGCTCACCATGCAGCAGCTCCTCCGCCAGCTTCATATAGCGGTCATCCATCTGGCTGACGCGGCGGCCGGCGGCTTCGGCTTCCCGCTTTTTGCTGTAAACCGATTTGATGATCTCCACGAGGTCGGTGGTGCTGTGGGTACCGATGATGCTGCGGTAATGCTCTGAAAGCTCCTGCAGACGGCCGGTATGGAATGGCTCCACGCTGATGGTAGGAATGAGGGCAACCAGCTCCTCGGCCTCCTCGCGGCTCATTACCGGGCGCATAAAGACCTTTGGCTGCTCCACGGGGCAGTAGATCGTGCCGCTTTGGAACAGGGGGCGCAGGACATAGTACTTGGTCCCGCGCGGCATGCCGGGCAAATCGGGGGTGGCGTAATCCATGACCTCGCAGACGCCGGTATTGCCATACATGATCTTTGTTCCTTTTGCAAACACTGTGGTGCCCTCCCTTACTGTTTCTGCTTATATTATAGCACATTTTTCGGCAGGATGTAAGAGAAAATTTAAGCGAGGGGCGGGCATGGGCCGCAGGCCCGGCCGCGAAGCGGCCGACGCAGGCGAAGCCTGCGTGTTTCGGCGGAGCCGAAACGGCCTGCGGCCCATGCCTGCCCCCTGCTTAAATTTTCTCCTATGCGGCAACCCGCCCCCTGGAAAAGCAGGAGGCGGGCCTTATCAGCAAACCATTAAAAATAAGATATCACTCGGTGGTGTAGTTATCGAAGTAGCCCTGGATGTAGATGATGGGGGTGCCCTTATCGCCGCTGCCGCTGGTCAGGTCGCACAGGGAGCCAATGAGGTCGGTAAGGTTACGGGGGGTTGTGCCCTCGGAGACCATATTGCCCACCAGGCTGGTGGAGTCCTTCTCCTTGATACGCTGGGTAATAGCTTCCTGCAGAGCGGTACCGGAAAGATCGCCGAAATCGTGGTCAGCCAGGTACTTCAGCTTCAGCTCATTGGGGGTACCGATAAGGCCCTTGGTATAACCGGGGGCCACAACCGGGTCGGCCAGCTCCCAAATCTTGCCCGCGGGATCCTTAAAGGCGCCGTCGCCGTAAACCATCGCCTCGATATGGTGTCCGGTGGCTTCGCTCATCAGCTGGCCAATTTTTTCGGCTACCAGCATAGCATCACGGGGGAACAGCTTCACACGGTTTTCATCCGCCTTATTGGAACCCAGCAGACCATACTGGGCATTGTAGCCGCTGCCCGCCACAGGAGCGGTCATTAGGTCATCCAGGCCCAGCACCACACGGGCGCCGGCAGCCTGCAGCAGACGCTTGCTGCGGGCACGGGTATGAATATCACAGGTGATGACGGTATCGGTGTAGTCCAGAATGGTCTGCACGCGGTTGGCAAAAATCACTTCTACCTCGGCGCCGGCTTCCCGGATAAGGCTGGAATAGTATTCCACATAGTCCACGCCAGTAAAAGGATGGATCACAGAGCCGAACTCGGCACGGAAGCGCTCCAGGGAAAGAACATCGGTCCAGGGATCAATGCCCTTTTCATCCAGGCGGTCCATGCTGATGAGATGGTTGCCCACTTCATCGGAAGGATAGCTGAGCATAAGGACGACCTTCTCGCAGCCCGCGGCAATGCCGGAAAGCAGCACGGAGAAACGGTTGCGGCTGAGAATGGGGAAGGTAACGCCAACGGTCTTGCCGCCGGTGCGGGCCTTTACATCGGCTGCGATCTGTTCCACTGTGGCATAGTTGCCCTGGGTACGGGCCACTACCGATTCAGTAATGGCGACAACATCTTTATCGTGCGGCTCCACACTGTTTTCTTTCAGGGCCTTCAGGACGGTATCCACCGTGCCCTTTACTACATCATCGCCTTCCCGGAAGATGGGGGCGCGTACCCCGCGAACGACAGTACCAAACATTCTGCTCATGGCTTTTTCTCCTTTTATCACCTGTGAATTGATGAAAACGAAAACAAAAATAGGGGTTGCTTTTCACAACCACTTTAGTATAATAGATGCGTATTCATAAGTAAAGTATATATTACTAATGATAAGCATAAGCAAAACAGATAGAAAGGAAGCCCGCAAACATGGCCGTTAAACTGGAGCTTTACCGTATTTTCCGCACCGTTGCCGAGGAGGAAAGCATTTCCGCCGCCGCCAAAACACTGTTTATCTCACAGTCGGCGGTCAGTCAGTCCATCCATCAGCTGGAGGAACAGCTGCAGGTACGGCTGTTTTCCCGCCAACCCCGCGGCGTCACCCTGACCGGCGAGGGCCGGGTGCTGTACGATTATGTGCGCAGCGCCATCAGCCTCATCGAAACCGGAGAGGAAAAGGTGCAGCAGACCCGGGAGCTGATGATGGGTGAGTTGGTCATCGGGGCCAGCGATACCGTGACCCGCAGTTTGCTGCTGCCCTATCTGCAAAGGTTCCACGAGCGGTACCCGGCCATCCGGCTGAAGGTGCTGAACGGCACCAGTTATGAGGCCCTGCAGATGCTGCGGGCGGGACAGGTAGACCTGGCCTTTGCCAGCACCCCGCAGGAGAGCGGCAACCTGCAGATGCGGCGCTGCATGGCCCTGCACAATGTTTTTGTGGCGGGGCGGGACTACCCCTGCGAGACTGACCGCACCTATACCCTGGCGGAGCTTTCCCGCTTCCCACTGATGCTGCTGGAGCGTAAATCCAGCGCAAGACGGTACCTGGAACGCTTTTTCACCCACAATGGCATTACACTTAAGCCGGAGATAGAACTGTGCAGCCACGAGCTTCTCGTCGATCTGGCGGCCATTGGGCTGGGGGTGGCGTGTGTGACGCGCGAATTTGCCCTGCCCGCTCTGGAGGCGGGGACGATCTGTGAGCTGCGCACCATTCCGGAGATTCCGGAGCGGAGCCTTTCGGTGTGTACGCTGCAGGATGTGGCACCCAGTCCGGCCGCAGAGGAATTCCTGCAGTTCTGGGCTTAAAACAAAATGGACGGAGGGTACAGAATGGATATTTCCTTTCCCTGCGAGGGGCAGAAATTTAATTACAGGGTATGCGCTGTTATGATCTCCGAAAACAGGATCCTGGCAATGCATGATGAGCGTTCCCCCTACTTTTACCTGCCCGGCGGAAGAGTAGCCATGGGAGAAACCGCGGAGCAGGCCATTATCCGGGAGGTGCAGGAGGAACTGCAGATAACACCGAAAATCATTCGGCCGCTGTGGCTCAGTCAGGCGTTTTTCACGGAAGAAGTAGACAATCTGCACTACCATGAGCTTTGCATCTATTTTTTAATGGATATTTCGGAAACAAACCTGCTGGCAAAAGGAGCTGTATTCACCTTAAGAGAGGGCGGCCATACCCACACATTTGAATGGTTGGATTCTAGCCGGCTAAAAGAGGAATACTTTTACCCGATATTCCTGAAAAAAGAGATTTTTAACTTACCAAAAGAGTTCACCATTCGCACTGATATAGAAGAGTAGCATCCCATTTAGAGACAAAAGCGACCCCCACGGCAAATACCGCAGGGGGCGCTTTACATTTTATATTTATCGTAGGGAATACAAAATAGCCACAAGGGCTCCCAGCAGGGCGCCTGCCGCCACCTGCAGGGGCGTATGGCCCAGGAATTCCTCCAGCAGCTGCTCCGGCGGAGTGTCGCTCAGCTTCAGCAGCAGCTCATTGATGGTGCGGGCATGCTGCCCGGCCTGCCAGCGCACCCCCATGGCATCGTGCATCACGATGATGGCCAGCACCGCGCTGATAGCAAACTGAAAGGAAGCCGCACCGTATTGCAGCAGGGCAGCCACTGCCAGTGCAGTTACCGTGGCGGAATGCCCGCTGGGCATCCCGCCGTCGCCGGTCAACCGTTCCCAATCCAGCCGGTGATGGGCGATCAGTTCGATGAGCAGCTTGCAAAGCTGTGCCACAGCCCAGGCCAGCACCGCCGATATCAGACAGGTATTTTGCAATATTTCCATAGGTATTCGCCTCTTTTTCCTGTCAAATTACGATGCCGCCATTGGGGCTGAGGACCTGCCCGGTAAAATAGCGGGCATCCTCCCCCGCCAAAAAGGCAATGGCAGCCGCCACTTCCTCCGGCGAGCCCATGCGGCCCAGCGGGATCTCCTCCTCCAGCATCCGGCGTTCTTCGGCGGTAAGGTGGGCATTCATTTCGGTATCGATGGCCCCGGGCGCGACACAGTTGACGGTGATGCCGCTGGGGGCCAATTCCTTGGCCAATGCCTGCGTAAAGCCAATGACCGCCGCCTTGGAGGCGGAGTAGTGCACCTCGCAGGAGGCACCGCACAATCCCCAAATGGAGGAAACATTGATAATGGTGCCGCTGTGCTGCTGCACCAAATACGGCACCGCCGCGCGGCAGCAGTGATAGATGCCATCCACATTGGCCGCAAACATCCGCTGCCAGTCCTCCGGGGTAATATCGGTAAACAGCTTGATCTGAGCTATGCCGGCGTTATTCACCAAAATATCCAGGTGACCGTACTGCTGTACCGCAAAATCCATAAGCGCTTTAGCTTCCTCGGCTTTGGTCAGATCCGCCCGGAAGGAAACGGCTTCCCCACCGGCCTCCCGCAGCTCCCGGCAAAGGCTTTCGGCCTTTTCTCTGCTGCGGCAATAGCCCAGCACCACATAACACCCCTGCGCGGCCAAGCGGCGGGCCACTGCGGCTCCGATGCCCCCTGATGCGCCGGTAATAACTGCGACTTTACTCATACTGTTTCCCTCCGGTGTCAAATCTGCAATGGGTGCTGGCCCGGCGGCCCCGTCGCCCGGCCAGCAGGGCCGGGCCCCCGCCGAAGGCGGGGACGGCGCGCGCAGCGCGCCGAGCGGGGCCGCCGGGCCAGCACTCTGCAGGAATTTCTACCCATGATAATAGCAAATTTGTTCCCGGCTGGCAAGTCCCCTTAACGGCGGGGCGGCTGATCTGCCAGCGGCCAGTCGTACAGTTCGGCATAGCTTTCCGTTTCCTCCGGCGTGCGGGGCGGGATGGGCTCCAGCCCGGTGGCTTCGGTATCGCTTACCACATCGTGCGGCAGGTACAGCGGGCGTCCCGTCACCGGGTCAATGGGTCCCAAAACAGGTCGTTCCATGGTCAATCCCCCTTTCATGGGGATAGTATCACCCGCAAGGGAAAAACTATGCGGCGTTCCCTTGCGGCGGGCGCAAAATCATGCTACAATAGCACAAAAATCCGGCTGGTTGCGCCATAGTTGGCGGCTGCAACCGCTGCCCCAAAAGGAGTAAATCACGATGAACGACATGGCGCACGCTGTCCTGCGGCTGCTGGAGGAAAATAAAATAGACCACACACTGGCGGAGCACCCCGCTGTATTCAATATGGAAGAATTGTACGCGCAGGGACTGGAGCACTGTGACGCCATTGCCAAGAATCTGCTGGTCCGTGACCAGAAGAAGCGCTTTTACTGGCTGCTGGTGCTGTACGGAGAAAAGCGTGCCGACCTGAAAGCGCTGAAAGCCCGGCTGGGGCATGGGGCGCTTTCCTTTGCCGGGGCAGAGGAGCTGGCCGAGCTGCTGGGCCTGACGCCCGGCTCTGTCACTCCCTTTGGCGCGCTGAATGACAAGGAGCACCGGGTCACCCTCCTGCTGGATGAGGACTACCGCGGCAAGCTCATCGGGGTCCATCCCAATGATAATACCGCTACCGTTTGGCTCCCGGCGGATGCCCTGGTTGAGCTGCTGCGGCAGCAGGGCACCACGGTGGAGTTTATCCCATTTTGATCTTATAAATGTGAAAAAGCCCCCGTACCGCGCAGTACAGGGGCCTTGTTCTTATGTAGATCACTTTTTATTGTGGAAGAACAGCGGGATCTTTTCCAGATAGATGATATCGGTGCGGTCCGCGGCATCGCCTTCCGCCAGCACTGCCGCGCGGGCAATTACTTCGCCGCCGGATTCCTTCACCAGCTTTTCGATGGCCTCAATGCTGCTGCCGGTGGAGATCACATCATCAATGATGGCGACCTTCTTGCCCTTGATGAACTCGGCATCGTGCTCATCTACCACCAGGATCTGCTCCTTACCCATATTAGTGATGGAATTAACGGTGGTGATGATGGGATTGCGCATATAGCCCTTGACCGACTTGCGGGCAATGACATAGCGGGGCATCTTCATCACTTTAGCCATCTCATAAATAAGCGGAATGCTCTTGGCCTCAGCAGTCACCAACACCTCGGTCTCGGGGGGCAGCTTTTCCGCCAGGGCACGGGCACAGGGCTCTACAACATCGGTATCGCCAAAGATAACAAAGCCGGCAATGGACATGTTTTCATTGATGGGGACGACCGGCAGACTGCGTTTGACGCCTGCCACGGTGATATCATAGAATTCCTGCATGGGAATCCTCCTTTTCCGAAAAAATTGGGCATGACGCCCTTAACTTATTCATTATAACATAATTCTGCTATCTTGGATATAGATTTTTTAACATTTAGTCATAAGTGTTGCTTATATCAGTTTTCAGCATTTGCTTTTTCCGCTTTCTATGCTACAATAGGACTAAAAGCAGAAGCCGGGCCGGCAGCCTGCGCATTTACAAGCTTGTGCAGAGTCCGGACGTGGGCCGCAGGCCGTTTCGGCTTTGCCGAAACACGCAGGCTCCGCCTGCGTCGGCCGCCTTTGGCGGG
>CECF01010430.1_pt1 | contig 16491 bp, 10 predicted proteins | sample 554751 | NCBI WGS metagenome assembly CECF01 (sample SAMEA3182099, study PRJEB8094) | gut metagenome | biome: human; feature: gut; material: Stool; isolation source: human stools | place: Canada | collected 2012-06-12 | reverse complement strand
GAGGAAAACAAGTGCATGTGCAAGGAATTCCGCGAGCAGATCGCCGACCCCGACTTTGAGGGCTACTGCCACTGTATGCTCTATTATAAGGAAAAATAATTGAAGACCCTTCCTGTTTCGGGAAGGGTCTTCCTGTGTTTCCGGGGGCTTCCTGCGGCGGGCGCGGAAAGTTGTGAAGAATTTCTGAATTATTTACAAAAGTATTGCAATTTTTAAATCTTACGGTAAACTGGAGTCACAAAAGAAGCGGCGAAGCCCGCCGCAGAAAGAGGTGTACAGGGATGAAACGTACATTTGCAAAGCTTCTGAGCCTGTTCGTGGTGCTGACGCTCGTCATCGCCATGGTCCCGGCGGTTTTCGCCGTGGATGGAACGGTCTCAGTCACAGCGGAAAATACCACGCTGAAGGTCAACAAATCGACGACAGTCAGCGTCAAAGACGCAAACGGAGCTGACGTGTCGAACGTGATGCTCACCAGCAGCCCTGCGGATATCGTCAGCATCAGTGGCATGACGATCACGGCGCAGAAGGTCGGCTCCGCCACCATTACGGCGACGGTGACAGAGGGCGGAGAAACGCAGACGCTCGGCAGCGTCACAATCACCGTGCAGTCGGGCGTGAGCGCGATCACGGCCGACACTTCCGTTGAGATCGATGTCGACAGTTTGGCGACCGCTTCCCTGTCCGTGAAGCTCACGGGCGCGGCGAGCGGCGACGTGCTGGCGGTCCAGTCGTCCGACGAGAGCGTCGTGACGGCGCAGGCTGGCTCCATCACACTTCCGGGCGGCAGCTGCACTGTCACGCTGACGGCGGTGAAGACCGGCACGGCTGCGGTCACGCTCAGCTGCGGCCAGGCCACACCGGCGCAGGTCGCTGTGACTGTCAAGGCGACGAAAGACCATACCGTGACCTTTGAAAAGCAGAAGCTGACGGTTGAAAAGGCCAAAACGGCCACGAACACCGCCACGAAGGCCATGGATGGCGATAAGCTCACCTATGCCAGCAGCAACACGGCGGTCGCGGCGGTCAAGGAAGACGGCACCGTGACCGGCGTCGCCGCCGGCACGGCCACGATCACCGCGACGGTCAAGAACGCCTCCGACGTTATCGTCGGGACAGCCAGCTACACCGTCGAGGTCGCAGACGCATATAAGATCGAGCTGAGCGCCGCGCCGTCGAGCCTGACGGCAGGCAGCGCCTCCACTGTCTCCGCGACGGTCTATCAGTACAAAACGGAACAGGGCTACGTGCCCTATCAGCAGTCCGTGGAGCTGACGTGGAACGCCTACAAGGAAAACGTCGCCGATCTTGGCGGCAGCAATCCGAGCAAGGCCGTGAAGACCACGACGAACAGCGGCTCTTCGAGCGTCACGCTCTATACCTACGCGACCGGCACATCCAAAACTGCCGTGCAGGTACCGGTGACGGTCTCCGTCACGATCAGCGGCACGCCCTATCAGGCTTCTCCGCTCTCCGTGAGCGTGAGTCCGGCCTCCGCGCCCTCGTTTGCGGTGCATGAGGAGGATTATTTCGATCCCGACGACTTCTCCGAGGCCGTCGACGGCGCGACGGGCCGCTACGCAGGCAAGCTCTCCGCCATCACCATCGAGGGCTCGAACGGCGGTTCGGTCTATGAAAACGGCAGCCGCGTGAGTTCGTCGACAAAATACTATGTCTCCGGCACGCGCAACAAGCTGATCTCCAGCCTGTATTTCCGGACCTCCTCCACCAGCACGACGAACGCCTACTTCACCTACATCGGCTATGATGCCGATGGCGATGTGATTGCCGCGGGCAAGGTGACGCTCGGCGATGAGAGCGTCGACATGGAATACTCCGCCAGCTTCGGCGGCAGCGTGACCTTCCTGGAATCCGATTTCAGCAAGGCCTTCTCCGGCAAGGCGGGCGAAAAGCTCGACTATGTCACATTCGCGATGAACCGCGCGACGGTCGTCATGAACAACAAGACCTACAGCCTGAACGACGGCAGCAACGCCGCCATCTTCGGCTGGGCCTACACGACCTCCAAGGCCACGACGAAGCTGAGCTCCACCGACAAGTGCTACTATCAGGCGAGCTACGCGCAGCTCGACCTCGACGAGGTCACCTATGTGACCGGCAGCTACCGGACCAAGTACACGGTCTACCTCCCCTATACCGCTGTCGGCACCTCCGGCTCGCGGTATGAGGGCTACACCGCCATCACCGTCTCCGGCGACGACTCCATCACGGCCTCCGGCGCGTCGATGAAGACGCTGGGCGCGGCGGATGCGGTCCTGCGGGCCTACCCGAACGCCGCTTATGTGATGTTCAAGCAGCCCGCGGTGAGTGAAGGCCGTCTGCTCTACAACTTCCGCTCCGTCGCCGCGCAGAATTACACGGCGGTCGACTACAGCAAGGACCAGTTCTATCTCAGCGGCACGAGCGCGAAGAACCTGTATCTCGACAGCGTCTTCTTCCTCCCCGCGGCGGACTGCAGCACGCAGATCCGGCTCGCCTTCACGGTCTACGGCACGTCCGGCACGCAGCTGGGCAGCGGCGAGCTGACCGTGCGCGTGGCCTCGAAGACGGCCTCCTCCGTCTTCTCGGATGTGAACGCGCGGACCTGCTCGTGGGCGGCGAACGCGGTCGACTTCATGAATGAATACGGCCTCGTCAAGGGCACAGGCACCTCCACCTTCGGCTGGAAGGGCAGCATGACCCGCGGCGACTTCGTCCTCATCCTCTACCGCAACGCCGGTTCCCCGTCGGTCTACGGCGTATCGAACCCGTTCACGGATGTGAAGAGCACGGATTACTACTATGAGGCCGTCCTCTGGGCATACCGCAACAACGTCGTCAACGGCACCAGCACCACGACGTTCGGCCCGAAGGGCAAGATCACGCGCGAGCAGATCGCCTCCATCCTTTGGCGGCTCGCGGGCAAGCCGGTCTACTCGGCCAGCCTGCGCAGCTACACGGACTATGCCTCCGTCAGCGATTACGCCTATGACGCGATGAGCTGGGCGGTCGGCAGCGGCTATGTCAAGGGCAGCGGCGCCAAGCTCAGCCCCAAGAACAACGCCACCCGCGCCGAAGTCGCGGTCATGCTCCACCGGTATCTGACCAAGTAAAAACCCGAAAAAAATGCCCCGCCGGCAGGCGGGGCATTTTTCTGTTTATTTCTCGCGGTCTTTCAGGTCCTGCAGGATCTGGTCGTAGAATTCCTTGCTGATCTTGTATTTGCGCAGGTAGATGATGTAGCCGGCGGCGATGAGGATGAGGGGGATGGCCAGCATAGCGAGCTTGATGGTGAGCTTGCCGGAGGCGTCGATGGCGGCCGCGGCCGCGTCGCTGCCCCTGGTCTTGATGCCGGCGAGCATGATACTGATGCTGATGAGGCCGGTCGAGAGCGCGCCGCCGATCTTGTTGACGAGCGGCTGGATGGAGAAGGTGATGGACTCGGAGCGGCGGCCCAGCTTCCACTGGCCGTATTCGATCGTATCAGCGAGGAACATGAGCATCAGCAGCTGGATGAAGGCCTGGCCGACGAACATGAGGATGGCGGCCAGCGCGATGAGGACGATGGAATGCTCGGCAAAGAAGAACACGGCGTAGCCCGCGGCGACGAGGATGGTCGCGCCGGTATAGAGCTGGCGGCGGTCATGCTTTTTCGAGAACAGCGGGAAGATCATGAGCGCGGCCAGCTGCGCCACGCCGCAGACAGCCGCCAGCACGGCGTACATGTTGATATCGCCGTAGAGGTACTGCATGTAATAGGTGGCGAAGCCCGTCGTGGTGCAGTAGCCGACCATGAACAGGGCCATGGAAAGCGTGGTCCACATGAGCTGGTCGTTTTTCGTCAGCGCGTTCCACATGTCGCGGATGGTGAACTTCTCCTCGTCCTCCTTGATCTCGCGGTTCTCCTTCACGCCGAACAGCGGGAAGCACAGACCGGCGAGGTAGATGACGCTCACGGCCACGGCGACCGTCATCCACGCCTTCGGCGTGTTGCCGAGGGCGGCGGTGATGGGCTGCCAGCCGACCATGATGATGTACATGCCGATGTTCGCGCAGATGCGGGCGAAAGCGCCGTAATTCTCGCGCTGCTTCTGGTCCTGCGTGAGGGCGGGCAGAAGCGTCCAGTAGGCGATGTCATTGATGCCGTAGCTGATATCCCAGAGGACGTAGGCGACGGCGAAGAAAATGACGTAGGCCGTGCCGGTGCCGACGTTGCCGAAGAGGATCAGGTAGAAGATCACGGACACGACGCCGCCGACAAGGATCGCGGGTTTGAACTTGCCCCACTTCGTGTGGATGTTGTCGATGACGAGGCCGGTGATGGGGTCGTTCAGCGCGTCGGCAATACGCAGGACGGAGAGCACAAGACTGACCGCCGCGAACACATGCAGCGGCAGCGAGAGGATGTTGGACAGGAAATACAGAAGCGCGTTTGCCTCAAACGCATAGAACATGTCGCGGCCGATGGTGCCGAGGCCGAAGAAGTATTTGTTGCGGCGGTCAAGGTTTTTCATGACTGCACACCTCCTGAATGAAATAGACATTGGAACCGAAATCGCCCTGCATCCGGCCGTCTGGGTCGTAGCCCGTGCCGGCAAAGCGCGGCGCCAGGCAGATCCCGGCGGCGAAGGCCGCGCCGGAGGCCGTCAGGCTCTGGCTGCCGTCGGACATCCGGTACAGGCTGTCCGCAGTCTGGACGGCAAGGCCGTTGGGATTGAGCTTCACGGGCAGCACATGGCGCAGGAGCGTCCCGAAATCGCCCACGCGCAGAAGCTGGGGGCGGGAGGTCAGGCGATACTGCTTCTCCCCGTCCAGCCCCGTCACGCACAGGTGCTCGTAGCCGGGGGCGGCGGGCTGCAGGCCGTGGAAGACGGCTGCAACGGTCTCCTGCTTCGTCTGCATCTGCCAGACGGTCCCGCCGCCGTCGGTGCGGCCTCTTGTGAAGCGGCCGTACTGGAGCGTGCGGCGGTGGGCGCGGTAAAACTCCGTCTGCGCCCGGATCTCCGCCTGCTCGACCGGCAGGAGCTCCGTGAGGTCGAGCTCGTAGCCGAGGCAGCCGAACAGGCTCACGTTGCCGCGCGTAGAGAGCGGTGTGTGCCGCAGCGTCTGCGCGTGCGGGCTGGCCGAGACGTGCGTGCCGAAGCACGAGGGCGGATAGAGGAAGCTGAGGCTCTGCTGGATGCGCAGGCGCTCGACGGGGTCGGTATCGTCGGAGCACCAGATCTGCGGAGAGAACCAGAGCATGCCGCAGTCAAAGCGGTTGCCGCCGGACGAGCAGCTCTCAAGCAGGATCTGCGGCCGGGGCAGGAAGATACGGCGCAGCACGTCGTAGAGGCCGAGGACGAAGGCGTGCTGCTGCGCGCCGAGCGCGCAGGAATGGCGGTTCATATCCCACTTGACGTAGCAGATCGGCGCGGAATCGAGGATGCCGTCGACGCTCTCGACGAGATAGTCCCGCACCTCCGGCTTTGTGAGGTCGAGCAGCAGCTGGTGGCGGCCGAGCAGATCCTCCCGGCCGAGGACGTCGTGCAGGGCCCAGTCGGGGTGCTGCCGGTAGAACTCAGAGTCAGGGCTGACGGATTCCGGCTCGAACCAGAGGCCGAACTGCAATCCCATGGCGTTCAGCTTTTCGCCGAGGCCGCGCAGGCCGCCCGGCAGTTTCTTTTCGTTCACGGTATAGTCGCCGAGGCTGGAAGTATCGCTGTTTCGCTTGCCGAACCAGCCGTCGTCGAGGACGAACAGCTCGCAGCCGAGCTGCTTTGCCGCCCGGCCGAGGCGCAGGAGCTTCGATTCCGTAAAATCGAACATGCAGCCCTCCCAGCTGTTGTAGACGATGGGGCGGGACCGGCCCTGCCAGTCAGGCGGGATGAGGTGTTCGTTCACATACCGGTGGAAGCAGGCGGACAGGCCGCCGAAGCCCGCGCCGGAATACGCCATGACGGCCTCCGGCGTCTCAAAGCGCGCGCCGGGCGCAAGTTCCCAGTCGAAATTCGCGGGCGAGATGCCCTGCAGCACGCGGGTGAGGCCCTGCAGGCTCTTCTGCGCGCTGAGATAGTGGCTGCCGGAGTAGAGCAGGTTGAAGCCGTAGACCGCGCCCGCCTGCTCTCCCGCGTCCGGCGCGGCGAGCAGGAAGCCGGGGTTGGCGCGGCTGGAGGAGGCGCCGGTCGTACTCTCGAGGCAGGTCCTTGCCATGGTGACAGGCGTGCGGGTGTGCTGCATCTCGGCGATCCAGCCGCCGGAGAAGGTATGCAGCTCCCAGTCGCCGGGAAGCTCCGTGCAGGCGCTCATGCATTTGCGGATGTGCACGGCGGAGCTGCCGCAGTTTTCGAGGATCGCCCGCCGGGTAAAGACCGTCGGCAGGACGCCATAGAGGAGCGTCAGGCGGAGCTTCGCCGCCACGTCTTCCAGGTACACGGCGAGGATGGTCTGGCCGCGGGAGACGGGCAGCGCCGAGGGCGGCGGCTCCTTCAGCACCTCGCAGCCGAGATAGCGGAAGTCGGTGGAGACGGCTCTGCCGCCGATCGACAGCTCCAGCGGGCTTTCGCGGTAGTCGCCGCGGCCGCAGCCGCTCCACTCGAGCGGCAGGATATCGAGGCAGTCGGCGTTGGAGCCCTCGCGGTAGAGCGTGCTGTCGCCCCAGCCGCAGCCGGGGCGGGCGGCGAAGGCCGGCGCGTCGGAGGTCTCGGCGCGCGCGCCGAAGTGCAGGTGCTCCAGAAACCCGTCCTTCACGCGGAAGAGATAGGACGCTTCTTCATTTCGCAGGTGGAACACGCCTTGTCTGACGTTGATCATTCGATGCGGTAGACCTCCCCTCTGACGTAGGTGTTGAACGCCTCGTCCGTCACGCCGCCGTGCTGGATCATATCGGCGTAGAACGCGCCGGAGCGCTTGATGGTGCGCGTCTGGGTGGCGTAGTCGACGTTCACGAGGCCGAAGCGGGCGCTCTCGCCCTCCAGCCATTCGAAGTTGTCACAGAAGCACCAGTGGTAATAGCGCTCAAAGGGCAGGCCGGACTGAACGATGGCCTCCAGATGCTCGTAGAGATAGCGGGCACGGAAGGCATCCTGATTGTCGCAGGTGCCGTTCTCCGTCACCCAGATGGGGCGGCGGAGCAGCTTTTCAAGCTTTTGGGCGCAGCGCACGATGCCCTCGGGGTAGATCTCCCAGCCGAGGTCGTTGCGGGGGCTGTTTTTGCGCACGCCGTCGGCAAAGCCGGTGACGGTCGAGCGCGTATAGTAGTTGACGCCGTGGAAGTCGCAGTATTCGCCCTTCGGCAGCTTCCAGTGATTGCGCAGCGGCCAGCGGAACGTGCCGGTGGTCATGGCCTCGGTGATCGCGCCCTGGAACAGCCACTCGACGGCCTTCGCCGTCGCGGCCTGGGCCGGATTGCGGGGGTTTTCCGGCTCGAAGACGCGCAGGTGGTTGGCGAAGCCGACCATGGTGTCGGAATAGCCCATGGCCTCGCGCGTCTCATGGAGCATCCGGTAGCAGCGGATGTGGCAGTAGGCCATGTTTTCGAGCACGGTGAAGGTCTCGGCGAATTTCTTGTGTCCCGGGGGCCAGTCGCCGAAGAAATAGCCGTTGGTCGCATAGACGTTCGGCTCGTTGATGGTGATCCAGTCGCTGACAAGATCGCCGAAGCGGTCGGCGCAGAGCTTGGCAAAGGAGAGGAAATCGTCGAGATTTTCGCGTCTGGAGAACGCGCCCATGCGCTCGAACCACATGGGGTTGGAGAAATGGTGGATCGTCAGCAGCGGGCGGATGCCGAGCTGGCGCAGGTATTCCAGCTCCGCGCGGTAATGCGCGACGGCGGATTCGTCGACCTGCCCGCGCTCGGGCATGATCCGGGCCCACTCGACGCCGAGACGGGCGACGGGCAGGTGCAGACCGGCCATGAGCGCGCAGTCCTCGCGCCAGCGGTTCCAGTGGTCGTCGGCGACGGCGGGGTCGGAACCGTCCTTGATCCGGCCATGGTGATACCAGTCGTTCCAATTGCTGCCGACCTCGCCGCCCTCGATCTGCGCCGAGGCGGAGCTGACGCCAAGCAGAAAGCCCTCAGGGAACTGTAAACGCATCGGATGTCCTCCTTATAATTGTTGATTTTTGATGGTATGCAAGACCAAAGGCTCCCCTGAAAGGGAATCCTTATCTATTCCTCCGGCAGCAGCCTTATCCTGCGCAGCAGATAATATCCATATCCCGTCACATCTGCCAGCGCCCACCCGATCGGGATCGCCGCCCAGATGCCGACCTCGCCGACGGGTCCTGCCAGCAGATACGCCAGCGCCACGCGCACGCCGAGCGAGATGACCGTCAGCACCACCGACATCCCCGGCCGCTTCACCGCGCGGTAGAACCCGTAGAGCAAAAACAAACACCCGATGCCCACATAGCACGCGCCCTCGATCCGCAGATACCGCACGCCCGCCGCCAGCACCTCCACCTCGCCGGCCTGCACGAAGATCCGCATCAGCGGCTGCGCGAACACGCACACGAGCAGGGAAATGAGCGCCGAGAACCCCGCCGAGACCAGCGTTGCGTCCCGGAAGCCCCTCCGGATCCGCTGCCGCTGCCCCGCGCCGTAGTTCTGCGCGACGAAGGTGGAAAACGCGTTGCCGAAATCCTGCACCGGCAGATATGCGAACGAGTCGATCTTCACCGCCGCGGCGAACGCCGCCATCGTGACCGGCCCGAAGCTGTCGACCAGCCGCTGCACGAGCAGAATGCCGAAATTCATAGCCGACTGCTGCGCGCACGTGAGCAGCGACATGTCGAGAATGTCCGCCAGCACCTGCCGGTCAAACCGCAGCGACCGGATATCCGGCAGCAGCCCGCGGCAGCGCAGCGCCGTATAGACCGTCAGCCCGATCCCCGAGACGTACTGCGAAAAGACCGTCGCCGCCGCCGCGCCTGCAATGCCCCAGCTGAACCGGAGCACGAACAGCAGATCGAGCGCGATATTGAGCCCCGCCGAGAGCCCGAGGAAGCACAGCGGCGCGACCGAGTTGCCCGCCGCCCGCAGCAGACACGCGAAGAAATTATACAAAAACGTGGCCAGCAGCCCCGCGAAGATGATCACCAGATATCCCCGCATCTGCCCATACAGCTCCTGCGGGATCTGCAGAAAGCGCAAAATCGCGTCCAGAAACGCATAGACCAGCACGTTCAGCACCACCGTCACTGCGAGGATCAGCCCGAACGCATGCCCGACCGCGCTGCGCAGCAGCGCATCGTCCTTCTTTCCCAGTGCGATCGAAAACAGCGCTCCGGACCCCATTGACAGCCCGAGGAAGATGGACGTCAGAAACGTCATCAGCGTGTACGCCGACCCCACGGCCGCCAGCGCGTTGCGCCCCAGCGCCTGCCCGACGATCAGCGTGTCGGCGATGTTATACAGCTGCTGCAGCAGATTTCCCGCGATCATCGGCAGCGCAAACAGCAGCAGCCCCCGGATGATGCTTCCCTTCGTCAGATCCCGATACATGTCCTGCCTTTCCAGTTTCCTATGTGATGGTTCTCTCATCATACCCGCTTTCCCGCCAAAAAGCAACCATCCGACCGCCGCGAAAAGAAATATCCACTTGCCTATTGACAAGGTAGGAATTGCATGCTATCCTAATACCAACCAAAACAGTAGGCATTGAAACGGCGTTCCAAAACGCCGGGAAAGCAGGGAAGACCATGCAGATCAGTTTGCGGATCTTTGTGCGGAATAATTTCCGCTTCGGACGAATGTGACGCGGCAGAGCACATATTTAAGAAGAAAGAAGAAGCCAGCCCCAAAGTAGAGGGCTCTGATGCCGAGAACGGCAATGGCCCGCGGGGGTTCGCTTCTTCATCCTCAATATATATGATGAAAATAGAAAAGTCAATGGAATTGTCTATCTAAGAAAGGAAATTTATTATGTCTGTATATAAATTTGAGACCCTCCAGCTGCATGTCGGGCAGGAAACGCCCGATCCCGCCACCGACGCCCGTGCGGTGCCGATCTACGCCACCACCTCCTACGTCTTCCATGACTGCGCCCACGCCGCCGCCCGCTTCGGCCTCGCCGACGCCGGCAACATCTACGGCCGACTGACCAACTCCACGCAGGACGTGCTGGAAAAGCGCGTCGCCGCGCTCGAGGGCGGCGTCGCCGCCCTGGCTGTGGCCTCCGGCGCAGCCGCCATCACCTACACGCTCGAAGCCCTCGGCCAGAACGGCGGCCACTTCGTCGCCCAGAAGACCATCTACGGCGGCAGCTATAACCTGCTCGAGCATACCCTCCCGAACTTCGGCATCACGGCCACCTTCGTCAACATCCACGATCTCGCGGAGGTCGAGGCCGCCATCCAGCCCGATACCAGAGCCATCTACATCGAGACCCTCGGCAACCCCAACAGCGACATCCCGGATATCGACGCCCTCGCGGTCCTCGCGCACAAGCACGGTCTGCCGCTCGTGGTCGATAATACCTTCGGCACGCCCTATCTCATCCGTCCCATCGAGCACGGCGCGGATATCGTCGTCCACTCCGCCACCAAGTTCCTCGGCGGCCACGGCACGACGCTCGGCGGCATCATCGTCGACGGCGGCAGCTTTGACTGGGCGGCCAGCGGCAAATATCCCGCCATCGCCGACCCGAACCCCAGCTACCACGGCGTTTCCTTCGTCAAAGCAGCCGGCCCCGCGGCCTTCGTGACCTATATCCGCGCGATCCTCCTGCGCGATACCGGCGCGACGATCTCTCCGTTTGCCGCGTTCCTTCTTCTGCAGGGCATCGAGACGCTCTCGCTCCGCCTTGAGCGGCACGCGGAGAATACCCGCAAAGTCGTGGACTTCCTCGCGCACCATCCGCAGGTCGAGCGCGTCAACCATCCGTCCCTGCCGGACCATCCGGACCACGCGCTCTATGAGAAGTACTTCCCGAACGGCGGCGGCTCCATCTTCACCTTTGAGATCAAGGGCGGCCAGGCCGAGGCCCATAAGTTCATCGACAATCTGAAGATCTTCTCCCTGCTCGCCAACGTCGCGGACGTCAAGAGTCTGGTCATCCACCCGGCCACCACGACCCACAGCCAGCTGACCGAGCAGGAGCTCGCCGACCAGGGCATCCGCCCCAATACCATCCGCCTGTCCATCGGCACCGAGCACATCGACGATATCCTCGCCGACCTCCAGTCCGCCTTCGAAGCCGTCCGCTGAGCAGTACCGTCTCCCGGCCCGGCAGCCCCTGCGGCTGCCGGGCCGGTTTCCGGCGGAATCGCCAAGCTTTTTTGCGGGGCCCGGGGAAAGTTTGATGAAATTGATCACTTGAAAAATGCCGTCGGCAGCGCTAAAATCGGAGCATCTCAGAAGAAAGGAAGCGTGAACGATGGCCCGGACGACGATGCAGCTCCATACTGCCCGTTCTGCACAGACCTTCTGTGCCGCTTCCGCCTGCTCTGAGGCGCATACTGCCGTACTTGCCATGGACGCCGTCTCGGCGTCCATTTTTGTATGCATGGATCGAATTATGATTTGCAGACCGGGCGGTCCGCAGGTCCGTTTCCCTGTTTGAAGCAGGCAGCGTGCAGGGAAGTGCAGTCCAGCGGCTCCGCCATGATCGTGGCGAAGCCGCTGTTGTTTTCGGGATATCATGATGAAAGGATGGGCTGGATATGAGCAAAAAACGAATTCTTGGTGTGATCGGCCTTGGCCATGTGGGCGCGCACGCCGCGTACGCGCTGGCGGTACAGGGCATCGCGGACGAGCTGATCCTCGTCGACAAAAACGCGCAGAAGCTCGCGAGCGAGGTACAGGACCTGCGCGACGCGGCAGCGTATCTGCCGCACCGGGTCACGGTCCGCGCAGGCGATTTCCCGGATCTCGGCGCGTGCGACGTGATCATCAACAGCGTGGGCAAGATCGAGCTGCTGTATCAGTCGCACGACCGCCTGACCGAGATGGACTACACCGTCCCCGCTGTGCGCAGCTACGCACAGAAGATCAAAGACAGCGGCTTTGACGGCGTGCTCATCAACATCACCAATCCCTGCGATATCGTCACGCGGGAGCTGGCGCTGGGCCTCGGCCTGCCGCGCGGCCGCGTCTTCGGCACCGGCACGGGGCTCGACACGTCCCGGCTTCTCAGCGCCCTGGCCCGCCAGACCGGCATCGACCATAAATCCATCACCTGCTACATGCTCGGCGAGCACGGCAATCAGCAGTTTGCGCCCTGGTCCTGCGTCAGCTTCCGCGGCATGCCGCTCGATGCATGGGCAGAGAAGGACGCGCGCTTCCGCTTTGACCGCGACGCGCTGCAGAAGGAATCCATCGGCGGCGGCTGGGTCACGTTCTCCGGCAAGCTCTGTACCGAATACGGCATCGCGACCACGGCCGCGCGCATGGCGCATCTCGTCCTGCACGACGAAAAGGCCATCATGCCCGCCAGCGCCGAGCTCTGCGGCGAATACGGCGAGTCCGGCCTGTTCGCGGGCGTGCCCTGCGTCATCGGCGCGGGCGGCGTGGAGCAGGTCGTGGAGCTGCCGCTGACAAAGGAAGAGGCAGCGACCTTCCACGCCTGCTGCGAGGGCATCCGCGCCAACATGGCGCATCTGAACGATCTGTAATCATCAGGAGGTATCATTATGAACATCACTGTTACGAAAAATCCCAACCCCGGCAAGCTCCCGCCCGCCGACCAGCTCGGCTTCGGCTCCGTTTTCACCGACCACATGTTCCTCATGGACTATACCGACCAGAACGGCTGGCACAACGCGCGCATCGTGCCCTTCGGCCCCATCTCCATGTCCCCGGCGGCCAGCGTCCTGCACTACGGCACCGAGGTCTTTGAGGGCCTCAAGGCCTACCGCCGCCCGGACGGCGGCGTGCAGCTCTTCCGCCCGTGGGAAAATGTCGCCCGGCTCAACCGCTCCTGCGACCGTCTCGGCCTTCCGCGCATCGACGAGGACGACGGCCTGCAGGCGATCAGGGAGCTCGTGAAGGTCGATTCGTCCTGGGTCCCGTCCGACCCCGGCACGTCGCTCTATATCCGCACCTTCCTCTATTCGACGGACCCGACGCTCGCCCTGCACGGCGTGCATGAGGCGACATTCGCCATCATTCTCTCCCCCTCCGGCAGCTACTTCAAAAACGGCCTGCAGCCCGTCCCCATCATGGTCGAGACCGAGGACGTCCGCGCCGTGCGCGGCGGCACCGGCGAGGCCAAGTGCGGCGGCAACTACGCCGCAGCCAACCGCGCAGGCGATAAGGCCATCGAAAAAGGCTACTCGCAGGTCCTCTGGCTCGACGGCGTCGAGCGCAAATACGTCGAAGAGGGCGGCGGCATGAACGTCATGTTCAAGATCAACGGGACCGTCGTTACCCCCATGCTGACCGGCTCGATCCTGCGCGGCGTGACCCGCAAATCCTGCATCGAGCTGCTGAAGAGCTGGGGCGTCCCGGTCGAAGAGCGGCTGCTGAGCGTCAACGAGCTGTTCGAAGCGGCGAAGAGCGGCGCGCTGGAGGAAGCATGGTGCGTCGGCACGGCGGCCGTCATCTCGCCCATCGGCGAACTGGCCTGGGGCGACGAGAAATACGAGGTCAACCACAACCAGATCGGCGCCCTTTCCCAGAAGCTCTACGACGAACTCACCGGCATCCAGTGGGGCACCAAACCCGACCCCTTCGGCTGGACCTGCAAGGTCTGAGATGATACCAAACACCCCCCGGCAGCCATTGGCCGCCGGGGGGTGTTTTCAGATCACGCAAAGATCGCAGTGGGTGATGGGGGGCTGGGGGCGGTCGGGGTGGAAGAAGTCCAGAAGGAGGTCGGACATTTCCGTGCCGATCTCCCGCAGGACCGGGCAGCCGGTGTAGCAGTCGTACCCGCCGGTCCCGCTGGCGCGGTAGCTGCTGAGGCAGGCGGTAAACACGTCGTCGTCCGCGACGGGTCGGCCGCCCACGCAGAGCTCCGTGACGCGCTGGCCGACCGGGCGGGAGCAGTCAAAGACGTAATGCACGCCGGCATAATAGTCGTAATTGTAATGCTCGACCTTCGGCTTTAAAAACGCGTCCGAAATGCGGAGCGTCCCGTCTTCGTTCCGGGTGAAATACTCCGCGCTGCGCTCCATCGCCCGGCGCAGGACCGCGCCGGTGATCTGCAGCACCGTCAGCGTATTCGTGTAGGGATAGGCGTTCAGGATATCTCTGCGCCGCACGGTCTGCGGCAGACCCGCCGCGTCGTTGGCAAGGCTCGTGACGGAGATCTGCGCGCCGCTCGCGGCCAGCTGCACGGTGTTGAACAGGTCCGCGAGCGCGGTCCCGTTCGCGGCCATGCGCAGCGGCGTATCCAACGTCAGCGGCGCGTCCAGATGCCCGACGATCTGGTCGAGCCAGTCCTGCGCGCCGCGCTCCATGCCGGAGAACTCCGCGAGCCATTCCGCGCGGCATGGGCCGCCCGCGCGGATCGTCCGGCTGGAAAACCGCGTGCCGCTGTCCGATACGACAGCCTCCACGCGCAGAAATTCCTGCCCCTTGTCCGACGGCTGCACGACGAAGGTATTGCGGACCATCTGGCCGGGCACGGACATGTGCTGGTGGCCGGTCAGGAGAATGTCAAAGTCCAGCTCCTGGCAGATGCGGTAGGCGACGTTTTCATGCGTCGCGGACAGCGTCCGCCCGCTGGCAAGATCGCGCTCGAATCCACCGTGATAGACGCAGACGGTCAGATCGACCTTGCCCTTCAGCGACAGCAGCGCGGCGGCTGCCGCCGGGATCGGATCCTTGATCCGGATCCCGGACAGATGCTCCGGGCGCTCCCAGATATTCACGTAGTCGGTGACGATGCCGACGATGCCGATGCGCAGCCCGTTTTCCAGCACATGCACGCGCGCGGGGAAGCGGACGCCGCCGCCGGCCCAGCGGACATTTTCGCAGACGCAGCGGGCCCGGAGCGCATCGAGATAGCTGTCCAGATACGGCATGCCGTAGTTGAAGTCATGGTTGCCGAGCGTCACATAGTCGTATCCGCAGCGGTTCATGATCTGGGCAAACTGCGCCGCACTGCCGACCGTATCGTGGCAGAAGGCCCCGAGCGGCGAACCCTGCAGAAGATCGCCGCCGTCGATGACGAGCGTGTTGCCGTCCTTTTGGAACTGGCTGGCGCACTTGAACAGACCGAGGTCCTTTTCTTCCTGGCCGCGGTAATCCGTGGGGTAGATATAGCTGTGCAGATCGGAGGTAAAGTAGATCGTCAGGTTTCGTTCCTGCATAGTCTTACCCCCGAGCAAGCTTGACGCGGATCCTCGCCGAGATCCACTCAATGATGAGCACCAGCACGATGAGCCCCAGCAAAATCGCGCCGACCTCGTTCCACCGGTAGGCGCTCATGGCGAAGATCAGCGGCGCGCCGATGCCGCCCGCGCCGACAAGACCGAGGACGGTCGCGTCGCGCAGGTTCATGTCAAAGCGGTAGATGATGGTGGACGTGAAATCCGCGGTCAGCTGCGGCAGAATACCATAGCGGATCTTCTGGAAGGTCGTGCAGCCCGCGGCGTCCAGCGATTCGAGGATCCGCTTGTCCAGATCCTCGATGCTCTCGATGAACATCTTCGACACCATGCCGATCGAGCACAGCGACATCGTGAGCAGACCCGCGAACGGCCCCGGCCCGGTCACGCGGATGAACATCAGGCCGTAGACAAAGGCCGGAATGGTGCGGATCGCCGCGATGAGCACGCGCCCGACGAGCGCCACGCCCTTCGGCACCAGATTGCTGGCAGACAAAAACGACAGCGGCAGCGAGATGACCGCGCCGACGATCGTCCCGAGGAACGCGATGCAGAACGTCTCCAGCAGCAGATACGGCACACCGTCCGTGCCGAGCGTGAACAGAAGCTTCGCCGACGGATGGAAGATGCCGGAGAGGATGTTCCCCGCGACCTCCAGCCCATTGCCGGTGGGGTTGCTGACCCGGACGGCCGAGCCGGACCAGGCCAGCAGGCACGCGACGCCAAAGGCCGCCAGCAGCTTCCAGATCCAGGTCTTCGGCGCGGAGGCGTAGGCTTTGAGAATTTTTTCGTTCATGGCCGTCTCCTCCTTATGTCAGGCGCTTGCGCAGCGCGTGGCTGACGCCTTCGATGATCATGACGGTGATAAACAGCACGATCAGGATCATGCCCAGGCTGTCATATTCGCGCCAGCCGATCTTTTCATTCATAATGAGACCCAGGCCGCCCGCGCCGACATAGCCGAGGATCGACGCATAGCGCACGTTGCCCTCCAGGCAGAACAAAGACACGGACAGATACGTCGGCAGCACCTGCGGAAAAACTGCGGTGACGAACGCGCGCAGCCGCGTCGCGCCGAGCGCTTCCAGCGCCTCATACGGCCCCATATCCACGGTCTCGATGATCTCAAACAGCTGCTTGCCGACATAGGCAAACGTAAAGACCGCGATGGCGCAGGTACCGGCCATGGTGCCGAGACCGAAAATATACGTCGCGATCAGCGCGCAGACCAGCGTC
>CECF01064563.1_pt1 | contig 16644 bp, 13 predicted proteins | sample 554751 | NCBI WGS metagenome assembly CECF01 (sample SAMEA3182099, study PRJEB8094) | gut metagenome | biome: human; feature: gut; material: Stool; isolation source: human stools | place: Canada | collected 2012-06-12 | reverse complement strand
ATAAGACAAAGTCGTATATTTGCCCCAATTTGTTAATTTAATACATATCAAGTTATGAACAAGACAGATCTTGTGAACGAAATCGCCGCCAAGGCCGGCCTCAACAAGGTGGCCGCCAAGGCCGCCCTCGATGCCTGCCTCGAATCGATAGAGCAGGCCCTCGCCAACGACGACAAGGTGCAGCTCATCGGATTCGGCACTTTCTCGGTTGTGGAAAAAGAGGCCCGCGAAGGCATCAATCCCCAGACCAAGGAGAAAATCCAGATCCCTGCCCGCAAGGTGGTGAAATTCAAACCTGCCGTCGACCTGGGCAAGTGACCCGACGATAACAGGCCCTCATTCTCCCGGGCCGATGCGTCAGAGCGCTGCCTCTCCGGGCGGCGCTTTTGCTTTTTATCCCTTTTTTGCTTATCTTTGTGGCCTGAAACAGTAATTATCTTCGCTAAATGCAGATCGACTCTATTATCGCTCAGGGTGTGGCCGACGCCCTTGCCGCCCTTTACGGCGCCTCTGTCGCCCCCGACTCCATCGTGCCCCAGGCAACCAGGAAGGAATTCGAAGGCAACGTCACTGTCGTGGTGTTTCCCTGGCTCAGGCTATCACGTAAAAGCCCCGAGGCTACCGCCACGGAAATCGGCGAATGGCTCCGCGCCAATGTCCCGGCCGTGGAGCGCTTCAATGTGGTGAAGGGCTTTCTCAACATCTCCGTCTCCCCGCAGTTCTGGGGCTCCCTGCTCGCCGGAATCGCCGACGACCCCTCGTTCGGTTTCCGCTCGCCGGCTCCCGACGCCCCCCTCGTGATGGTGGAGTATTCCTCCCCCAACACCAACAAGCCACTCCATCTCGGGCACGTGCGCAACAACCTGCTCGGATACTCCCTATCCCGGATCCTCGAGGCCAACGGCTACAGGGTGGTGAAGACAAATATCGTCAACGACCGCGGAATCCACATCTGCAAGTCGATGCTCGCATGGCGGAAATGGGGCGACGGAGTCACCCCGGCTTCCTCAGGCAAGAAGGGCGACCACCTCATCGGCGACTTCTACGTGCTCTTCGACCGCCGTTTCAAGGAGGAGGTGAAGAGCCTCATGGAGCAGGGCCTCTCCGAAGACGAGGCAAAGGAGAAGTCGCCCCTCATGGCCGAGGCCCGCGACATGCTCCGCCGATGGGAGCAGGGCGACCCCGAGGTCAGGGCCCTCTGGAAGATGATGAACGAATGGGTCTACGAGGGTTTCGACGAGACATACCGCCGCCTCGGCGTCTCGTTCGACAAGATATACTACGAGTCAGACACCTATCTCGAGGGGAAGGACCTTGTGCTCGCCGGCATCGAGAAGGGGATCATGTATCGCAGGGACGACGGGTCGGTCTGGGCCGACCTCACCGACGCCGGCCTCGACCATAAGCTCCTGCTGCGCTCCGACGGCACCAGCGTCTACATGACCCAGGACATCGGCACCGCCAAGCTCCGCTATCAGGATTTCCCCATCGACAGGATGATATACGTGGTGGGCAACGAGCAGAACTATCACTTCCAGGTGCTCTCGCTGCTCCTCGACCGCCTCGGCTTCAAGTGGGGCAAGGACCTCGTGCATTTCTCCTACGGCATGGTGGAGCTCCCGGAGGGGAAGATGAAGTCGAGGGAGGGTACGGTGGTCGACGCCGACGACCTCATCGACACGATGACGGCCTCGGCCGCCGAGACCGCCGCCGACCGCTTCGCCGACATGACGCCCGAAGAGGCCGCCGGGGTCGCCCGTATGGTGGGCCTCGGAGCCCTCAAGTATTTCCTGCTGAAGGTCGACCCCAGGAAGAACATGCTCTTCAATCCCAAGGAATCGATTGATTTCAACGGCAATACCGGCCCCTTCCTGCAATATACCTACGCCCGCATACGTTCTATAGAGAGAAAGGCCGCCGAGGCCGGCCTCCCCGAGGCCGCTCCGGCCCTCCCCGAGGAGAAGGAGTGCTCCCTCATCAGCCGTATCGCCGAGTTCCCCGATGTAGTGGCAGAGGCCGGACGCACCTACTCCCCGGCGCTCATCGCCAACTACTGCTACGACCTCGCGAAGGAATACAACCAGTTCTACCACGACTACCCGGTGCTGCGCGAGCCCGACGGGTCGCGCAGGGCCCTCCGCCTGCTCATCTCCTCCGTCACGGCGCGCACGCTGCGCTCCGCGGCCTCCCTGCTCGGAATGGAGATGCCCGAGAGAATGTAGCGCCCCGATTGTTTTATTATATCTGATCTATCAAATCAAAACACTTAAAGTTATGGATTACAAATATCAACCCACCACTCCTCCCCCCTTCAACGGGGTCAGGACCGTCACCGAGCAGACCAACGCCGTGATGAAGAGAGTCTACGTCCGCATGTTTGTGGGCCTGCTAATCTCCGCTTTCTGCGCCCTCGGCGTGGCAAGCAGCGTGTCGGCCATGCAGTTCTTCTTCGGCAACCAGCTCGTGTTCTGGGGCATGCTTATCGCAATGCTCGTCATGGCATGGGTGCTCCCGGCCAGGATGACCCGCATGTCGACCACGGCATGCTTCCTCCTCTTCTGCCTCTTCGCAGCCCTTATGGGATGCTGGCTCGCGCCGATCTTCATCGTCTATAAGATAGGCACCATCGTCTACACATTCTTCATCGCGGCCGGTACTTTCGGCGCAATGTCCGTCTACGGATATTTCACCAAGACCGACCTCTCGAAGATGGGCAGCTATCTGATGATGGCCCTCTTCGGACTGATCATCGCCTGCATCGTCAACATCTTCTGGGCCAACAGCACCATGGAATGGATCATCTCCATCGTCGGAGTCCTGATCTTCATCGGCCTCACCGCCTGGGACACCCAGAGCATCCGTCAGCTTGCCGCTGCAAATCTCGAGCCCTCGCTCGCCGACAAGCTCGCCACTATGGGGGCCCTCAACCTCTATCTCGACTTCATCAACCTCTTCCTCTTCCTGCTCCGCATCTTCGGCGGAAACCGCGACTGACCCACTTCCCGTCTGAATGCCACTATTCATCAGATTTGTTAAGTAAATATGTCATGAAACTCAATTCCAACCTTTTAGTGATGGCACTGCTCGGCTCGGGCTGTGCCATCACTGTCTCTGCGGCACCCCTCACACCCGAGGAGGCGCTGGGCCGCGCCATCGCCTCCGGCCCCGCACGACTCGCCGCCGCGACTCCCGCCGCGTTCTCCCTCGGCGGCTCCTTCGGCGAGGAAGACGCGCCGGCCCTCTTCGTCTTCAACTCCTCCGGCAGCGACTCGGGCTTTATCGTGGTGGCGGCCGACGACGCCGTGACCCCCCTGCTCGGATATGCCGACTCCGGCGACTTCTCCCTCGCCGACGCCTCCCCGGAGTTCCTCTGGTGGCTCGACGAGTACACCAGCCAGATCAACCGTCTCCGCGAGACCGACGCCCGGCAGGTGGCCGACTTCACGGAGCGTGAGCCCGTGGAGCCCCTCGTCAAGACCAAGTGGAACCAGGACGATCCCTACAACCGGCTTTGCCCGAAGATCGACGGGCAGCGCTCGTATGTGGGCTGCGTCGCCACCGCCGTGGCCCAGGTGGTCAACTACTTCCGCTGCCCGGCCGAGTATGGATCCGGCCTGTATTCCTACACCTACGGCGGGACGGAATACTCTTTCGACTATGAGTACACTTCCTTCGACTGGGACAATATGGCCCTTCAGGTGCCTTTCGACCCGGAGGATTATCCCGGCTCGAGAACGGATATCAACGACGCTCTCGCCACCCTCTCCTACGCCTGCGGCGTCGGGGTCGACATGATGTATTCCCCCTACGGCAGCGGCGCACACTCCTTCCGTATCCCCAGGATGCTCGTGGAGCATTTCGGCTTCGACGCCGGCGCACGCTACCTCATGCGCGACTTCTACGGCTTCACCGAATGGAACGATATGATCTACAACGAGCTCGCCGAGGGGCGCCCCGTGCTCTACGCCGGCCAGAGCGACGGCGGAGGCCATGAGTTCGTCTGCGACGGCTACAGCTCCGACAACCTCTTCCACATCAACTGGGGATGGGGCGGCATGAGCGACGGCTATTTCCTCCTCGCCGTGCTCGACCCGGAGCAGCAGGGAGCCGGAGGCTCCGTCACCGGCAACGGATTCAACGCAAGCCAGGACGTGATCATCGGCCTGCAGCCCGCTAAGGAGGGCTCTTCCAGAGCCATACCACTGTTTGCCTACGGCTCGTTCACTCCCGTCTACGACGAGGAGGAAAGCCTCTGGGGCGTAACCTTCGACAACGGCGAGCAAGGGGCCTACCTCTTCGGAGTCAACGACATGAACCTCTGGTTCGGCCTCTGCGCGGAGGGGACTGACGGCGAGAGGCATTATTGCGCCGACGGCCCCGCAGAGGTGCCGGGCACAGGACACGGCACCAACATCAAAGGCATAGGGGGCTATTATGTGGATATCGCTTCCATGAACCTCCCGCAGGGAGTCTATACGGCTTATCCGGTGGTGCGCGAGGATGACGGCGACTGGCAGAAGATCCACATCCCCGCCGGAAAGGCCCGCTCGGTGGAGATGACGGTAGACGCCGACGGCAACATCTCGTTCGCTCCGGGTGTGCCCGACGTGAGCAGCGAGCTTTCCGTCACCGATTTCGGCATGGGCTATCCCGACTGTGAGGACTGTCCGCCGCTCTACAGCTTCAAAATAACCAATTCAGGAGAGCTCCCCTACGAAGGCGATATCCTCATGAATGTGGTGGAGCCGGCTACCATGGAGACCGTCTCGGTATGCCGCTTCGGGGTGAATGTCGCCGTAGGCCAGACCGTTGACGAAAGTTTCGACTGGAACGCATGGGTGCCCGGCGGAGAGTATGTATTCTCGTTCACCCTGCCCGACGGCACCCAGGTCAGCGAGCCCTTTACCGGGCTCATCGAGACCATCTCCTATCCCGAGATCGTGGTAAGGAACATGACCCTTCCCGAGAGCATGTGGAGCGACAGGCGCAACAGCCTGAAATGCGAGGTCGAGAATCTTTCCGCGACAGAATACTCCGGAAGCATCCTTCTCGAGGTGATCGATCCTGAATCAGGGGCCGTGCTTGAGAGACGCCCCTACAACAACATCAGGGTCGGCTCCAACGCCACCATCAGCAAGACACTGCAGTGGCGCCCGTCGACCGTAGGCGAGGGCACTTACCTCATGGCGGTACGCAACGACCGGGAACAGCTCATCTATGGCCCGGTGGAGGTTTCCCTCTCCGACGGTTCCGGCGTCGAGACGGTGGCCGAGGCTGTCCCCGACAGCTTCGACGTCTATTCAGTCGACGGCGTGTGTCTGCGTCGCGGCGCCTCGCGCGACGACCTCCGCTCCCTACGGAGCGGAATCTACATACTGCGCGCCGGCGAGGCCGCAGTCAGGATAAGGCTCTGATCATTCTCCTGAGATTCCCGTATCACGTGGCCGCTGCAAGCCCTTGCAGCGGCCACGTCTGTCTTACGGAGCCCGAAATGCCCTTTAAACCGCGCTTCATGGCCGTATTATTTTGTCATTCCCCTCCGATTGATTATCTTTGCATTCCAAACCAATATCACGTAATTTTGGACACTGACCCTTTGCCGGCTTCCGATCCCGGCTTTTTATTGCTCTCTCTCCTCGCCGACGCCATGGCTTTCACTCCCCCTGCCAGCTGGACAGAATGGGCATTCATCGTAGCCATAGCGTTCTGCTGCCTGCTTGTGTCGGCTTTCATATCCGGCAGCGAGATGGCGTATTTCGGCCTTACACCCGCACAGATCGACGACCTCCGCGAGGCCGAGGACTCGAGAAGCAGGACCGCCTTCTTCCTCGTCAGTCACAGCGAGCGTCTGCTGGCGACAATACTCATTGTCAACAACCTTGTCAACATCACAATGGTGGTGCTCCTGTCGACGGCCCTCAACCAGGTGGTGCGCTTCAACAGCCCCGTGCTCGACTTCCTTTTCCAGACCGTGCTCCTCACGTTTCTGCTGCTGCTCTTCGGCGAGATATTCCCGAAGCTCGTGGCACGCGGACGCACTCTGTCGTGGGTGCTATTCGCCGGCTCTCCGCTCACCTTCTTCTACAAGGCGTTCGGCCCGGTGGCACGCGTGATGGTGAAGGGCACCAATCTCGTGACCCACGCCATATCGCGCAAGCGCGACAACATCTCCACCGACGAGCTCGAGAAGGCCCTCGAGATCTCCGACATCAAGGAGGGCCAGGAGAAGGAGATGCTCGAGGGCATTCTCCAGTTTGGAGAGAAGGAGGTCTGCGACATCATGATCTCGCGCGTCGACGTCACCGACATCGAGTATCACGCCACCTGGACCGAGGCCATGAATGTCATCATCAAGTCGGGATTCTCCAGAATTCCCGTCTACGACACTTCCCAGGACTCCATCCGCGGCATCCTCTACAGCAAGGACCTCCTTCCCTATGTCGGAAAGGAGGATGACTCCTTCCAATGGCAGAGCCTGCTGCGCGACGCCTATTTCGTGCCCGAGTCCAGGATGATCGACGACCTCCTCGAAGACTTCAGAAAGAAGAAGATACACATTGCCATCGTCATCGACGAATATGGTGGCACCCGCGGCATCGTGACCCTCGAGGACATCATCGAGGAGATAGTGGGAGAGATCGACGATGAATACGACACAGCCTCTACGGTGTGTCGCCGCATCTCCCCCGACACATATATCTTCGACGCCAAGATCCCCCTCGGCGATTTCTGCCATTGCACGGGCATCGAGGAGGAGCAGCTCGGCGACATCGGCGACGCCGAGACCCTCGCCGGCCTCCTGCTGGAGATCAAGGGCGACTTCCCGGCTCCGAAGGAGAAGCTTCAGAGGGGGCCCTGCCGCTTCGAGGTGCTCAATGTCGACCGCCACCGCATCACCCGCGTCAAGGTGAAGGTCGTGCCGGATATCACTGAAAAAGAAAACACACATGATAATGGATGATGATTTCATTTACTGGCGCCATCCCACCCCTCCCGGCATCAAGGTGGAGGAGGTGAGCGGCGGCGCTTCCCGCCAGGGGCGCGTGTGGCGCGAGATGGCGCTGCAGATCTATTGCGAGAACGGTCGCGACGGATACCGGGAGGTGGGCCATTTCGACTCCGGCGCCCCCTTCGTGTCCGGCTCCGATGCCCGCATATCCGTCACCCACACGGATGGTCTGCTCTGCGTGGCCACCCTTCCTCCCACTCCCGAGGTGCGTCTCGGTGAATTCAGCGAGCGTGCCGCAATGGGCATCGACGCCGAGCGCCTCGACCGCGAGAAGGTGCTCCGTGTGCGCGAGCGTTTCCTCTCGCCCGATGAGCTGGAGCTTGTGGCCGCCGACGATGTAGCAGCAAATGTGCTGGCCTGGACCGCCAAGGAGGCGCTCTACAAGGCCGCACTTACCCCTGGTCTCGATTTCCGCACGCAGATCATCGTCGACTCCCTGCCGGAGATCCACGACAATCCCGCCTTTCCCTCTGCTCCGCGCCCTGTGTATGGCAGCGCCCGCATCGTCATGCCGTCAGGCGAGGTCGTCGCTATGCGGCTCTATTCCTACCGCAGCGACGACTGCGTGGTCACTGTAGCTTTCTCTCCCCGCTGCGCCCGCTTCGGACGGCAGGCGGATGTTAATGATTGTTAATCCGACTTTGATTCACGGGGCAGGCGATTCTTCAACCGTCCCGGAGCCGCTGATGGCGGGCGGCTGTTTCGGTTGAAGAATTCCTCATGAAAATAGCGACTGGTAATCAGTGGATTGGAAGGGAGTGAAGAATTGCGGATTATGCCTCGAATATTTGCATCTGTCATTTAAATGCCATAACTTTGCCGCCATGATTTTAAAACTCATTCCGCTATGAAAAAGATTCTGATTCGTGTCTCCACGCTCATCTCGCGCCTCTGTGCCTTCGGGATGGCGATTCTCGGCTTCTCGCTGTCATCGTGCGACAACGAGGGTGAATGCATGTATGGTACCCCTACCGGCTCCTTTGAGGCGAAGGGCGATGTGGAGACTGAGGACGGCGCCGATGTCGAGGGCGCAAGAGTTGTGGTGAAGGTCGTGAACTACGAGACAAATAAAATTTATGAAATAGGAGATGCGGTCACAGACGCTGCCGGCGATTATTTGATTGAAGAACCTGACTTCCTTGCGCACAGTGTGCGTGTGTGCTGCTATCCTCCGGAAGGCCTGGAGGCCGACTCCGTAGATGTCGACCTGAAGTACAAGGGTGGCGATGGTAACTGGAACTGGGGCACAGCCAAGGCCGAGGTCGACTTCAGGCTCAGGAAGAAATAATCAATTTCCGTGAAACCTATATCCATCAGGCAGTGCCTCGCTCTTGAGCTCCATCGGGTGATGGCCGACAGGCTGCGAAAGGAGCATCCCATGCGCCAGCTCTTCTGGGAATGCACCCACCGGTGCAATCTCGCATGCCGCCATTGCGGATCCGACTGCAAGGCCGAGTCCACGCTCCCCGACATGCCGGCGCCCGATTTCCTCGCCGCCCTCGACAGGCTCCTGCCGCACGTCGACCGCCATAAGCTCAACATCGTCATCACGGGCGGCGAGCCGCTCATGCGTCCCGACCTCGAGGAGGTCGGACTGGAGCTTTACCGGCGCGAGCTCCCGTGGGGAATCGTCACCAACGGCTTCGCCCTCACTCCGGAGAGGCTCATGTCGCTGCGCAAGGCCGGGCTCCACAACATCACGGTGAGCCTCGACGGCACATGCGACGTCCACAACTGGATGCGCTGCAATCCCCGCTCATTCGAGAGGGCTTACGCCGCGATAAAGATGCTGGCCGCCGTGCCTGGCCTCAACTTCGACGTGGTCTCATGCGTCAACCGCCGCTCGCTCGCCGAGCTCGACGCCGTAAAGGAGCTCCTGATCGCCGCCGGCGTGAAGCGCTGGCGCCTCTTCACCATCTTCCCGGCCGGACGGGCCGCTGCCTATCCCGAGTTCAACCTCACGGCCGGGGAGATCGACTCCCTCATGCAGTTCATCGTGCGCACCCGCAAGGAGGGGCGCATCACGCCCTCCTTCTGCTGCGAGGGTTTCCTCGAGGGATACGAGGGGCTGGTGAGAGACGGTTTCTACAGATGCACGGCAGGGGTCACCACGGCCTCGGTGCTGCTCGACGGCTCCATCGCCGCCTGCCCCAGCATCCGCGCCGACTATTCGCAGGGCAACATCTACCGCGACGATATCTGGGAGGTGTGGCAGCAGCGATATCAGAAATACCGCGACCGCAGCTGGATGCGCACCGGGGTCTGTGCCTCATGCAGCAACTGGCGCTACTGCGAGGGAAACGGCATGCACCTGCGCAATGCCGACGGCTCGCTCATGCACTGCATCGCCAAGGTGGACAAGTAGGAGGAATGACACTGCGGGACGCTCACTTCACCCGGCGCAATTCCGACTCCGACACATACCACACCCATCCTTCCACGAGCTCATAGCCCCCCGCACGGGCTATGAGCTCCATATATTCCTTCACCTGCCTCCGGTGGTCGCGCCATCCCGCGCTACTGCCGAATTTATAATCGACCACCACGGCACGGCGTCCGTCGGGGCTCACCATCACCCTGTCCGGACGGTGGGTGCCGCTCTGGCTGTAGATGTCGCGCTCGCTCATCACCCTCCAGCCGCCGTCATACCAGGGGGCGACCTCCGGGCTGTCGAGGGCTTCGGCAAGAAGCGCCTCCATCTCCCGGGCCTCGGCCGACGTGACGCGGCCGCGCATCCGCATCTTCTCCACGGCGCCGTGAAGGTCGCCGCGCCGCTCCGTCATCTGCATGATGGCGTGGAGCTTCTCGCCGCGCTCGGTCTCGGCGGTGGATTCATCGCTTCCGTCGGCCTCCACATAGTGGAGCTGGCTGAGGTGGGAATTGGAGTCGTAGCGGTCGATGATGAAATGGCGTGTCTCTCTGGCAGTCGGCGCTTCATGGCGCGAGGGCAGGCCGTAGGAGATCGACGCCACCTCTCCGTCGCCGGTCCTCGTCACCTTGAAATCTCCCGGCTCCGCCACGTAATCCTCGCCTGCGCCCTTGCCTCCGTTCTCCTCGGGATCGCAGAGCTTCATCAGCTCCTGCGATATGCGCCCCTCGTCGCGCGAGGTGGGACGCTTCGCATAGACGTGGAGCTCGTTGACAGCGCGGGTGAACGCCACGTAATACGTATTGACCGAGTCCATCAGGTAGGCGTCGACATACCGGCGCAGGGTGGCGTCGTGGGGAGTGTCCTCGAGATTGGTATCAAGCACCACCGGCACCCACGGCGGGAGAACTCCGCTCTCGAGGCTCTCCGGAGAGGGTCTCACCCACGCCCATTCCTCCTTGTTTTTACCGGGCAGCAGCTCGCTGTCGGCCTTTGGGATGATGACGCATGGAAACTCCAGCCCCTTCGACTTGTGGATGGTCATCACCTGCACCGCGTCGGTGGTCTCGGGGCTCGACACCGCCTTGTCCTTGCCGCGGGTGTCCCACCATTCGAGGAAGGAGCCGATGTCGGTGGAATGCCCTTCGCAGTATTCGGTCACGAGGTCCTGGAAGGCGGCGAGATAGATGGCTTCGGAAGAGGCGGCGGCAGGGGAGAGGCATCTCTCGGCCAGCGCCTCGACAAGGGCCGGAAGCGCCACCGTCTGCATGTCGGAGGCCATGGAGGCGAGCGCCTCGCCGGCCTCCGTGTCGGTCTCGTAGCGGGCCACGTGTTCCGCAGGGTCCATCTCCGGATGACGCATGGAGTAGTATGCCAGACCTGCCGTGCCTCCCGTCTCCATGCCGGTGTTGATGGTGCGCAGGGCGTTGACTATCATCACAACGGCCGGAGAGCCGCCGATGCGCAGCGACTCCTCGCTCACCACCTCGATGGGGCTTTCCCCCTCGGGGAGGTGCAGGTTATAGATGTTGATGGAGTTGATCACCATCTGCCCGTCGTCGTTGGTGCGCACGAGCACGGCCACGTCGCGCATGCGGTAGCCTCGCTCCAGCATCTCCCTGATCTTCGGCCCGATATACGGGAACGGTACGCTTTCGCCCTCGTCGTTGTCTCCGCTGTAACCCTCCACGAAGTCAATCTCCACATATCCCCGGTCGTCCGTGTGGTGGGGACGCTGCACCACGTTGCCGTATAGCTCGCGGAGGTTGATGTATCCGGAGTCGGCGCCGTGCATCTCCCCGCTCAGCGCCTTGAAGAAATAGTTGTTGAATTCCACTATCCTGCGTCGGCTGCGCCAGTTGGTGTTCTCCTCGGGGGTGAGCCCGGCGGCGTGGTGGCCTGGAAACTGGCGTGGCACCGTGGTGGTGATCAGCTCCGGCTCCGCGTTGCGGAAGCGGTAGATGCTCTGCTTGGCGTCGCCGATGATGAGGTTGTCCTGGCCGCGCCCCATGCTCTCGGCCACCAAGGGATGTAGCACCTCCCACTGGAGCCGCGAGGTGTCCTGGAACTCGTCGATGAGGTAATGGTTGATGCGCGAGCCGAGGCGCTCGTAGATGAAGGGGGCATCGTCGTCGCCGATGATGCGGCGCAGTATGGAGTTGGTCTCGCCGATCTGCACGGAGTTGGTGGTCTCCAGATACTCGCTGGTCTTCTTCCTCACCTCCATGATGAGCCCCAGATAGGGGAGGAGGCGGTCGTAGATGCTCCAGAGCCTGTAGGCGGGCGACATCAGCTCTTCGCGCCATGCCTCGTGGAGGGCGTAGGCTCCCGCCACCGCCTCGCGCAGCTCGCCGAGCGTGGCGTCGGGGAGCTTTTTGGCGAGCGCTGCCTTCACGGCCTCCTGGCCGGAGTCCCAGGTAAGCCATTTCGTCTTTGTGTCGAGGTCTGTGGGACGGCTCGAGAGCGCCTTCTTCACCTGGCTCCACATATATCCCCGGGAGTCTTTCTCGATGTCGAGGCCCTGGGCGGCGAAGAGGGGGGGCAGCGCCCTCATGGCGCCGAGCATCTCGGTGTGGAGCTTCTTCAGCCGGGCCTCCACGCGGCGCGCCGCCTCGCCGTAGGCCCGGCCGAAGTCGGGATGCTCCCCGGCCCAGATGTCGAGGTCTTCCCTGATCTGCTTGAAGTCCTCGCTCTCCAGCCGCTTGATGCTTCCGATGATCCTGCGGTAGACCGACGTGGCGGCGGTGCTGTCCTGAAAAACGTTCCATCCCTTGTTGTCGTTCCTCTGGGCTTTCCTCATGATGTGGGAGGCCCAGTATTCGCCGCGGGGGTTGCGCCGGGCGTCGATGTCGTCGAGGAGAGCCTTGAGCGATGCCTCGGCCACGTAGTCGCTGTCGAGCTCGATCTGGTATGTGTCGTTGAGGTCGGTCTCGTAGGCGAAGGTGCGCAGGATGGTCTGGAAGAAGGAGTCGATGGTCGACACCTTGAAGTCGCTGTAGTTGTTGAGCAGCACGGCCAGCGCCTCGCCCGCCATCTTCGCGATCAGGGCCGTGGAAGAGCCGGTGAGCTCGCGGAGCTCGGCGAGATAAGGGGTCTTGGCGGTGGGATGGGAGAGCTCGGCGAGGCGCTCCACGATGCGCTGCTTCATCTCGTTGGTGGCCTTGTTGGTGAAGGTCACGGCGAGGATGCGCGGCAGAGCGTCGGCCAGCTCCTCCTTGAAGCGCAGCCGGTGGCTGCCGTCGTCGGCGGTGGCCACGAGGTAGTCGGTGATGAATGTGCGTGCCAGGGTGTAGGTCTTGCCCGACCCGGCGGAGGCTCGTTGCAGGTGCAGCATGGTGTGTCAGGATGTAAGGTCGGTTCAGGATTCGGAGTGTGGGCTGTCGGAAGAGAGGGTGCTACCGGCATCTGAAGCCTTTGGAGCGGAGGAAGGCGGCCGCGTCGTCGCGCCGGTCGCCCTGGATGAGGATCTCGCTTTCCCTCCATGAGCCGCCGGCGCCCAGCTTCTTCTTCATCTCGGAGGCGAGCTCCTCCACGGCCTCGGCGCCGATGGTGAGTCCCTCTATTATGGTCGCGGGCTTTCCCTTGCGTCCTTTTTTCTCATAAACGATGTGCAGGGGGCCTGTCTGCCGCGGGGCGACAGGCGGGGCCGGCTCCTCCGTGGTGGTCGCGGAGGGGTCGGCCTGTGGCAGTGTGGCGCGGAGAGCGGAGAGCTTCTCCTTCCAGTCGAGTTCCATTATGTCAGAATATTACCTGAAGGCGGGCCATGAAGCCGTTGAGGGTGCGCGGCCCGACGCCGGCACGGTCCCACACGTAGGTGTAGCTGTAGTGGAGGCGCGCTATCATGTATTTGTTGATGTAGTAGTTGAAGGTCACCGAGAAGTCGTTGAGGCGTCCGCCGAAGATGGCTGCCTTGCGGTCGCTCAGCGAGGTGTAGTTGTAGTCGAGCACGCATTCGAGCGATTTCGCCTTCGGCGTGGCGAGGCCGCCGTCGAGGAAGTTGTAGCCATACCCGTCGCCGAGGATGAGGCCGCGCAGCATCACGTAGGCGCCCTGCCCCCGGAAGTTGTGGAGGCCTCCGCGGCGGTTCACCTGGTTGAAGTAGTATTGCGACTCAAGGGCCACGCGGTCGTAGCTGAGAAGCAGCTCCGGGGAGAATTTCCACTGGTTCATCGAGTGGTCGACGAGGGCGTTGATGGCCGTCACCTGGCTCACGCGGGTCGGCCAGTTGGATTTGAACTGGAAACTGTCGTGCACGTCGCGCTCCTCGCCGTCCTCGTCGTAGCGGAAGTCGCGCTGGGGTGTGGAGAAGGCGCCGCTGATGCCCACCTGCACAGTCTTTCCGTCGCTGTGTATCGGCCGGTAGACGAGTCGTGACCTTACTCCGTAGCCTTCCTGGTTGAACTGGTTGGGCGTCAGTATCACTTTCGATGCCGACGGCTCCGCATGCACGCTCACCGTGGCAAGGAAATCCTCCGGATAATACACGAACATCGCGCCGAGCTGGCGGTCGTCGTTGAAGACCGCGTTGCTCACAGGCTCTTCCATCGTGACTTTCATCGACGAGCTCGTGGCGCTCTGGAGGCCGTACTGATGTATGAACGAGCCTATGCGCACAAGCGCCTTGTCGCTGAAGTTATATCCGATGTAGACGTCCTTGAGGCCCACCTTGTTGTAGGCGAAGCCCACGTCTACCTTGGCGTCCCATTTCCCGTAGCTCATCTTGGCTCCGAGCCTCACGTCGGGAATCGCCACTCCATCCTTGAAAAGCTCCTTCTGGGGGGAGGCGTAGAGCGCCCCGTCGAGGAGTATGCGTCCGGTCGGCGCTATCTTGAATTTCGGCTCGTCGGAATCCTGGGCCGTGATCATTCCCGCGCCTAAGGCTGCGGCGATGAATGCTGCGTATAGTTTCTTCATGACTTTTGAATAGGTTATAGTGGATATCTGATGGGGCGCCCCTCACAGGGGCGCCCCGGTGGTTATCTGGATGTGTGGGGCGCTCCCGGTTTCACCTTACCCTCTTTCTGGAGCCTGGCGAATTCCTTCTTGGCTTTGGCGAGCTGGCTGGCGAAGCCCTCGTCGGCATGGAGGCGTGCCACTGCCCCTGAGGCGGTGATGCGTCCGGCGTCGACGTCGCTCTGGAAGTGGTAGCCGCAGATCACGCGGCTCTCGCCCATCTCGAAGCCGCGCTTCAGGATCTCGTTCTGCCGGTCGGGGTTGATCTCGGAGAGCACGAGCGCCGTGGCCCATCCTATCGAGGTGTGGCCCGATGGGTATGAGCCGTTGGTGGAGAGCTCCGCCTGCTGCTCCGGATTGCAGGTGTCCTCGCTGAAATAGGCGTAGGGACGCGTGCGGTTGTAGTGGTTCTTGGCCTCGCGGGTGGCGAGGTCGCCGGCGTCCTCGCGCATGCCCACCACAAGCCTGTAGATCTCAGGAGTGCCCTCTTTGGTGATGGGGATGCCGAACGCCTCCGAGAATGCCCTGGGCACTCCGTCGCCGTTTACCCTCGCGTCCTGGAACGCCTGCTCGCCACGCTCCGTGTTGCGCATCGATTTGCCCCAGTTGTAGCGGGCCTGGTCGTAGAGAAAAGCGATGGAGGCGGCGTCAGGCGGACCCGGCAGGAGCTCGAGGCTGTTGGGGAGGTCGCCCTCCTGGAGGAAGTAGACCTCCGGGTTGGTGCGGTGGTCTTTGACTTTGACTGCGGTGGTCTGCGCCGAGGCGCTGAAGCTTAATGCCCAGGCGAGGATGCCGATGCTTAATAGGGATCTGATCATGGCGTGTGGTGTTTTAAGATTTTTTAATGGAGTTTTAGGTTTGTTTATAATCATACAACACCCCCGCGCCCTGATGGTTTATTGGAGCATGGCGTTTAACTCCTCGAAATTGGAGGCTCGGGCCACAAGCTCTCCCTCCGGGCTGTAGACGAAGAAGGCCGGAAGCTCCGTCACGTTGTAGTTGCGGGCTGTCGTGGAATATTCACCCTCGGGGTCGTAGACGGTGGTCCAGGGGAGGTTGGCGGCGGCGTCGCGCCATGCGTATCGGTCGGGGTCGAGCGAGACGTTGTAGATCTCCACTCCGCGGTTTCTGTAGACCTTCAGCAGCTCGCGGTTGAAGGCCGGCGACTCAGGGGCCGTGAGCAGCGAGAACGCCACTACGGTCTTCTTTCCCTTTCCTGCCACCTGCGAGAGCTTCTTCTCCGCGCCGTTCTCGTCCTGGAGGGCGATGTCGATGATCCTCAGCTCCTCGGCCGCGATGGTGGTGTGGCGTCCCAGAGCCTTGTTGCGCATCTTCATGGCGTCGGTGGCCGCCGCCTCGAGCAGGGGAGTGTGGGGGTCGGAGGGGCTGTGCTGGCGGTAGGCCGTGGCCACGGCTGCGAAATACTTGTAGTCGTCGCCGCTGCCGGGGTTGTAGAGCGGCTTGTCGCCAACGGTCTTCGTCAGTATGTAGTAGGTCACTATCCTGCCGGGGTTGGGCTGCATGTAGGTGGTGTAGACGTGGCGCTTGAAGGCGTCCATGCTGTCGGCCGGGAGGCCGGCGCCCCGGGCCATGAGCTCCTTCTCGAAAGCCGCGAGGGCCTTCGCGCCGTCGCTCCCCTCGAGGGTGTAGTCGAGGCCGAAGCCTCTGAGGGTGGTGGCCACGGTGATGGTCTCCACGGAGTCGACAGGCACGTAGATGTAACGGCCGTCGAGGCTGAGGCGGTAGATCTCCGGGGCGCCCGGCGAGGTCATGGAGATGCTGAAGTCGCCGTCGGAGTCGATGCGCGTGGAGTCGAGGGCCACCCATTCCCCCTGGAAGCCGGGCTTCTCGATCACGATCGAGCCGCTGTCGGCGCCATCCACCTTACCCTGGATCCTGAATTTCGATTCGCCGCAGCCGCCGGCAGCCGCCATAGTGAGCAGCAGCGCGGCGTAGCCGGCCTTGAGGTATGCTTTTGATGTCATTTCCTGATGTTGTTGTTGGTTTGTGGATGCAAAGTTAGGAAATATTCGGCAAAAAACGGCCCTCATCACATCCCCTCATGCCATTTGTCGGGGTTTTATGCTCTTTATTCCGCTTTTTTTCGTAACTTTGCGCGAATTTTATAATTAAGGTGAACTGATTTTTTCACAGCTCAGAGAGCGGCCCCGACCGAACGGCCGCCCGCTTACATCGAAAGCGAAGAAAAACAAGAAAGATTTTTTATGTTAAAGCCAATCAAAAAGACCATCGAGCTTGGCGACGGCCGCACGATTACCATCGAGACCGGTAAGCTGGCCAAGCAGGCCGATGG
>CECF01034737.1_pt1 | contig 16774 bp, 7 predicted proteins | sample 554751 | NCBI WGS metagenome assembly CECF01 (sample SAMEA3182099, study PRJEB8094) | gut metagenome | biome: human; feature: gut; material: Stool; isolation source: human stools | place: Canada | collected 2012-06-12 | reverse complement strand
GGAAACGGTTATAATTTCTATCAGACCTATTTATGGCTGAAAGAACGCGAAGTAAAAGGGATGAACCGTCCTGTAAATTATGAACGCGCCCTTTGGGAATGGAACACAGATATGTATGTACCCCAATACCCTAGTGCCGCCTGGCTGGAAGAAATAGGCAAAAAAGGCAGCGACCGTCCCATTGCGCCATCCGAATATTCACACGCTATGGGCAATTCCAATGGTAATCTGGCAGCACAATGGAGAGCGATCTACAAGTACCCGAACTTGCAAGGTGGTTACATTTGGGACTGGGTAGACCAAGGTATTCTGGAAAAAGACGAAAATGGACGTACCTACTGGACCTACGGAGGTGATTACGGGACCAATGCACCCAGCGACGGAAACTTCCTATGCAATGGAATCGTAGCTCCGGACCGCACTCCGCATCCGGCCATGACAGAAGTGAAATATGCACATCAGAATGTAGGTTTTGAAGCCATCGACCCGGCTGCCGGCAAATTCCTGGTAAAGAACCGTTTCTACTTCACCAACTTGAAGAAGTATATGATCAGTTATACCGTAAAGGCAAACGGAAAAACAATTAAAGGCGGAAAAGTATCATTAGATATCGAACCGCAAAGCTCCAAAGAACTGGACATCAACCTCAACGGATTGAAGCCCAAGGCCGGCACAGAATATTTTGTAAATTTTGTAGTTACCACCACAGAGCCGGAACCCTTGATTCCTGCAGGGCACGATATTGCTTCCGAACAATTCCGCCTGCCCATAGAACCATTGGCTATAGCCGAACATAAAGCAAGCGGTAAGACTACCGTCAGCACGGATGGTGACGTCATCACCGTATTATCATCACGTATGCAGTTTGTTTTCAACAAGAAAAGCGGACTAGTGTCCTCATACAAAGTAAACGGTACAGAATATTTCGCTGAAGGCTTTGGTATTCAACCTAACTTCTGGCGCGCACCGACAGACAATGATTATGGTAACGGTGGGCCTAAGCGCGAGCAAATATGGAAACAGTCCAGCAAGAACTTCAATGTAGCGGATGTCACTACAGAAACAGACGGCAACAAGACTATATTAACAGCCAACTATTTACTGGCAGCAGGTAACCTGTATATCATGAAATATACCATTTATCCTGACGGAGTGGTTCATGCAGATATCACCTTTACTTCTACGGATATGAAAGCCGCCAGTACCGAAGTGTCAGAAGCAACTCTGATGGCTACCTTCACACCGGGACAGGATGCCCAGCGTCTGGCCTCTTCCAAACTGAACGTACCACGTATCGGCGTACGTTTCCGCTTGCCATCGGATATGAATCAGGTAGAATATTTCGGCCGCGGACCGGGTGAAAACTACATCGACCGTAATGCAAGTAGTTTCGTCGACCTCTACCGCACCACAGCCGACCAGATGTACACCAACAACTACGTCCGTCCGCAAGAAAACGGACACCGCACCGACACCCGTTGGGTGGAACTGAGCCGTAAAGGCGGAAAAGGTCTGTTAATACGCGCTGACAATACCATCGGTTTCAATGCACTGCGCAATTCTGTAGAGGACTTTGATTCGGAAGAAGCCATTAACCGTCCTCGCCAGTGGACTAATTTCACCCCCGAAGAGATTGCCAACCACGACGAGGCAAAGGCTAAAAATGTAATACGCCGCATGACCCACGTCAACGATATCACTCCACGTAATTTCGTTGAAGTATGTATTGATATGAAACAGCAAGGTGTAGCCGGTTATGACAGCTGGGGAGACCGCCCGCTGCCGGAACATACCCTGCCCGCCAATAAGGAATATCATTGGGGATTCACATTGATGCCGATAAAATAAAAATATCGCAAGCATTCCTTCCTTAATAAGAAGAGTGTGTCAGAACTCCGATGGCGCTATCATATAGATTGTCATCGGAGTTTCATTTCCCATCCTAGATTTCAATTATAGCCTGAAAGCAAGATCAGTCTGATTTATATTTGCTAGCTTTGTACCCCAAAAATCGAACACATGGAACAACAAGGAGAAATCATACTCTACCAGCCGGATGAATCGGTGAGGATGGAAGTGCGCATTGAAGATGAAACAGTGTGGCTGACTCAGGCACAAATTGCAGAGTTATTTGAGACCAAACGCCAAGCTATTACCAAACATCTTAAGAATATATTCCAAAGCGGCGAGTTGAACGAAAACTCAGTATGTTCCATTTTGGAACTAACTGCCTCGGATGGCAAGTCATACAAAACCAAAACATACAATTTGGACGCTATCATTTCTGTAGGCTATCGTGTCAACAGCAAAAATGCCACTTTGTTCCGCCGTTGGGCAAGCCAAGTTTTAAAAGATTATTTATTAAAAGGTCATGTCATCAACCAACGCATCAGCAACCTTGAACAAAGGGTGGATGCAAAGTTTCTTTCTTATGATATGCAACTGACCAGATTAAATGAGAAAGTAGATTTTTTTGTCCGCACCTCTCTTCCTCCGGTCGAAGGAATTTTCTTTGACGGACAGATTTTCGACGCATACGCTTTCGCCACAAACCTTATCAAATCCGCCAAGAATTCCCTTATCCTGATAGACAACTATATAGATGAAAACACACTTCTCATGCTTTCCAAACGCACAACAGGAGTAGATGCCACCATCTATACACAACGAATCACACCGCAACTTCAACTAGACCTTACCCGACACAACAATCAATATCCTCCTATAAACATAAGAACCTACCGCCAAGCACATGACCGTTTTCTTATTATAGACCAATCCGACGTATATCACATCGGAGCCTCTTTGAAAGATTTGGGAAAGAAACTATTTGCCTTCTCCAAAATGGATATCCCAGCATCTATCCTCACAAAACTGCTATAAAGATGAAAGAAGCAGAACCCAATGATAAAGTCCTACTAGGCATGAGCGGAGGAACAGACAGTTCCGTAGCCGCCCTTCTATTGCAGGATGCAGGATACGAGGTAACCGGCATCACCTTCCGTTTTTATGAAAAAGGAAATGATACAGAGTATCTGGAGGATGCCCGCACTTTATGTGAACGTCTGGGCATCCCCCATCTCACATACGATGTTCGTGGCACCTTCCGGAAAACCATCATTGACTATTTCATCAACGAATATATGGCAGGTCATACCCCGGTTCCCTGTACTTTATGCAACAACTACCTGAAATGGCCTCTTTTGAAGAGAATATCCGATGAAATGGGGATCTATCACTTCGCTACAGGACATTATGTACGCCGACGCCTCATCAATGGATACTATCACATCACTACCGGTACCGACCCGGATAAAGACCAATCCTTTTTCCTATGGGGGCTGCCACAAGAAATCCTGCAACGTATGCTTCTCCCTATGGGCAACCTGACTAAAGCCCGTGTCCGTGAGATCGCGGCAGAGCGTGGTTTTCTGAAAGCCGCCCATAAACGGGACAGTCTGGGAGTCTGCTTCTGCCCCATGGACTACCGCACATTCCTGCATAAGGAATTGCCTGAAGGAAGTATCCTACCGGGTAAATTCTTCGATGAAATGGGGAATTTTATCGCACGGCACAAAGGTTATCCTTTCTATACCATCGGCCAGCGGAGAGGATTGGGCATAGATCTTAACCGGGCTGTCTTTGTCAAAGAAATCATTCCGGCAGAAAACAAAGTCATACTGAGCGACTTGAAAGCACTGGAAAAAACAGAAATGAGACTGAAAGAATGGCGCATCACCAATCCCGCTTTATTACTAAACAAGGACGACATCATCGTCAAAATACGCTATCGGAAACAAGCCAACCGCTGCACAGTAACCCTGCAACCGGATAACACCCTGCATGTACAACTGCACGAGCCGCTGACAGCCATTGCTCCGGGACAGGCAGCCGCTTTCTATAGGGATGATGTAGTACTGGGTGGGGGCATTATCATCTAATTCCAGACACTTTCAAATCATATTTCGGCCCTCTTTTTTGCTGCTTCAAGATTTTCTTGATAACTTTCCGTCGTTCTTCACCTTCAGGTCGAGAAACCGGAAAGTGAAAATAGACATGTATCCGGATCAAACCTTAAATAAATAGAGATGAAAAGTAGAAATTATGCAGGCATATCCTTACTTGCCTCATTAGCCGCCTGTAACTCTGCAACAGCAGAAACCGTTCAAAAAAACAGTACGCAGGCCCCCCAAAAGCCCAATGTTATCGTTATTCTGGCAGATGACCTGGGATATGGAGATTTAAAATGTTACGGAGCCAAGAATGTAGAAACTCCCCATGTTGACAAACTGGCATCGGAAGGCATTCGTTTCACTAATGCACATACCGTAGCCGCTACCAGCACCCCATCCCGCTACTCCTTGCTGACAGGAGAATATGCATGGCGCAGACCGGACACGGATATTGCCGCAGGAGATGTAAAAATGATTATCCGTCCCGAACAATACACCATGGCAGACATGTTTAAAAGTGCCGGATATGCTACAGCCGCCATCGGCAAATGGCATCTGGGCCTGGGAGACAAGACAGGCGGGCAGGATTGGAATGCTCCTTTACCAGCCCGCTTTAGGTGACTTAGGCTTTGACTATCACTATATCATGGCCGCTACAGCCGACCGTGTACCTTGTGTATTTATAGAAAACGGCAAGGTAGCCAACTATGATCCGTCCGATCCCATAGAAGTGAGTTACACCAAGAACTTTCCGGGAGAACCGACCGGCAAAGATAATCCCGAATTACTGTATAACCTACATCCCAGCAACGGACATGACATGTCCATCGTCAATGGCATCAGCCGCATCGGATTTATGAAAGGGGGCGGAAAAGCACTTTGGAAAGACGAGAACATTGCCGATTCCATCACCGTTCATGCCATCGACTTTATCAAACAGCATAAAGACGAGCCTTTCTTTATGTATTTTGCAACCAATGATGTACACGTTCCTCGTTTTCCCCATGACCGCTTCCGTGGAAAGAATCCTATGGGACTACGCGGAGACGCAATCGCCCAATTCGACTGGACGGTAGGCCAGCTGATGGAAACATTGGACCAACTTGGACTAACTGAAAACACGCTGATTATTCTATCCAGCGACAATGGTCCGGTTGTAGACGACGGATATAAGGACAAGGCAGAAGAGCTGTTGAACGGACATACACCTTCCGGTCCGTGGAGAGGAAACAAATACAGCGCTTTCGAGGGTGGAACAGCCGTCCCGGTCATTGTCCGCTGGCCACAGAAGATAAAAAAGACAGGAGACTCGGACGTATTAATGTCACAGATTGACTGGCTAGCCTCCTTAGGAGCTTTGATCAACGCCAGATTACCTAAAGGCAGCGCTCCGGACAGTTATGACCGTTTAGGGAATCTGATAGGAACCGACAAGACAGACCGCCCCTGGATTGTGGAACAATCCATGAACCACACGTTGTCCGTCCGTACCAAAGACTGGAAATACATTGAACCGAATGATGACCCGACCACTTTCATGAAAGCAGAAAAAATAGAAACCGGAAACCTGAACGTTCCCCAGTTATATGAAATGGAAAAGGTGAGCGAACAAGAGAATGTAGCAGAAAAGTATCCTGAGAAAGTATTTGAGTTGCAGACCATTCTGAGGCAAGTACGCAATAAGAGAATAAAGATGTAAACAGGACTCATCCAATAAGAGGATATTTCAAAAATCCGAAATAACCATCAAATGTTCCACCGTATGGGCAGGCCCATGAGCCCGCCCATACAACATAACGACAACAAAAATCACTTTTGACTCATTTACATAAAACATAAAAGCATTCCATCACAACAACTCACTCATTACCAAGAGCTTCCCGTGCGACAGTCTTTCAAAACCTCCTCAATCGGTATGCCGGTGGCGAAATACATCTGCTTCGGGGATGCTCTCGGACAGAATGTAAAATCAGCCCCTCGTTACCTCCCGGTAGCTCGTAGGCATCAGAAGAACCTATTCTCATCATACCTTCACCTCACTCCATTTGATATTTCACCCAGGTGAAGCAGTTATTCCACTTGGGTGAAAGCGGCTGTTCACCTAAGCGAAGCTGCCTCTTCACCTTAGTGAAGCAATGAACGCACCCGAACAAAAATACGCCTTATGACGCTCCCCTGCAATGGAACAACCGTAGCTATGACACAGGAATCAGAACAACCGATATCCGTCAAACCAAATTTGGCAGCGGAGAATGGCAAACCGTTTCGGGGGAATTTAGAATGTATTTTCACGGTACATTACTGATTTACAGCAAAATAACGTGAAAAATCCAAGATGACAATATACGTATAATCAAAAAAACTCCCTTGGTACAACCAAGGGAGACAGGTATACATTTCCTTTAAAAGTTCCGGATGCAGTTGGGATTATAAAGCAGCCCTTCGGCTGCTTTATGTTTCTCTATCCTCTGTGTTAGCATTTAAAGGAATGATTCATCTTTTACTTATTACTTGCCTTAACAAACTTATAAAGCACGAAAGTCTTGGGCGCCATCTCTACATTCAGTACATTACCCTCAATCGTAACATCACTTTCTTTCGGAGTGATGACATTCGGATGCTCTACCGTGTTATCTTTATCCAAATCGGCAGACTGGAGCGTGATGCATTTACCTTCCACAAGTTTATCACTCTTCTTCAATCCGTTGAAAGTCACTGATACCGGTTGTGCCTTATCCGAAGTATTGGCAATTTTCACGATACAAGCCTTTTCATCCTTATCCCATACGGCACTGGCAAACAGACCATCCTGTCCTTCCTGACCGCTCACAGCTTTTTTATCCATTGTCAACGGCAATACATGCGTGCCTTTATTATGACTGTACAACTGTTGTACATAGTAACTGCAAGTACGGACGGAATTCAGATTATCAAACCAAATCAAATCCGGACGCCACTGCCACCCTTCCACATGAGCAAACAAAGGCGCATAAGTAGCCATGTGTACCACATCGGCATTGCGTTCCAGTCCGGTCATGAACGCAGCTTCCATTAAAGCAGCATTAAAATGGTTCCATTTCTTGCCTTTTCCATGACAAGCATATTCTCCGGCAAAGACCTTCGGACCTTTGCGGTCGTAATTGTCATAACGGTTACCTTGTGCCAGGAACCAGCTTTCGGGACGATAGAAATGCTCATCCACCAAATCCACTTTCAGATTTTTCATTTCCGGCCATAAGTAATCAAAGTCTTTACCTTCAGACTGAGGTCCCGAACTGCCGACAATCTTGATTTCGGGATGCGCCTTACGAAGCACCTCGACAAACTGTTTCAGACGTTCCGGATATTCCGGTCCCCATTGTTCGTTGCCAATACCCAAGAACTTCAAGTTGAAGGGAGCAGGATGTCCCATATCCGCACGAACTTTTCCCCAAGTAGTCGTAACATCACCATTGGCAAATTCAATCAGATCCAATGCATCCTGTATATACGAATCAAGTTTGGACAAGCTGACCTGCTGGTCGGGGTCATTCTGATACTGGCATACCAGTCCGCAGTTCAGAATAGGCAACGGTTCGGCGCCTATATCCTCCGACAACTGGAAATACTCAAAGAAGCCCAGTCCGTAAGTCTGGAAATAATCGGGGAAGAAACGATGCTTGAACGTATAATGCCAGCGGTTTTCATTCAACGGACGATTCTCTACCGCACCTACTGTTTTTTTCCATTCGTAACGGGTAGCCTCATCCGTACCTTCCACAATACAGCCGCCGGGAAAACGGAAAACACCGGGTTTGATATCATATAAAGCCTGCACCAAGTCCTTGCGAAGCCCGTTCTTACGTTCTTTCCAAGTATCCACAGGGAAAAGAGAAACATGTTCCAGATCCACCGTTCCCGCACTTTCAAGGAAAATACGGAGATGAGCCTTGGGTTCCGTTCTCGGCGATTTCAATATCACCTCATATTGTTTCCAATCCTTCGAGTTCACTGTCAGTTCTTTTGACTCAAAAGCCTGACGTTCCTCCATCGTATCATTCTTGATCAATTCAATGCGAAGTTTCTGGTTCTCACCACGTGCCCATACGGAAAAACGGTACTCGGCTCCTTCCTTGACACCTATACCGAAGAAACCTTCGTTTTCAATCCCTGTATGTTTTTCCCTGTGCCCGGAATTACCCAGACGGACATAATGCGGATTTCGTTCAAACGGCCCGTCATCCATCAAGGTCACGTTACCGAAAACATTCCACCCCATAAAACGTTGCGGGAATTCGAATGAACGGTTCTTTACCAGTTCGGCATACAATCCTCCGTCGGCTCCATAATTAATGTCCTCAAAAAACAAACCATACATGGTTGGTTGTATTTCCGCACCAAGTTTATTGGTCTGCACGACCATGTTGTGCGCATTCTGTGCATGTAGCGCTACTCCGGCAGCAAATACCCATGCTGTGAATAGAGTTCGGTGTAATTTCATGATAGTAATATTATTAATTTTTATTAGTTAATTCTCTTTCCCCATACCGAATGCCCTTGAGCATCCAGGCCGGTAAAGAGAATGGTTTCTGTTTCATTTTCCCAATCGTGTCCGGCAAAGATAATCAAATTGTTAATATCTTCTGTGGCTGTTTTTATAGTAAGAAGTTGTTTTTTAACATTAAAATCCCAAGTTGCATCTCCAACACTGCCATCTGCTTCCAAAACGACACGGGCAGACAATGCCTGCTCCCCATTTCGCAAGTCTCCCTCGCCCCACATTATCTGACCGGCCTCCAAGCTACGTTCCAGAGGCGGCTCCTGAAGACGGATAATTTCCCACTCACCTGCCAAATCTTCTTTAGTGAAAGAGCGCGGAGCAGTACCTGCATAGCGTTCGGGAGAAACCACAGGCCATCCGTTTACAGTAAAGAACACTTCACGTACATGCAGATCCATCAACTGGTTCTGAGGAGAGAGCCGTCCCTGATGAGCCATAAAATAACGGCCGTCACCGGCATCAATAAGACCGCAATGAGCCGTTCCCGCCCATCCCGGATGATTTTCGAAGCGGTAAGGAGCTGTCAAAATGGGAACATTATTCGTTGTATCTTTTATATCCTCTCCATAGAAATCCACAAAAGGCCCTTCGGGGAAATCGGAATAAGCGACACGTACATTATAGGTAGTCATCAGCGGATCGTAGGATGTAAACAGATAATATTTGCCAAGTTCCGGCTGATACATGATTTCCGGCGCTTCCAGATTGTCTTTCCGGTAATTGGCCCGGCGTGCTATCAAGTGCCCATGATCCTCCGGCTGCATAGTCATTCCTGTTTCGGGACTCAGTTCCACACAGTACAGACCGCCGAAATAAGAGCCATAATGCATCCACCACTTTCCGGTTTCCGGGTCCTCAATAACAGAAGGGTCTATGGCATTCATCGCATCCCCTTCCCCTGTCTTGACCACACACCCTTTCTGTATCCAGGGACCTTCGGGAGAATCCGACTCAGCCATACCGATATAGGATGTATTCCTGCCGAATGCCGATACACAATAATACAAACGATAAATACCCTGATAAGGCATCAGGAAGGGAGCCCAAATGTTAGTCGCCCCTTTTCCCTCCGCCTGACTATGGACCCATTCTATAGCCGGAGCAGGTATTTCGGGAAAGGCCCATCCCACAAAATCCCAATGTACCAGATCTTTTGATTTGCGTACCTGAATAAAACCTAACGGTACATTCTTCTCTTCCGCCTCTTTCCGGTTCTCGGCAAAGATAGCATCAGTGGAATACATATAATAGGTATCCCCTATTTTTTTACAAGCCGGATCGTGTACATTATACGTTCCCCACTGCTTATAATTTTCCATAGACGAAAGGGCGGTATAATCATCCATCCAAGGATTCGGTGAAGGAACAGGCACGAAAGCCGTAGGTGCATTGCATGATACCAATGCCCCTACGACCAACAGGCCTAAACCAACCAACCTATTTATTATTAACCTCTTCATGTCCATGAATAATCTTTGAGGAAAAAATTGCTGTTTCATAGTATTTTGTTTATTATATGACCATTTGCTAATGTACTAATTTATCAATGGCCATGTGGCATATAGCGCAGCCAATTGGCACATTGGCATATTGACACATTGACTAATTATTATTAATGCAAATATAGCTGCAACCAAAAGCTCGCCAGGTGGACAATATCGCTTAAAGGGTGGACATTTGTACAGCAGAGGGATAAAAATGATTTGTTTGTTTTTAAGGAAAAACGAAAAGGTATATCTTTGTTTCCATAATGGTATATTCTTACGTCATTAATGAACTACACACTATGAAAAGACATTCTTTGCTATTTGCCCTGTTCATCTTTCTGTCGAGCCTGTCTATGCAAGCTGAAGAGACCGCCGGAAAATGGTCTGAACGCTATAACGTCACCGCTATTACGATGGATGAAGGACTGCCTCACAACTTCGTGGACGATATATTGAAAGACAGTCAGGGCTTTTTATGGATTGCCACCCGTGGGGAAGGAATCGCCCGTTATGACGGTTATGAATTTACCGCCTTCAATATGGGAAGCACCCACACCAAACTACGAAGCAACTTCATAAACAAACTGTGTGAGGATAACTTCAAGCGTATTTGGGCTGTCAGTGAAATGGGTATTGACATATTGGATATACAAACCATGCAGACTGTACAAGTCGCTGATACGAAAGACAAACTTATTTCACTGTGCAACCGCCCCTCCCATCTCATTCTCCATAGCAAAGCGGGAAATATTTGGGTTTGTTCGGAAAACAATTTATTCAAAATTACCTTTGACAAACAAGGAAATATAAGACAGATCATTAAAATATGCGAAGTGCCGGCAGGAGAATCCGTCCGGACTATTTGTGAGGTGGAAGACTATCTTTGGATAAACTACAAAGACGGTATCTACCGCATCAAAGAATCGGCTATGGAAGTACAGGAACCCACATTCATTTCATCTGCCCTGCAATTACCCGGTGTGTCCATACAAGTAATCTGCCGGAAAGAAAATGAAATTTGGATTGGCAGCGCACAAGGCCTTTTCCGATACAATATGGATACGGAACTGATGAAGCATTATATGTACGATCCGAATGACAACAACTCGCTTTCCCAAAACTTTATCACAGACATAGCAGAAACAGGAGAACATACCATGCTGGTTGCCACCCTAAAAGGTATAAACCTTTATAATGCGTTGACAGACAATTTTGAGCGGATAAATAAAGATACCGGAGAAGGAGAAATTGTACAAAACACATTGAACTGTGACTTCGTAAACTGTCTGCTGACCGATGGTGACATTATCTGGGTAGGAACCGAAGTGGGAGGGCTGAACAAGATGAGCCGCCGGATGCTGTTGGTACAAAACTATTATCATATTCCCACCATTCCCGGAAGTCTTTCCCAAAATCCCGTCAATGCCATTTATGAAGACCCGTCGGGTGTTTTATGGGTAGGAACCGTAGAAGGAGGTTTAAACCGGCGGGCTCCCGGCAGCAACACTTTTGAACACTATACCACTGATGCACCCGCCCACCTAAGCCATAATACCGTCAGTTGTTTTACCAGCGATAACGATGGAAGGCTCTGGATAGGAACCTGGGGAGGAGGCATAGGATGGATAGACATGAAAAATCCGCAGAACAAACAATTCCACCACATAGAAATACCCGAATACGGAGACTTCTCATGGGGATGGGCCGGAAGTATCTGCTATGACCACTTGAATAATGCCATCTGGGTGGGAACCAGTACCAATATCTATGTTTACGACTTGAAAACACAAACGCTCACCGAACCATTCAAGGGTATGAACCTAGGTGGAATTGAAGGCTGTACAGGATACTATATAGATAAGGATAACCACCTGTGGCTGGGACTTACAGAAGGACTTTGCCGAATAGATCTAAGCAGTTTGAAAGCCCCCAGACTGATTTATCAACTCTGGAGGATCAAGCTAGACGAACCGGAGTCAAAGTTAAAGGAAAGGGTAACCTACATCACCCAGTCTAAAGACGGAACCCTATGGATAGGCAGCAACGGATATGGTTTCTACAAATCCTCACCAACAGAAAACGGAGAATATACCTTCCGCTCCTTCACCACCGAAGACGGACTGATAAACAACAGTGTCCGCTGCATATCGGAAGATAAAGAAGGGTATCTTTGGATTACCACCACCAACGGACTCTCCCGCTTCAATCCTAACAACAACAGCTTCTTCAACTATACCCGGAAAGACGGACTATTATCCAACCAGTTCTATTGGAACGCAATATGCCGTGCCGCCAATGGAGATTTGTATGTAGGAAGTACTAAAGGGCTGTCTGTAGTCAAACCAGTCATAGACACAAATCCCAAGGAGGCTGTTCCTCTGGCATTCACCCATGTTCGTGTGGCCAATGAAGAACGATTGTACACAAACGGCACCCTACAGTTACACGAACGCGACAAATCTCTCTATATTGAATTTGCCGCACTGGATTATGATGCATCGACATTCGCCAATTATTATTACCGCTTGAAAGGATTTGACGACAAATGGATAAAAGTGCCGGCCAACAGGCGACAAGCCGCCTATACCAACCTGCGTCCCGGCAACTATACTTTCGAACTGCGTTATGCCCCCGACGGCAAACAATGGCTGGAAGAAATGGCAGAACTCCACATTGCCGTATCACCTTATTTCTATAAAACCATCTGGTTCATTCTGTCCATATTGGTTCTTCTATCTTTCCTTATATATAAGGTATTATCATGGAGGCTTCGTTCGTTAAAAGAACAACAAGAAATGCTCCACATCAAAGTAGAGGAACGTACCCGTGAACTGGAAGAACAGAAAAAACTGCTTTCCACTCAGGCAAGCGAGCTCTATCGTCAAAACCAACTATTGAAACAGCAAAACGAAAAAATAACCAAACAAAAAGGGCAACTGATACAAATGTCAAAGAAAGTACAGGAATTGACGGTTGACAAACTCGCCTTCTTCACCAATATCACCCATGAATTCCGTACTCCGTTGACATTAATCGTAGGACCTATAGAAAGGGCATTGAAACTAAGCTACAATCCTCAAGTCATTGAACAATTACATTTTGTGGAGCGCAACTCAAAATATCTGCTCTCACTGGTCAACCAATTAATGGACTTCCGCAAAGTAGAATCAGGGAAAATGGAAATTGTCCGCAACCCGGGCAACTTTGCCAAGTTACTCAATGAACTGCTGGTTCCCTTCGACGCATATGCATCCGAAAGAGGAATAACCATCGAACGTCGTTTCCACCTTCCTTCATGTGAAATCATGTACGATGAGGATGCCATGCATAAAGTGATTGTCAATTTGATAGGAAATGCTTTGAAATTTACCCCCAAAGGAGGACAAATTACCATCTATGCCACCCCCTTCCGCCAGGAAGAGCAGGAAAAGTTGTTCATCTGTATCCGGGATACAGGACCAGGACTTCCCGAAGAAGAGATAGACAAAGTATTCAACCGCTTCTACCAATCACAAAATAAGACGCATTCCTCTATCAACGGACAAAGCGGGACTGGAATCGGTCTCTATCTATGCAAACGAATTGTCCAGTTGCATGGAGGTTCAATTTGTGCCAAGAATAATCAGAGCAAAGGATGTTCTTTCCGTATTTTACTTCCTTTGCAATATGCCGATGCGGACAGTCTGCCCACACCAACAGAGCAAGTTAAAGAACCGGTCGACTCTCCGATGACATTGCAACCTGCCACCAATGGAAAACTGACGATTCTGGTAGTAGAAGACAACAAAGATATGCGCGACTATATCCGTTCCATCCTGACCGAATATTATAACGTACTTGAAGCATCCCAAGGTGAAGAAGCATTGACTGTGCTCCAATCCCAAAACGTGGATTTTATTGTTAGCGACCTGATGATGCCTGTCATGGATGGCATGGAACTGTCCCGCCGGGTAAAATCCAATTTCGCCATCTCACATATCCCCTTCCTGATGCTCACAGCCAAAACATCCAACGAATCGCGCATTGAAAGTTTCCGTATAGGTGTAGACGAGTACCTTTTAAAACCATTTGATGACACTTTGCTGCTGGCCCGGATATCCAATATACTGGAAAACCGCAAACGTTTCCAACAAAAGTTCTCATACAGTATGGACGTGGATGCACTGAATATCGAAAAAGAATCCAGTGACAAGAAATTCCTGGACAAGGCGATGCAGATTGTGAAAGAAAACTATAAGAACTCCTATTACGAAATAAGCGATTTCATCGAAGCAATGGGGGTAAGCAAAAGTTTGATGAACAAAAAAATGCAAAATCTGACGGGACAGTCTGCCGGACAATTCATGCGTAACTACCGGCTGAATCTTGCGCGGGAACTTATTATCCGTAACCGGCTGACGCACAATATGAATATATCTGAGATAGCATACGAAGTAGGATTCAATGATCCCAAATACTTCACACGCTGCTTTACAAAACATTTCGGAACAACACCCAGTTCGATGATGGAGAATGGAACCGACTGACTTATTCCAGAGCGTAAAATGAACGGATTGTATACCATAAATGCTCCGTTTTTCTACGCTCTCGTCTCGCTAAATAAATTATCTTTGCTCTACATTATAATAGCATATTTAATACCCATGAAAAAACAATTTATGACTTGGCTGCTTGCCATCACTACAATGTCAGCTTTTGCCCAACAAGCTACAGTTACAGGACCCGACTCCTTTTTAAGAGTAAATGTATCCGTAAAACAAGGCATCCCCGTTTATTCCGTCACCTATAAGGACAGAACCATCCTGGAAGATTCACCTTTAGGTTTCATTGCCAATGTGGGGGACTTCAGCCGGGATATGACTTTCACCGGACAAAAAGAGAATAAAATAGATAAAACCTATACACAAGACCGTATCAAACAATCACAAATTCATTATCAAGCCAATGAACTTACATGCACCTTTACCAACAAAGAAAAGAAAAATATAAATATAATATTCCGCGTAAGCAACAACGATATTGCTTTCCGCTACGAAATGCCCAAATATGGCGATACGGGAAGCATCGTGATAGAAAAAGAAACTACCGGTTTTGACTTCCCCTCCTTCACCACTACTTTCCTGTGCCCGCAAAGCGACGCCATGATAGGTTGGAAACGTACCAAGCCCAGCTATGAGGAAGAATATAAGGCTGACGCTCCTATGAATGTACGTTCACAATATGGGCACGGTTACACATTTCCTTGTCTGTTCCATGTAGGAGAAAATGGCTGGGCACTTATCAGTGAAACCGGAGTAGACAGCAAATACTGTGGTTCACACCTGAGCGATGCCACCGCCGACGGACTTTATACCCTCGCTTTCCCCATGCCCGAAGAAAACAACGGTAACGGTACGGCATCTCCCGGTCTTGCATTGCCCGATTCCACTCCTTGGCGTACTATTACTGTAGGCGAAAACCTGAAGCCCATTGTAGAAACAACGATTCCATGGGATGTCGTGGAACCTCTTTACCCAACGGAGCATACATACAAAATGGGACGCGGAACCTGGAGCTGGATACTTTGGCAAGATGGCAGCATCAATTTCGACGATCAGAAAAAATATGTAGATCTTGCTGCCGCCATGGGATATGAATATGTATTGATAGACAACTGGTGGGATACCAACATCGGCCGTGAACGTATGAAAGACTTCATAGACTATGCACACAGCAAGAAGGTTGATGTATTTTTATGGTATAGTTCCAGCGGCTACTGGAATGATATAGTGCAAGGTCCTACCAATTACATGGACAATCCCATTATCCGTAAAAAGGAAATGAAATGGCTGCATAATATAGGAGTAAAAGGAATCAAAGTAGACTTCTTCGGAGGTGACAAGCAGGAAACCATGCGTCTGTACGAAGCCATCCTGAGCGATGCGGATGATAATGGACTGATGGTCATTTTCCACGGCTGTACCCTTCCTCGGGGATGGGAGCGTATGTATCCTAATTATGTAGGAAGCGAAGCCGTGCTCGCATCGGAAAACCTGATTTTCCAACAACATTTTTGCGATGAAGAAGCATTTAATGCCTGTCTGCATCCATTTATCCGCAACACCATCGGTTGCATGGAGTTTGGTGGCACATTCCTCAACAAACGCCTCAACCGCAACAATGACGGCGGAAGCATACGCAAGACCACTGATGTATTCCAACTGGCAACAGCCGTTTTATTCCAAAATCCTATTCAGAATTTTGCGTTGGCGCCTAATAACCTGACCGATGCCCCCCAAGTTTGTTTGGATTTCATGAAGCAAGTTCCCACCACATGGGACGAAACAAGATTCATTGACGGCTATCCGGGCAAATACGTAGTACTGGCACGCCGGCATGCCGATCAATGGTATATAGCCGGAATCAATGCACAAAAAGAACCGCTGAAATTAAAGTTGAACCTTCCCATGTGTACTAAAGGAGATAAAGTGATGCTTTATCAGGACGATAAAAAACTAAATCCTCACGCTGAAGAGATAACATTAAAAAAGAATGATGAAGTCAGCATTACGATGCAGGCGGAAGGAGGATTTTTACTTGTGAAATAATTCCTTTCAGAGAATTGTATTTTATCCCTCATGTAGCCGGACAGTCCTTCATCAGGTTGTCCGGCTACATGATTTTTTATAAAAAAGCCTTCTCCTGAGCCTATCTCACCGCCTCCAAAAGACATAAACTATAAGCGAAATAAATACATTTTTTCCCATTATTCATTCGTCCACCCTATAAAACCGTTTGTCCACCCCTGTTTACGG
>CECF01026069.1_pt1 | contig 16793 bp, 12 predicted proteins | sample 554751 | NCBI WGS metagenome assembly CECF01 (sample SAMEA3182099, study PRJEB8094) | gut metagenome | biome: human; feature: gut; material: Stool; isolation source: human stools | place: Canada | collected 2012-06-12 | reverse complement strand
CATATCGCCTTGAGCGACATCTCCGGCTCGAACTGTTCAACCAGTTCCTGGAATTCCTCATAATTTGTCTGCGTCATATCAATTCAATTTTAACATGCCGCAAAATTAATACCACCGCATCTTTCAGTCAAGGCGGATAAAGGGACGTTTACAGTTGATTGATTATGTTGTGGTAATCGATAGAAATATATAATTTTGCGGAAAAATTGTTGAATATGTTATGATGAACAATGGAAATGTGAGCCCGGCAATGAGGCTCAAGCGCTGCTACAGATGGCTCGGACTCACCCTGTTGCTGACGCTGGCCTCCGGCATCCAGCTCGAGGCGACTTCCGGCATCCATCCCTGGACCGTATGGGTACATATAATGTTGGGAACCGTGCTGACAGCCCTGGCCCTCCGCCATATCTATCTTCATTATAAGAAGGGCAACTGGTTTGCTCGGTTTGCGAAAAACAGGAATATGCTCACGCGGGTGCTGTGGTGGGTATTTCTGCTGACGGTCGTCACCGGGCTCGCGGCCACAGTCGGCTGGCTTGACGGATTCAACCATTCGACTCTTGGCGGCGTCCACGGCAAGATTGGCTTCCTGATGGTGGCGTTAGGAATAGTGCATGCCGTGCGTCATCTCCGTCAGAAGCACCGCCAGCGCAGATCCTGAGGCCTCATCAACGTGTCTCCTCCGGCGGGAAAAGGCTTTCGATCAATAGCAGTCTCGTATTTGTCGGTAGATTGAAGATGTCGTGCTGGGACAGCATGGAGTGTAGCTCCATATCGGGCCTGATGAATCTTCTGCGACGATTGCCGTCAATTATCGCTATCACGTCGTAATGGCCTTTTGAATTGACTGAGAGGGAGAAGTCTGTGATAATTCTTCCATACCTATCGGACATTGGCTGATGACAGTCATTGTCATCTTCCTTATAGCCGCATGAAGCGAGGTTGTCGTTCAACGTCTTCTGAATGATGCCTCTCCATGGCTGTGTTATGTTGTATTTATCCGCGTATTCACTGAAATTTTGAATGGAGTGGGCGATCTGGTCAATAATCTTTGCAGCGTTCTTGATATTTAATTGTCTTGCGAAATCAAGCAGGTCTGATTTTACAATATCGGTGGTCTTTCCTCCGAGGCTCAGTCTTCGATTCCGATTGGGACCAGTGCCGTTGGTATTGAAAATAAACGTTACATCATACGCCGGAGCAAGACACCATTTGCCGTTCTCTTCAAGGAGGAATGAGAAGTTTTTGTTATGGTCGTCAGTGTTGTTGGCCATGACGTTGAATACCATGCGGGTAAACATCTCTTCGATCTCTCCTTCACCTAATGAGAGAGCACGACAGACGGCTACAAGATCTTCATAGCTGCGGGCTTCAGGATATATCGCAGCCAAGGTCTGCATGAAGATTTTTCTGCCGTTTTTCCTATCGAACCGCTTTGTAAGGAAATGTGTGGTGCCGTCTATGTCAAGCAGTCGGCATTCCTCCATGTTGATGCCTGCGGCCACAGCCATGTCATGATAAGCCATTTCTATTTGGGATGCGGGCATGGAGCTGTCACCAAATTTAAGGATGTAATAGTCAAAATCCTCGGACGCTGTGGTCTGCCCGGAACGTATCACGCCTGTCTCTTCATTCAAGGCGATAATGGCTTTCATCTGTCGACCTCCGGCAGATGTGCCTACCGCAAGCAGGGCCTGTAGTGTCAGCTTGTCGTTGCCGTTGATCACGGTATCGTCTCTCTCTTCAAGAATCCTGAGAGACATCTCATAAAGAGACTTGATGTCTACGGGGCGTGTGTGGGCAAGATCCTCTGCACATGGCTCGAATTCCAGAGCTCCCATGCCTCTTGTGCCTATAAACATCAGCTTATAGAGTGGCGTGACTTTATTGCGGGGAATCCTGTTTTCCTTCACCCATCGGTCAAAAAGCGTATTGCCCCATGAGTCAGGCAGTGAGTCGGCAATAAATGGCGGTAGTCCCTGATACATAGGCCGGTCGTCACCGTATATAGGTAGCATGGGATTGCGTGTCCCGACAGGATATAGTAGCGGAGCGATATCCGGTATGTCATTGCCGGCTTTGGAATTATACATGAAGTATGTCCGTCTCGTCGATGCTTCCCATGCGAGCCGTCCTATCTCCTTTCCCCAGAGCTTTACTTTCAGATATTTCATGGCTCCGACTTCTTACGTTTTCTTACTCTTTGCATTTTCTTATCGTTGTCGTGATAGAGATATGGCGATTCCGGTAATTCCGGCAGAAGCGCTTCCCAGTTACCGCCCAGACCGATCGCCCTCAGCAGTCGAAGTAATGTGCTGAGCGTGATGTCGGTCATGTTGCCAGTCTCGAATTTGTAGAGGGTGGTCATTCCGATTCCCGCAGCCTCCGACACCTCCTTGCGGGTCATGTGCATGCGCATGCGGTAGTCGCGAAACCTGATGCCCAGATTCCGGACCACCTCGGGAGCGGCCATCGATTTATTCGAAAATATCAGCATAATGATAATTAAGCCTGATATCGGCCTATAATATTCCTTGAAATGATACTTACAAAATTAGTTATATAATTTGAGCCCTCCAAATAAATTTCAAAAAATTGCATATGATTATCTATCATATTTGATCCGGAATTTGGCGAGGATGCTTTTGAAGTAGTCCTGGGCCGTGAGGCATGTGTCCATCAGGTAGCCCTTTATGTGAGGCCAGTTTCGCAGCCCGTTGTAGTAATATATCTTCAGTTCTTCCGTGATGATAAAGGGGACATGACCGTTTCGCAGACACTCGCGGAACATTATGAGGCGACCTACACGGCCATTGCCGTCTTGAAAAGGATGTATGGCCTCAAAGCGCTGGTGGAAATCTATGATGTCTTCCAGTGATGGTTGCCTTATGGCATTGTATTCTATCAGGAGAGCCTTTATTTCCGCATGCACTTTCTCCGGCTCCGTGGTGTCGTTGCCCCCCACCTCATTGGGCAGCTTTTTATAGTCACCAACCATAAACCAGTCCTTTCGTTCATCCGAAGTGCCTGATTTCAACAGGTAATGTATGCGCTTTATGTAGGCCTCGGTCAGTTTTCCGTCAGTCTCGTCGATTATAAAGTCGATGGCTCTGAAATGATTGGTGGTTTCGATGATGTCGTCAACATTCACCGCATTGTCGGTGACTCCTATTGTATTGGTCTCGAATATATAGCGGGTCTGGTCATGTGTAAGCCGGCTTCCCTCGATATGGTTTGAATTGTAGGTAAGGTCTATCTGGATGCGATGATAGATGCCGCCCTTGAGTTTTGCAGCCTTCTGTTCCCTTAACGCAATTAATAGAGGAGAGGGTTCTTTTATTTTCTTTCGGTCTGGGTGCTTGGCGTCAGATGGGATGTTCCATGTCTTTCCCACGAGATAAGCCCCGGGTATTTTTCCCTGTGCGCAGTAGTTCCTGACGGTCCGGTCGGAAACGCCATTCAGCTGTGCCCATTCTTTTACTGACATATATTCCATTATATCGGCAAGTTTTTTGTTGAAAAACTACGACAAAGATAGCAAAGCTTGCCGATATCGGCAAGTTTTTGGGGCTATGTATGCCTCATTTGAGGTCGTATCGGATGAGCCCGGTGCAGCCGGCGGCTACCTCGCTGATGATTTTCTCATTGCTTCTTCTGTGTGCGGTATGCGCGTTTGGAGTTCTTTTTGCGGTTGATCATGTCAAGCTCGGCCATGGTGGAGAATTTCGGGGTGCCGAAGAGTCCTTTGACCTCAGCAGTAAAGCCGATGGACATGGCGAGGCTTACGAGGGAGTCAAACGCGATCAGCCCCGTTCTCTCGAAACGGGCCACGGTCGACAGCGGCACTCCTGAAAGCTCGGCAACCCGCTGTCGGGTTATGTTCTTCTCCACACGGCGTCTGCGGAAATCCTCCGCCACCTGCATGGCGATATCCTCAGGGTTGTCGAGAGTGAATCCCTCCAATAGTGTCAACAGGTTGTTCGTATTGCTGTCCATACGGTTGATACTGTCAATATATTGCTACAAAGATAACAAATAAATCCGTGACGTGCAAGTGTGTATCGGCAAGTTTTTTTGTTGAAAAACTACGAAAAAGATAGCAAAACTTGCCGATATCGGCAAGTTTCGCTGAGCACTCGTCCACATTAGGTATAGACCATGATGTTATTGTCAGCGGAGGGTGGCAATGAAGTCTTCCATCTCCGGGAGGTGGGCCTCGATTTCCTGAAGGAGCTTGAACTGCGCTTTCGAGCGCACTAAGTTATGCTCGGGATAGTCGGTCTTGTAGTAGACGTCGCCGTTGAGGTAGTCGGCGAGGAAACGCACCGTCTGCATATAGGCGAAACGCTCTGCCGCATAGGGAAGGTTGGCGATCTCCACATCCGTCAGGAAACCACCGGCCGAGGCAAGATATCCTTCCGTGAACGCCTTGAAGATCTCCATGTTCCACTGCACATGAGAGAGGTCGCGGTCATCCTCGTCGCCTTTGTTGGCTGCCGTGCGCAAGAAGTCGCCGTAGTCGGAGAAGACAAACGACGGCATCACCGTGTCGAGGTCGATCACGCAGAGCACCTCCCCGTCGCGGTCGAAGAGCATGTTGTTGATCTTCGTGTCGCAGTGGCACACCCTTTTCGGAAGCTTCCCTTCCCGGTGTAGCCTCTCGGCGAGGCAGGCGTGAGAGCTTCTCTTTTCCAGCTCCTCGATCAGCCACTCCACCGATGCGCGTCTTCCAGCCCTGTCGGCTTCCGCTGCCTCGCGAAGCTGGCTCAGGCGCAGCTCCATATTGTGGAAATCGGGAATGCTTTCCTTCAGTTCAGCAGGAAGGTCGGAGAGCATCTCCTGAAAGCGTCCGAAAGCCTCTCCCGCATGCCGCGCGTTCTCCGGAGTCACCGCCTCGCGGGTCTCGGCATTGTCGATCAGCAGCTCTACGCGCCAGTAGCTATCCCCGTCGAAGAGGTATGTCTTCCCTGTCTCCCGGTCTGGGATGAGGCGTATCACCTTGCGGTCAATGTCCTGTTCGCCGGCCTTCTCCAGCTTTCGGCGCAGATGGTCGGTCACCGTCTCTATGTTGCGTTGGAGCGTGTCGACGTCTGTGAATACGTTATGATTGATGCGTTGTAGTATATAGCCCGACCCCGGCAGGTCGGGCGCCGACACCTTGAAGGTGTCGTTGATATGCCCGTTGCCTGTAGGCGTGATGGAGAGGCTATCTGACTCAATGCCGAACCGCCTCAGAATCTCCTTCTTCTCCATCATTTCTTTTTTTTGTCACGTTTGGCTTTCTCGGCGGCGCCTTTCTCCTTAAGCCTGGCTGTGAAAGCCTGCGCTTTGGCGAGCGACTCGCTTTCCTGCTCCGGAGTGGCGAAGGCGTGGCGGTAGCCCTTGGTGCGCTGCCAGTCGCCGCGGGTGAAGTCGGGCATGGCCACCGGTGCGCAGCCGTGGTCCATCGACAGGGAGCCGAGCTCGGCGAGCGAGCACCATTCGGCGAGGTCGTAGACGTCCATGTCGAGCGGCAGACCGTTCTGCAGACAGTATATCAGTCGGCTGTCCATGATGAAGTCCATGCCGCCGTGGCCGCCGACCTCCTTGGCCATCTCGCCGTATTTCTTGAGTATAGGATGCTGGTATGCATTCTCGAGGGCCTCCTTCTCCTTGTCTTCAAGGAAGGTGTGGGCCGAGAGGTTCTCTATGTCCACCTCAACGCCGGCGTCGGAGAGCTGGCTGCGGCCTACGGCATATCCCTCCACGGGGTATTTGTTGGCGAATCCTTTGGTGCCGGTGAGCTGGTAGAGGCGGTTGTATGGCTGTGGCGTCATCACGTTGTGCTGGATTTCGATAACCTTGCCGTTCTCGGTGCGTATGAGGGTTGTGGTGTGGTCGCCGTTGCGGAAGGAGTTGCAGGTGGAGTCGGCCATCTCCTTCACGAGCTCGCGCCCGTTGAACGAGCGTGTGTCCATAGCCACGAGCGTCTTCATGCGGTCGCCGCGGTGTATGTCCATGGCCTGTGCCACCGGGCCGAGGCCATGTGTGGGATAGACGTCGCCGCGATGGCGCATGTTGTAGTCGAGGCGCCAGCCGAGCTTGTCATCGGGCCCCTTCTTCCAGTAATGCTTCCAGAACGGGCTGAGGTCGTGGATGTAGGCTCCCTGGGCACGCACGATGTCGCCGAACACACCCTGTTGCGCCATGTTGAGGGTGTTCATCTCAAACCAGTCGTAGCAGCAGTTCTCCAGAATCATGCAGTGCTTCTGCATGCGCTCGCTGAGGTCCACGAGGTCCCAGCAGTCCTTGAGCGTCATGGCCGAGGGCACCTCGATGGCCACGTTCTTGCCGTTCTCGAGGGCGCATTTGGCGATGGGCACGTGATGCAGCCAGTCGGCCGCTATATACACGAGGTCGATGTCGGGGCGTTTGCAGAGCTCCTTGTAACCCTCCTCGCCATAGTAGACGTCGGCCTCCGGCATCGACGCGTCGCGGAGGTATTTCTGGCAGTCGTCGGCCCGCTCCTTCTCATAGTCGCAGAGGGCCTTGATCTCGATACCGGGAATATACGTGAAACGTTCTACGGCTCCCGGTCCCCTCATGCCGAGGCCTACGAAGCCGACCCTCACCGATTCCATGGCGGGAAGGGCGAGGCCAAGCACGCTTTTCTGGCCGCGCTGGCGTTCCGGCGACGCCACCTCGATGGTGCCGCCGTTCCATTTCCATTCCGTGCCGTATTCATTAGTCTCTGTCTGAGCGAGCATGGCGCCTGGCGCCGCAAGCATTGCAAGGCTGAGGCCTAATGCAATCCTATTGAGTATTTTCATGATGTCTGAATGTTAGTTTTTGCAAAATTATAAGAAAACCCTGACATTTCCACGCCCTCCGGCGAAAAAATAGACTTTTCATAGACAATCGGGTCAGGTATGCGCCTTTTTGCGGGCCGGATAGCAGGGTATTGGATATTTTGACTAATTTTGCAGCTTCAACAATCTATCATCACGAAACGAATATGGGAAATTCCTTATGGCGATGCCTCATTCTCGCCATGGTCTGTATGATGGCCGCAGCCTGCGACGACACTCCCGACGGCCCTGTGTCTCCCGGTGAGAACGACTCCTTTGCCGGGCTCAACCGTAAGATCATACTCGACCATGAGACCGAGGACTTCAGCTTCAGCGACATAATATGCTACATCAAGGCTCCCGACGGCTCCGTCATCACTCGCCACGGACGCCACGCCCTGACCGGTGGCACTTCCGTGCTCGACCTCGACAACGGTCTCAAGGACGGTGAATACCGTCTCCTCTCGATAGTGGGGCTGGAAATCACCGGCGGCGACACCATACGCCATGAATACGGACTCGGATGCCGGGTGGAGCTTTCCGACGGTGCTGTGGCGAAAATCCTCGATGCCTACAGCCGTGTGATGCGCCTCTATGGCGAAGGCACGGCCGATGACCCCTTCATCGTGTCGAGCTCCGACCATTTCAAGCGCATACGCTCCATAGCCAACGACCAGATGAAGAACAACCTTCTCTTCGAGAAGACGCATTTCCTTCAGACCAACGACATCGACATGGACAAGGCGTCGTGGGATTCAGACCATGACTTCGGCTGGATCGCCGTGGGCAACATTCCCAACAATCCTTTCCGCGGCGTCTACGACGGCGGCGGCTACGCCATCAGTAACCTCTGGTCTGCCCGTCCCGGTTCGGCCGGAGTCGCCCTTTTCGGATTTACCGAGAAGGCAGTATTGAAAAACATCCGCATGGAGAATCCCCGCATGGAAGGCAATTTCGCCGTGGGTTCGATAGTAGGCGGAGCCGTCACGGGCGGCAACTCACGCGACAAGACGGCCCTCTTCGGCTGCTCAACGCGTGGCGGATATGTCAAGGCCTCGGATGGCAGCGTGGGAGCCGGCGGCCTTGTGGGGGAGGTGGACCTCAACGGCGTCATTCTTCTTGACAGCTGCATCAATGCCGGCACTCCCGTGTCTGGCTCTTACGCCGTGGGCGGTCTGCTCGGCGCCGGCTCGCTATATTCTCAGTCGTATATACAGAACTGCGCCAATCATGCCAGCGTGACATCCGACTTCACCGGTGCCGGGGGTATGGCCGGTTCCGTCGACTCCCTCTATGTGGTAAGCTGCGTGAATCTCGGCGACATCAGCGGCTCAAGGGCATATAATCCTTCCGACAATAACAACGGCGGCTTCGGCACCGGCGGCATAGCCGGCGGCGCGGGTATGTCGTTCATCTATTCGAGCAGCAACCAGGCCAGCATCAGCGGCCACACAGGTGTCGGCGGCATCATAGGCAGCACACGGCTCGGCTCCGATGAACTCCTCTTCAACAACACCCTCGTCAAGTCGAGCTTCAACACCGGCTCCGTCAGCGGCGAGACCGCCGTGGGCGGCATCTGCGGCGAGGCTCAGTTCGGATGCTATGCCGTCTACAATACCGGAGAGGTGACGGCTCGAGCCCGCAGGGCTTACGCAGGTGGCGTCGTGGGCAACTCGTCGGTGGCCGTGGCCCACAACGCCATCAACACCGGCAACATCAACGCTCCCGATGCCGAATGTGTAGGGGGAGTGGTGGGAAAGGCCACCTGGGGCGCCATATTCGCCTGCCAGAACCTCGCCGACCTAAGGGTGAAGGCCGCCTACGCCGGAGGCATCCTCGGTCTGGCCGGAAACTACACGGTGATCAACTACTGCTTCAACGGCGGTTCCCTATATAATACGGGCTCCGGGCCCACCGGCGGCATAGCCGGAGAGATCGGCGACCCGCGTGAGTGGTCGGCCGACAACATCATCAGCTGTGTGCTCGGTGGCACCGAGTGTGTGCTCGGAGTGCTCGGGCCTGTCATCGCCGTGGCCGGAGAGGCCTTTTCCGAAGGCGCCTCAGCCGCAGCCCACGTGCTCCATCACCTCACCCATGTGCTCCACATCGCTGAGTCGGGCCTTGACTGGATACTGATGGCCACCGACACCCTCATCCTCTCCGAGGGTATCTATGAGATGGTCTCCGAAGAGGAGGCCGAGATGGTGGAGTCATCACTCAAAGCCTCGGCTTCCAAGACCGATGCCGATGTCAGGAACGCGATGGCGGCGATGCGCCAGGGCTACAGGATAGGCGCCGGCATGCTTCCCGACGGTATATCATCCGAAGTCGCCGCGGAGTATATAGAGAATCTCGGAGCACTGCTTACATTCTACGAAGCTTCGGATGAAAACAACACCACCGTCAACTACAACATCAACCACGAGCGCGAGGAGCGCTACGAGACCATCGAGGAGAAGAAGCATATCAAGGAGATAGTGCAGAAGGTGGTGGCCGGCACATGCATCTGCGTCTCGGCGACCGCCGCGATAGCCTCCGGTTTCGTCACCGCCGGCACCACCACGGCTGTGGCGCTCACAGTGATAGGCACCGTGGCCACGATCGTGGGTGGCGTCAACGCCATCATCGAGGGTGCCACCGACTATAAGAACAACGCCGTGATAGTGTCGCAGTGCTTCAATGCCGGGAGCGTCGGCAGCGACACCCGGGAACATACCGGCGGCATAGCCGGACACCTCATGCAGTATTGCGTGATCCGGGATTGCGTCAACACCGGCGCTTATACCGGCTCGGTGGTCAACGGCGGGGGAGTGGTCGGACGCGGCGACGCCCACTTCCTGATGGAACGCTGCCTCAATGTCGGAGCTTCCTGGGGTCATCCGGTGTTCGCATCCGTCGGCACCGGCTCCACGCAGAGACTCAACCATTATTATCTCGGCTCCTATGAGCCCGTCTACGGCGTCGGACAGTTCACGCCGCTCACCCTCCCGTTGCTGTGCCGCCCGGAGTCATACCAGGGCTGGGACATCGGCGGCAAGGAGTCGATATGGCATGTCAACGCCGCAGAAGGATATTTCCCGGTGCCCCTGCATTCCGAAATGGAGGCGCCGGTCGAGGAATGAATAAATACATCATGACATAATGAAACCTACAACACGAATCATATCATGGCTGGCAGCCGCGGCTCTCGCAGCGGCCGGTGCCGGCTGCTCCGAGGAGAGTTTCAATCCCGACACATTCGAGCCGGTGATCACTACAGAGGGCAACTACAGGATCAGCTCCTTCGCCATGTCGAAGCGGCTGCTCCAGGTGCCGGTCTCTGTGGCGGAGCTTACGTTCCACCTAAAGCCGTGCGCCGGTGGCCCCGGTGAGGATTTCAGCGCCACCGTGGAGCATCACGGCAATGCGATGCGCTGCGACATGCGCATAGAGCGCGACAGGAAGATCGCCGACGGCGACTATACCCTATACGCCATTCTCGCCGAGGGCGACACCATCGAGCGCAGCGTCGACGTGACCTTCCGCGGCGAACTGCTCCAGGGGGTGCTGACATCCACCTACGAGTTCCACCTTAAAGGAAGCGGCACTTCTTCCGACCCTTACATCATCGGCTCACGCGATGATTTCGACACTTTCGAGTATGGACTGAGCCGCGACTCCACGGCCCATGCTCGCGGCCTCTTCTTCCGGCAGACGGCCGACTTCGACGCTCCCCGCCGAAGCGATGTGGTCGACGGCCGCTACTATGCCGGCTGCGACTTTGCCGGAAGCTACGACGGCTCCGGCCACACCATCGATGTGTCGTATATAGGCTCCCGCGACCAGGTCGACATCTCGGCCGGACTCTTCAATTACCTGCACACGGGAGCCTCGGTCAGCAACCTCACGGTCAGGGCCTCCATGCAGGGGCTCGGCGACAACAGCGGCGTGCTCGCCGGATGTGCCGAAGACTCCGTGACCCTCTCGCGCGTCACTGTGGAGGGTGCCGTCACCAAGAGCGGCAGCAACCTCGGAGGATTCATCGGCTACGCCACAGGGCGGCTTTTCGCCGACGGCTGCCGCCTCTTCCTCCAGCTCGAGGGTGACTGCTATGTAGGTGGCCTGGTAGGACTGATGGACAACGGAAGCCTGAAAGTCAGCGACTTCTCCAATCTGCACGATGACTATACACCGGGTCTCTTCACCATCAATGCATCCCGCTATGCCGGCGGTCTCGTCGGGGGAATAGGAGCGAGCGACTTCGAGATACGCGATGTTACCCTCCACCACACCATCTCCGAGCAGGAGAAGGACATCCGTGTGATCCATGCCGACAAGGGCGTTCTCGGCGGACTTATGGGATGGGCCGGCGTCGTACGTCCCTCCTCGCTCACCGCCGTCAAGGTGCTTGCTCCGGTCTCCTCCTCCGGCAGTGATGTAGGAGGGCTCTTCGGCAGGTCCGACGTCTACGCCGACCTCACGGTGCAGAACTGCTCTGTCGGCTCCCTCGTGAGGGGTACCGACCGCGTTGGCGGATTTTTCGGCAACATCACTTCCCGAGGCCATATCATCTTCGCGGGTCTCAACCGCTCCAACCGCGTGGCCCAGGTCGACAACGGCTATATCGCCGTAGAGGGTTCGTCAGAGGTGGGTGGCGTGTTCGGCTATCTCAGCGGTGACATCCGCTGCAGCTCCATCACGCTTGTCAACGTCAATGTCACTGCCTCCAACCGCTATGCCGGCGGCATCATCGGCCATCAGCATACCTCAACTCTCGATGCGCAATATTTCGAGACAGACCGCGACATGCATGTGGCGGCCCAGGAGGGAGCGGGAGGTCTGGTGGGATGGGCCGACGGCAGCACCGTCCGCGGCCGTATGAAGGAGGCGATCGATTTCAGTAAGGTGCCCCGCGCCGCCGACTTCGTATCCGATTTCTCAGGCACAGTGGCCTCAACGACATCAGGAGGCGGCAACGGAGTGTCGATGGGAGGTATCGTGGGTTATGCCCACGACTCCTATCTCGAGCGGCTCTGTGCCGACGGCAGTGTCTTCGGTCGTGAGAATGTCGGCGGCATCGTGGGCTCCCTCTTCAACACCGGGCGCGGAAGCCTTACCGACTGCGTGTCGAAATGCCAGGCGCTGAAGAATACTCAGGGCTATCATACCGGAGGCATCGCCGGACACGTCACCGCCGACAGGGGGCCTTTCTGTCGCCTTGTCAATTTCTCCGGAGTAGAGGGCGCCTCAAGGAGCGGCGGCATCATCGGCACCATTGATTTCTCCCGTCCATCCGGTGATTTCACTCTTGAATACGCGGTGAATCTGGGCGCCGTCTCCGGCTCTGATTATGCCGGAGGCTGCGTGGCGCTCATCGACCACGACAAGAGCATCGCCCACACCATCTCCAACTGCGCCAACTACGGCAGCGTCTCCAATTCCGCTTCCGGCAGCCTGGGAGGCATCCTCGGTCACGGCGACGCCTCGCGGCTGGCCGTGATGCATTGCGCCAACCACGGCGCCGTCTCATCAGGCAGCGGCTCGTCGAATGTCGGCGGCATTGCCGGGCGTCTCGGTCGCGACCCCGGTGGCGTGACCGTCGGCGAGAACATGGAGATGGCCTACTGCTGCAACCGTGGCACTGTGTCGGCCGAAAACGGCGACTCCCATGTCGGCGGCCTCCTCGGATATCAGGAGGAGGGCAACGACTACGACGACCAGCACTGGATGACACACGACTGCTACAACATGGGCGCCGTCACCTCCGACCAGAAACACGACAACGGCGGTGTCGTTGGCTGTGTCGACCATTATTCGGAGGTGGTGAGATGCATCAATATCGGCAAGGTGTCGCACGGCAACGGAGTGGTCGGCACCCATAAGGGCTCATCGATATGGCATCATCACAACCTCTATTATCTCGAAGGCTCGGGCAAGGGATGGTGTGCCGACTCCTTCAAGGAGAGCTCGGCAAAGTCGGAGTCCACTTTCCATGACTTCGACTTCTCAAATGTGTGGCGCATCGACACCGACGGCAGCGTCAACGGCGGCTATCCATATCTGCGCGACTGCCGTTTCCAGTCGCTGAAGCCGTGACTCGATAAGATTTTTTCGTCCCCGGGGGTTGGGAAAACTCCCGGGGACGTGTATTATAGGTGTATGGCGACAAAGAAAGACATAGAACGGCTGTTCAAGGCCAACTACGGGGCGATGCTGAGGCTCGCCACGGCCATCCTCCACGATCGCGACGCTGCCGTCGACGTGGTGCACGAGGTGTTTGAGTCGCTCCTTGTCTCCCGCTCCTCCGCCGATGTCGACTCTGCATATCTGCTTCGGGCCACACGCAACCGCACGCTCAACTATCTGCGCGACCTTGACGTGAGGCAGCGTGTGGCCTTCCTCTATATGCTCGAGGCTTCAGAGGCAGACGTCGATGAGTGGATGCCTGACTACGACAGACTTTCTAAGGCTATTGCCGAAAGGCTCACCCCGCAGACAGCCCGTGTGGTGAGGCTCCGCTTCTACGAGGGGCTGCGCTATGCCGAGATAGCAAGCTCGCTCGGCATCAGCGAGGCCGCCGTCTATAAGCATCTGCGCCATGCCATCGAGACACTCCGACCAATAATTGAAGATCATGGATAAGATTGACAAGATTCTACACCTCGTCGACAATCCGGATGACTATTCTCCGGAAGAGGTCGACCGCCTTCTCGCCGATCCTGAGATACGAAAGCTATATGAGACGCTCAGCACCGCCTCCTCGGCGCTACACGCCTCCGAAGTCACTGCCGATGAGGAGGAAACCGATGCCGAGTGGCGCCGTTTCAGCCGGGAACACCGCTTCTCTGCCTGGAGGTCTCTCTGGCGTCAGCGGCGTGCTGCCGTGATAACGGCTGTCGTGGCTTCCTCGCTTGTGGCCGTAGGCATGGGCATCGGATTCTCTGTCTACCACAGCAGATCAGTCAAATCTGTCGATTCCGAAATCAAGGTGATGGCCGTCGATGAGGCTTCTGCGTTACCAGCCGGAGACTCCTCCATCATAGAACCTGCCCTGGCGGTGGCGGATCTTCCTGCTTCGGTGGAATTCGAGGACGAGACCCTGGAGACGATCCTCGGACGCATCGCGGAGGCCTACGGCCTTCAGGTGAGGTATCTCTCCGATGCTCCGAAAACCATCCGTCTCTATTTCGTATGGCAGACCGCGATGACACCGGCCGAGACCATCGCCTCGCTCGACAATTTCGAGCGTTTCAGCGCGTCGCTCGATGGCGCGACAATTATTGTCGAATAAAGCAACGATTACACTCATGAAAAGATACCTGACGCTGGCCCTGTGCGCTGTGGCCTGTCTCGCCGCGCATGCCTTGAAATACGAATACCGTTTCTCCGACACTCCGCTGTCTGCCGCCCTGACGAAAATCTCGCGCGACCATCCGGAGCTTCATCTGAGTTTCATCTACGACGAGCTCGACAATTACCGCACTTCGGCGCGTATCGACACCGACGACGGTCTGGAGGCCGTGCGCCGGCTCACTACCCACATTCCGGTCCGTGTGTCGCAGTCGCGAAGCGGCGTGTATGTGGAGGCCATGCAGCGTGGTGTCTACCGCTACACAGGGCGTGCTGTAGGCGATGGCGGCGATGGCGTTGCCCACGCCACTGTGATGGTACTCGCCCCGAAAGACTCAACGGTGCTCACATATTCCTTCACCGACGCCGCAGGTCGGTTCTCTATACCTTGCGACGTGAGGAAAGTGATACTGAAACTCAGCAGCGTGGGCTACCTCACCGCCTACCGCAACGTCTCCCGCTTCAATGTGGGGGATGTGGAGATGACCCTTGCTCCCGTGGAGCTCGGCGACATCACCGTCAAGACCGAGCGGGCCCGCATGGAGGCCGACAAGACGGTGTTTCTTCCAGGCAAGAGGGAGAAGAACGCCTCCCACGGCGGCGCCGACCTGCTTCTGGCGATGGGGTTGCCTACCATCCGCGTCAATCCCGTCGGCAATGCCATCACCACCAACCTCGGCGAGGAGGTGGCCGCCTTCATAGATTTTCTTCCCGCCGACCGGAACGAGCTGGCCGCTATGCGCCCGCAGGACGTGAAGCGAGTCGAGGTCTACGAGTATCCCGCCGACCCGCGCTTCAACGGCGCCCGACATGTGGTGAATTTCATCATGGTGAAGTATGAGTACGGCGGATATACCAAAGGGGATGCCTCCCAGGACATCCCGGAGCCTTCCGGAAACTTCAATCTGCATTCCAGGTTCTCTTATAAGAAAATGACCTATGATGTCTCGGCCGGATATTTCTATGAGATCGACGACCATTCACGGACCGATGCGCGTCAGGACTACCGTTTTACCGAAGGCGACGTGAGCTGGCTCATGAGCGACACCGACCGGCATTACCGCCACGACACCGAGTATGCCACCCTCCGCGCTGTCTATTCCGACTCCCGGAGCGTGGTCTCCAATACCGTAGGCTATCAGGGCAACCACAGCCGGTTTCGCAACACAACCGATAATACCTACACTCCGCGGATTTATCCCGACGGCCAGTCTCGTAGCGGAATTATATTCCGTTCCAATTCAGCCAACTGGAAAGGATCATATCAGTTTTTTCTCCCACGCGATTTCACTCTGTCAATCTCTCCGACATTGATGTATTCCCATCACTCCTCGGCAAATACCTACACCACCGACAATACGGAGATTGCCACCGATGCCAGGGAAAACGCCTGGTTTGCCCTCATCTCGGCCGACGGCAGCAGGAAATGGGGGCGCAATTCGCTGACAGCTTCAATTTTCGGCGAGCTGCATGATAATAAGCTCAATTATGTCGGCTCCAACCTTTCAAATGTCCACAATTATAATGACGCTGTCGGTATTGGTATCTCCGCCCGTCTCTATTTCGGTAAGCTGTGGCTGTCTCCTTCCGCAAGCCTCTATTATTCATATCAGAAGTTTGAGGATGCTGAGGACAAGCGGCTGCTCCCGAAATACTTCATATCGATGGGATATAACTTCAGCAACCGCCATCAGCTCACGCTCAGCTCCGAGATGTCTCACTGGACGGTCGGAGTGGCCCAGCGCAGCCCCAACATCGTGGTGAGCAATCTCCTCGATGCCATCACCGGCAATCCATCGCTCACTCCTACGCTTTACAACAATGTCAGGGCAAACTATCAGTGGAACGTATGCAGCGACCTTTATCTGACTGCCTTCTGCCGGTATAACCGATGGACAAAGCCTATCGGCGAAGTCTATACACCTGTCGTGATCGACGGGCGTGAGATGATGCTCCAGTCGTTGGAGAAGGATGGATACTACGCCGAGCTGACGTATGGTATGAGTGGTTCTGCATCATTCTTCGACCGGTCTCTCAACTGCTGGGCAAATCTTTATGGTGAATACGACCGCCGTGGAGGCAAGAACCGTTACAGCGGCAGTTTCGTGAGATTCAATGCCGGCGTGAATTACTATCTCGGCAATTTCTATCTCGCACTTTACTATAACGCTCCTCGCCACAGCATGTCGAAGAGTGTAAGGATGATGAAGTCTCCATCCTATTATCAGGTGGGTGCGGGCTGGGGAGCCAGGGGTCTCAATGTCTCGGTGACGGCTGTCAATTTCCTTCGCACTTCTACCAGAGGCATTTACCGGGAGTGTATCTACGAGAATTTCTCGCAATTGGTGCAGGACTATGGACGGATCAATTCCTGGGGCATCAACTTCCGCATCTCCTATTCCATCTCCTACGGCCGCAAGGTGGAGCAGGACAACGGCCCCGGCTCCACCGGCGAGCTCGGCTCCGGCATCCTCCGCTGACCGTTTCAGGATTCTCATACTTGCAACTCCTGTATTTATAGACAGTTCGACCAAATCGGAATGATTCGGTCGAACTGTCAAGGTATCTAAACCTCCTACCATTTTATTTGATCTATCATGAATTCTACTTCTTTTTCAACTCTCGGGTCATGGTCAT